>Ga0315912_10003811_pt1 | contig 14717 bp, 9 predicted proteins | sample VfabasoilMG_FD_204469 | JGI IMG/M metagenome (GOLD analysis project Ga0315912, IMG submission 204469) | Garden soil microbial communities collected in Santa Monica, California, United States - V. faba soil | ecosystem: Environmental > Terrestrial > Soil > Garden | place: USA: California... | reverse complement strand
CCCGGGCCAATGCGATCCATCCCAAGGCTGGTCCAGTGCTGTTGGCCGAACTCAGCGTCGCTCGCGAACGGCACGATGTTACCCGCGAAGATGGCCTCACCGATGCGTTGCTCGGTTGCACCGGCACCCGTCCCTTGCGAGCCCGACACGCCGAAACCCGCGGTCGCATCGATCGAGCGATCGAGCTTTGGTCCGACGAGCTCACGCGGGTGCCCGACAACCTCGAAGCCCTCGAATCCTTGGCCAAGTTGTCTGCCGTGCAAGGCCACACCGATCAGGCCCGCGGCCATCTCGAACGAATGTTGGAGCTCAACCCGATGCGACTCGGCGCGCGGGTGGCCCTCGCCGACCTCTCGTACGCGGAAGGAGCCACGGGCAAGGCCGAGGCCGAACTCCGCCGCGCGCTCGAGATCATGCCCCACAGCGATGCGTTGTGGCGCTCGGCGGAAGCGTTTGGACTCCGCGACGACCTCATGGCGCTTCGCCTCGACGGCCAAGCGGCGCTTCGCGACTATCGAGCGTCCGGCGTGCAGTACGAAGGCGTGAGCGAGGTGCTCGTCCTCGATCGCAGCGTCGCGCGGGTCTATCCGAACGGCGGCCAACGAACCATCGTTCATTTGGTCGTGCAGCTCCTCAGCAAGGAAGCACTCGACCGCTACGGCGAAGTGGAGGTCGCCCCTTCGGCGCGCCTTCTGACCTTGCGCTCGATCAAGCCGAACGGAACCATCCTCGAACCCGAAGTCGTCGAGGGCAAGGACGGCCTCGAACTCCGGCACCTGGAAGTCGGGGACGTCGTCGACTACGAGTTCCTGATCGAATCCGACCCGGCCGGATCGTTGCCCGGATATGTCGACGTCTCCACGTTTCGCTTTCAGTCGCTCGACGTCCCGTACCATCGCTCCGAGCTCATCGTGGTCTTTCCCGAGGGCATCGATCTCCGCATCGATCGTCGCAACCAAGCCCCCGAGGTCCAAGCCGAGACGGTCAAGGCCGACGGCGCAACCTTGACCATGTGGACGTTTCGTGCCGATCGAGTCCCACGGCTCGGGGTCGAAGAGGGGCATCGTGGGTTGCTCGACGAGGTTCCCAACGTTCGGATCTACACGCCGCTCGACCTCGAGCAGTGGGCCCATAACGTCGCCGCGAACGTCCGCGAGTCGCAACGCACCAACCCCGAGCTCCGACGCCTCGCGCGTCGGATCGTTCGCGGACACCGAGACCCTCGGGCGGCGATCGAGGCCCTCTGGCGTTGGGTCGTCGATCACGTCGAAGATGCCGGTGACCTCAGCACCCCCGCGACCGCCACCCTGGCGGCGAGGCAGGGCAATCGCCTGATGCTGCTGCGCGCAATGACCCGCAGCGTGGGGCTGCCGACCGAGCTGCTGCTCGTCCGCGATGGGTTTGGCGCCAAGGCGATCCCAGGTGGCCACCCCATGATCGAGGACTACGACTCCGCCATCCTGGCCGCCGACTTGGGCGAACCTGAACCGCTCGTCCTCATGACCACGTCCAAGGTGATTCCGCTCGGCTATATGCCCCCCGGCTACGTCGAGGGCGAAGCCCTGCGCATCCCGTTGGAAGCCACCACCCCCGTCGAGGTCATCAAACTGCCGGGGCTCGCTCCAGGGCTGCAAGATCGTCGCCGTTGGGCGCTCGATTTCGACGTCGATGCCGACGGAGGAGGTCGCGTGTCGGGCTCGATCACCCTATGGGGGATGGAAGCCATCCTCTGGCGAGAGGCCTTGAACGAGATCGATCGCGATCGTTTGGACGAGGTGTTCGTGGGCTCGGAGCTCGATTGGCTGCGCGGGGCCACGCTCGACGAGATCGAGATCCGCAACGAGCGTGACCTTCGCAAGCCGCTCGTGCTCGAGTTCGTCGCTCACGCCGAAGGGATCGCGATCCGCCACGGCCAATCGTTGCTCCTGCGCAGCGCTCCCGTCCCGCTCAACCTCGGAGCCCGCTACACCGCGCTGCCACGTCGGACGACCGGCATGGTGATCGCGTATGCGCCGGTCCACGAGGCCGAGATCACGGTCAACCTCGAAGGCGCGGAATGGGTCGAGGTTCCTGCGGCGATCGTGTGGGACTCACCCTTTGGCAAGTTCGAGCGGGTCGTCGAGCAGAGCTCGGGCGGGGTCCGGTTCAGCTATCGCTCGGTCCTCCACACCGGCGTGGTCGAGCCGTCCCAGTATCTCGACCTCGCTCGCTTTGCCCACAAGGTCGAATCGCTCGCCTCGGCGCCGCTACGTGCCAGCATCACGGCTGCCGTTCGCGAAGCCGCACTGTGACACGGCCCCCCAGGACCGATGCGAGACCCCCTGAGATTGCTCGACGTCCTCCTGACCGTCCAGGACATCATTATTCTCTCCGGTACGACAATCATCTCGTCCAGGACACCAGTATTTCTGCCCCGCTAACAATCAGCCCGCCCAGGACGTCAATCGGTGTGTCATCGTCCTCCAGTTCATGTCGTCACGAGCACTCGGTGTTGGTGCAGGGTTGGGCGGGACCTTGCTGAGTTTGTGGATCGGAGCGTGCGGGTCGAGCGGTCCGTCGGCTGCCGAGGTCGCTGCCGCAGCGGCCAAACGTGCCGAAGAGACCGAGCGGGCGGCGCATCTCGAAGATCGACGCAAAGCACGGGAAGCGGAGCAACAAGCGGCCGAAGCTGCGGAAGCGGAGCGGCAACGGAGGATCGACACCTTGACCGTGTTGCCGGACAAACTGCCCAAACGGTTGGACAAGGCCTGCAAGGGCGTCGGCGAAGCGCTCGATGGATTGATGAAGCGACACTACGCCGATGAGCCCGACACGCTCGAAAAGTGGAAGATGGCGAGCCGCATGCAGCTGCCCGTCATCGCCCAAAGTTGTGAAAAGTCGCGCAGTCTCGAGGTCGCGGCGTGTCAGAAAACAGCGCTCGAGCAAGCGCCAGTGGAGTTCAAGAAGACCTTCTCCGATCTGCTCGCCGCGTGCACACGAAAATACGGTCACGCCGAGGGTCCGACGTAGTTTTCCTGCGGATCCTGGCTCGATTGGAAAGCTTGGAAAGAACGAGTTCCAGCTTCGCGTTGGAGAGCTCCGCCAATCCATCGAGGAGTTTGTAAATCCCGCGATCGATACGATCGTGGTCTCGGGCGCGTCGGGTCAGTGTGGAGGTCAAGGTGGCGATCTACCGCGCCTTTTCTGTTTTCACCGACGATACGCTGAATAGGATCAGGCCATTGTGGGCAGTCACGAGGGAGGGGATCAATGCCTCGAGCAGCTTGTATGATTCGAGAATCGGGCCCTCATGAGCCGGATCGAGCCATGCTGAGGACACGCCACTTCTCGACGCTCCTACCCATCGTGCCTGGACGGCACTTGGGCCTCTGTCGAAATGGCCGAAGAGGATTCCGCCTCAGGGGGCCCCGCGACTTGCGCGCTGGCCGTGCCAGGGCTGCCGCGTTAGCGCTACATCAGCGGAAGCCCGATGGGACATCGGAGCTCTTTTCGAGTGGGCTGAGATATCTTTCGTTCCATGGCGCCCCTGCCTACGAAAAAGCGACTGCCGCTGGACCCGGACGTGCTGACGCAAGAGTTGAGCGAACTCGGCGATCTGACACCGCGACAGGAGCAAGTCATTCGTCTGATCGTCATGGGACAGACGCTCCCCCAAATTGGGATTCGTTTGGGCCTCAGCACACGTACCGTCAAATTCTATCGCAACGCCGCTTTTCAACGACTAGGGGTCCGCTCCACCGGCGAACTATGGGCGATGCTGTTCGAGTACGGTGGGCATCTATTGAAACCGCTCGATGAATATCCCATCGATTGGCCGCGATTGCTGAAAACCATCGATCCCGGTGTCAGGGTAACCGTGGCGCGGATCATGCGGATGTCTGGTCGCTCGAAGCGAGTCGTCGTCCGCGAGCTCCGTAAACAAGGATTCGTCGTGGAATAGCCTGTTGTGGGCGACAGCGTAGAACTCAAATGGAGCCGAGGCAGTTCCTGCTGCAGGCACGACCGCACGGGACCCTGAGGTTTCTGCGATCGAATACCTGGCGCTGAGACCGCTGTCCTCAGAACGCGCCCAGTGCTCATTCGCCCTCCCGCGTCATTCCTTGAGCCGTCGCGCACGAGTTGAGGGACTCCATTCGGTGGCTCCCCTCACGGACAACCCCAAGGCCCCCGACCGCTGCAACCCTCACCCGGAGCGGCACGGGATGGACGCGCCTCGCCGACGTGCACTTTGCCTTGGCTCGCTCGCCTTCGCCCTTGCGTCGTGTGTTCCCGAGCCTGGATCCGAAGGGGCGGCGTCTTCGTTGAGCGGTGGGGGCGGTCGAGACGATGGCGCCTCCTCGGAGTCGGGGTCCGAAGACGCTCCTTCCCAGTTCGGAACCTCGGGGGTGCCCGAGGCGACACCCATGGGCACCGAGTCGACGAGCGACGACCCGTCCCCCGTCGATCCGACGGCGACCGTAGACCCCATACCCAGCGACTGCGTCGAGCTCGTCGCGATGTCCCGCCCGTCGTCGCCGATCGGCTACGGCGAACTCACGACCGGAGGTGGAAACACTGAACCCGTCGTCGTGAGCAGCTTCGCCGAGGCCGAAGCCGCCTTGGAGGACTACCGTGACGCGTTCGAAGAGGGGACGCAAAGCTCGCTCGTCCTCCGCTATACGGGGACCTTCGACTTCGCAACGATCACGGATGTTTGCACCCAGCACACCTTGGACTCGCAGATCCTCGAGATCAAGGAGATGGAGAACGTCACCTTCGAGGGCAATCCCGGATCGAGCGCCAACTTTGGCATCAAGATCAACCGGGCGAAGAACGTCATCGTACGCAATATGACGATGGGCTTGTTGCCAGGCGGTGGAGACTCCGACGCCATCACCATCGAGGGCAACGGCACCAACGGAGACGTGGAGAACGTCTGGATCGATCACAATGAGCTATTCAGCTCGACGAAGGAAGATTGTGACGGAGCCGGGGATACCGAGTTCGACGGCCTCATCGACATCAAGAAGGGGGCTCGACGCATTACGATCTCCTACAACTATCTGCACGATCACCAAAAGACTGGCCTCATCGGCCAAAGCGATACCGATGACATGGAGCGCTACGTGACGTTCCACCACAACTGGTACGAAAACGTGGTCTCGCGAACCCCGCTGCACCGTTTCGGATACATTCACATCTTCAACAACTATTACCATCAGGTCACGGGCAGCGGCATCAACGTACGTATGGGTGGCGTCGCGCTCATCGAGGCCAACTTCTTCGAGGACGTCGCGAACCCCGTGACCTCGCGCTACAGCGACGAGGTGGGGTTCTGGGACCTGCGAGACAACTTCGTGGGCGAAGGCATCACGTGGACGACCGAGGAGGACACGTTGGCCAACGCAGAAACCTGGGAGAGCACGACGACGTTTCCGCCCGAAGAACTCGACTACACCTATGCCGTGGACGCAGCGGCATGTGTCAAAGCGGTCGTCCAAGCCAACGCCGGCGCGACTCTGTTCAAGTGATCGGACCATCTCGTCGAGTTTTTATCGAGCGAAACCAATGCAGCGGCAACGCTCGGGGTGCGCGGGGTGGCTCACGCGGTCCAGGGAACGTTGATGGTCCGGTCGGAATCGGGAGCGGTATCCTTCACTCCATTTGCGCCGAAATCTCGGCTTGTAGCCCGACGTCGTTGCGGTCACTGTCGGTCGCGTGCAAGCGCTCACGTTCCGGAGAGTCGGCCGTCTCGAGTGGCACGAGGTTCCCGAACCCAGACTCCAAGGTCCCCTCGAAGCGCTCGTTCGGCCGATCGCGGCGGCACGTTGTGATCTCGACTCCGCCTGGATGACCAGGTCCTTGGGCCGAATTCTGCGAGCGGGTCTCGCCACGCATTTCGTCGATCGTGCGGTCGAGCCGGTGATGGGCTCTCCGCCCTTCGCTCCACCCTTTCCCGTGGGCCACGAATGCGTCGCCGAAGTGCTCGAGGTGGGCGAACACGTCGTGACGACGAAGGTGGGGCAACGGGTGGTCGTGCCATTCCAGGTCGCGTGTGGAAGCTGCATGCCCTGCGAACGTGGACTCACCTCCCGCTGCGCCACGGGCCCGCTAGCCGTGAGCACGTATGGATTCGGTCCTGGGGCGAAGCTGTTCGGGGGCGTGCTGTCGGATGTCGTTCGAGTGCCGTACGCCGATGCGATGCTGGTGCCGCTTCCGGCGGGACTGGACCCCACCGCCATGGCCAGCGCGAGCGACAACCTTCCCGACGCGTTCCGAACCGTCGGTCCAGCGTTGCGAGAGCGCCCCGGCGAGCGCGTGCTCGTGGTGGGCGGAGCGGCAAGGAGCGTGGGGCTCTATGCCGCAGGCATAGCCCGCGGACTGGGCGGACACGTGGATTATGTCGATTCGAATCGGCAACGGTTGGAGATCGCCGAACGCATGAACGTTCAGCCCATCGAAGCCTCCCGAAATGGGCTCGGCAGGTATCGATCACTCCCCGATCGATACGCGATCGCCGTCGATGCCTCGTCCGACTTTGCCGGGCGCGGGCTCGAGTTGGCCATTCGCTCGCTCGAGCCCGGAGGGGTCTGCAGCTCGGCCGGCATTTATCCGCGAACGCGAACGCCGGTGCCACTGATGCAGATGTATTTGAACGGCGTGACATTGCGAACGGGCATCACCAACGCTCGCGCGTTCATCCCCGCGGTGCTCGACCTCGTGGCGAGTGGCCGTTTCGATCCGAGCCCGGTTGCCACTCTCGTCGCTCCGTGGAAGGACGCCGATCGAGCCTTCCTCGAGCGGACCACCAAGGTCGTCGTGACCCGGCTGTCTTCATCCGCGGCATGAACCAGGTCGCCTTCGCCATGCCGATCGAGCAGAGCGCGGGCGGGTCGGCCCGCGAAGGTTCATCACGAGCCGAATTCCGACCAACGGGGTGAGGCCGCAAATGCAGCGTGAATGAGACCGACGTGGGAATAGGTTTGCGGGAAGTTACCCCACATCACGCCGCTCGTAGGATCGATATCCTCCGAGAGCAATCCGAGCGGGGACTTCACGTTGCGGATCTTCGCGAGCAATGCCCGCGCCTCGTGGTCGCGATCGAGTCTCGCGAGCGCCTCGACGAGCCAGAAGGTGCATAGCGTGAAGGCGACCATCGGCACGCCGAAGCCGTCGTTCGTACGGTAGCGCTTGAGCCAACCGTGGTGCTCCAAATCGGTACGAATCGTGTCGACCGTGCGAACCATGCGCGAGTCGTCGGGTGGCAGCAAACGGAGCGTCACGGCTTGGAGCAGCGCGGCATCGACTTCGACGCCACCGTAGTCGGCGACGAGGCACCCTCGCGTGGGATCGACGGCTTGGGTGAGCAGCTCGCTGCGGATCCTTTCGCTCGCCGCCGCGAACTCGGCCACGTCGGTGGGTCGGTGAATCTTCGCGATTCGGCTCATACGATCGGCCGCCGCCCAACACATGAGCGAGCTGAAGGTCTGCGGGCGCCATTCCGAGCGGAATTCCCAGATCCCGGCATCGGGTTGTCCGGCCACGGCGATGGCCCGTCGAGCCAAACGGGTGACGAGATCGAGCACGGGAGCAGTCGCGTGTTCGCGAAACCGAGCGTCGAGAAACAAGGGCGTCAACGCGAGGACCATCTCGCCGAAGACGTCGAACTGTTTGTGCGCGGCAGCGCCATTGCCCACTCGCACTGGACCCTCGCCGTTCCACCCCGGCCAATCCGTCAAGATCTGCTCGGTCAGATCGGATTTTCCGTCGATGCGATAAAGCGGCGCGAGGTCGAGCTCCGGAGCGGACGATGCAATGTTGAGCAGGAATTGCAGAAACTGTTCGCGCTCTTCGTAGTGCCCGAGCAGACGAAACGCGCCGAGCGTATAGTACGCATCGCGCAGCCAGCAATATCGATAGTCCCACGTGCGACCCGAGCCCGGCGATTCGGGCAGCGACGTGGTCATGGACGCGACGATCGCTCCGGTATCTTCGAAGCAATGGAGCTTGAGGGCCAGGGCCGAGCGAATGACGTCTTCTTGAAAGAGCGAAGGCACGTCGCAGTGCTTCACCCACATTTGCCAATACCGCACCGTCTCGAGAAAGAAGCGCTGGCACAGGGGCTCGAGTGGTTCTTCCACGGGAGCTCCCCAAGCGAGCACGAAATGTTTGCGTTCGGTCAGCGCAAACGATTCGTCATCTACATACGAAAGCGGTGCATCGGTGGTCAGGCGAAGGGTGGTACCGTAGCCCAAATAATCGATATGGTGGGATCCGAGCTCGCGGCGCGGCCGCGCCCGAGTCCAACCCAACACAGGATCGCAATGGACGCGAATCCGCGGGGTTCCCGACAGCGGTTCGACGATTCGGATGAGCTTGGTAGGCCTAAAACTGCGTTCGTATTGAATGAATCGCGGGGCGAAGTCGAGGATCCGAAATGACCCTTCGGGTGTGGTGAAGAGGGTTTCGAGCACATTCGTGTTCGTGAGATAACGCTGCGTGCCGTGATGGGAGGATGCGGGGGAGATCGAAAACCGCCCACCGTCGGTCTCGTCGAGCAAAGCACCAAAGAGCGGGGGTGAATCGAAACGGGGCATGCAGCACCACACGATCGCTCCATCGCGGCGAACGAGTGCAGAAAGCTGACAATTCCCGATCAGGCCGAGTTCGTCGAGCATGCGGGATTCTGACACGCGGTATTTGGATATCCAAATACCGCGTGCTAGCCCAGGGAGTGACATGCGGCACATGATTCGATTTCTGGTCGTGCTCCTCGTCAGCCTGGCGCTGTTGACCACCATCGGATACGTGGTACTGACTCGAACGACGCAGGCGTGGTACGAGCACGAACTCGACCTTCGCACCCGTCTCGCCGTGGCTTCGGCACGGCAAAGTCTTGCCGCCCATTGGACGTCGAATCGCATGCGTTTGCGAGAAACGCTCGCCGATATCACGCACGACGATCGAATCATGGCTGCAGCTGCCTGTTCGTTGGACGGCAACCTCTTGGCCGTGACGGATTCGTATCCTCCCGGGTTTTCCTGTCGCGAGGTGCTCGCGCGGATGCAGTTCGACACGCCGGACGGCGGAACGTCGTGGTCGATGATCTCGGACCTTTCATCGGGCCGAATCCATGTCAGCGCCATGCGGATCGAACGCGAGGGAAAACCGCTCGGAGTGGTGATCCTGGTCCAAGACCTGAGCGATCTCAGCCAACGCGATACCGCCACCCGAAACTTCATTGTGGTTGGTTTTGCGGTGCTCTCGATTTGCGCCTCGGTCATGACCCTATTTGCGGCCCACATCGCCTGGAAACGATGGACGTTCGAATTGCGACAAGCGCTCGAGGGGGAACCACGGAGGGAGTTCCAGCCGCTCGTTCGCGACGTCCGCTCGCTCGCCGATACGTTGGCGCGCGAGCGTGACAACGAGGAGCGGGGCGGGCGATGGAGCCCCACGCGCCTGCGCTCGACCTTGAGTCAGTACCTCCAAGGCGAGCGGGTCGTGATCTTGGCGAATCGGGAGCCGTACGTGCATCAACGCACTGGCGACAGCGTGCGGGTCTCCCATCCCGCGAGCGGCCTGGTTACTGCGCTCGAGCCCGTGATGCGAGCATGCTCGGGCGTTTGGGTGGCTCACGGAAGCGGAAACGCAGACCGGGAAACCGTCGACAAACACGATCGCGTCAAAGTGCCTCCGGGTGAAGAATCGTATTCGCTACGACGGGTCTGGCTGACCGACGAGGAGGAAGCCGGCTACTATTATGGGTTCGCCAACGAAGGTCTCTGGCCGCTCTGTCACGTGGCCCACGCACGCCCGATCTTTCGCGCGGAGGACTACGCGCATTATGTTCGGGTGAATCGAAAATTTGCGGATGTAGTGTGCGAGGAGGTCGACTCCGACGATCCCATCGTGCTCGTCCAGGACTACCATTTTGCGTTGGCTCCCAAAATGATCCGCCAACGGCTGCCCCGGGCAACGATCATCACGTTTTGGCACATTCCCTGGCCCAATGCCGAGCGTGTGGGGATTTGCCCATGGCGGGAAGAGCTCATCTCGGGGCTGCTCGGATCGAGCGTGGTCGGGTTTCATACCCAACAGCACTGCAATAATTTCATCGACTCGGTGGATGCATTCATGGAAAGCCGCATCGATCGTGAGTCGAATGCCGTGATTCAGGGGTCGCGCAAAACCTTGGTCCGTCCCTATCCCATTTCGATCGAATGGCCGGTCAGCTGGATCCATAAGGTGCAGCCGGTCGACGAGGCGCGCATCAGCGTGCGTCGTGAACTCGAACTTCCCGAAAACATCTTACTCGGCGTCGGGGTCGATCGGCTCGACTACACGAAGGGCATCGAAGAACGGTTTGCCGCGGTGGGCGAGTTGCTCGCCCATCATCCTGAATATCGTGGTCGGTTCACGTTCGTGCAACTGGCGGCGCCCAGCCGAACGAAGATCCCGCTCTATCAGGAAGTGAGCGAGCGCGTAGAAACGATTGCGAAGGAGATCAACGCAAAATGGTCGCCGACCGGACCCCCTGCGATCATTTTGTTGCGCCAGCACCACGAGCCCATGGACGTGTTTCGTTACTATCGCGCCGCCGAGCTTTGCTACGTGAGCAGCCTCCATGACGGGATGAACTTGGTGGCCAAAGAGTTCGTTGCCGCCCGCGAGGACGAACAGGGGGTGCTGGTGTTGAGTCAATTCACCGGTGCGGCCCGGGATCTGACGGAAGCCCTCATCGTCAATCCGTACGATGTGCGGCGAGCCGGCGATGCCCTTGCGGCGGCATTGACCATGCCGACCGACGAGCAACGGGAACGGATGCGTTCGATGAGGCGAATCGTTGCGGAGTTCAACGTTTACCGCTGGGCCGGTCGCATGCTGGTCGACGCGGCTGAACTGCGGCGCAAGGAACGATTGTCGGGGCGCATGACGGCCGGCGAGTATTCCATGCCCATCCCTGTCGAGGTCGAATGAAGCCCTTACTCTCCCCCAACCACATCGAAGTTCTGGAACGTTTCGCTCGAGGCCGGCTCCTCGTAGCGTTCGACTACGACGGCACGTTGGCTCCGATCGTGAACGACCGCACCGAGGCGCGGATGCGGTCCGTGACCGAGGAGCTCTTCATGAAAGTGTCCGACCTCTATCCCTCCGCCGTCATCACCGGTCGCAGTTGCCGTGACGTCGCCGAGCGTCTCGGTGACGCGCGGGTGAAGTATGTCGTGGGCAATCACGGTCTCGAGCCGGGGTCGAGGCTCGACGAGTTCGAGCGGGACGTGGCATTGACGCGATCTCTGCTCGACGCGGCCCTCGTTGGTTGGGAAGGCATCGACGTCGAGGACAAACGTTACTCGCTCGCCTACCACTTCCGCGAAGCACCCGACAAACCGCGCACCGAACTCGCCATTCACAATGCCGTAGCGGCGTTGCCGATCCGAATGCGCATGGTGCCGGGGAAGTTGGTCGTGAATGTCGTTCCACCCGATGCGCCCGACAAAGGGGAAGCTCTGCTCGGACTCCGGACCGCCGAACATGCCGATGCCGCTCTCTACGTCGGCGACGATGTGACCGACGAGGACGTCTTCCGGATTCGCGACTCCGCCTTGTTATCCATTCGAGTCGGCGACTCGGACACATCGGCGGCAGAGTACTTTCTGCGAGACCAAGAGGAGATCGATCGGCTGCTGATTCGGCTGCTCGATTTTCGCGCGCCGCGTCCGTCGTCATGACGAAGCTGGTGTCACGCCCCCGGGGGGCTGAAGGGGTTTCACGCCCCGAAGGGGTCCCGTTCGAACCTGCCCTCGATTTCCTGCAACGTCTTTGGCAGCTCAATCATGCGCTCGAACAACTCTCGAGCCGGATGGAAAAGCATTTTGGATTGACGGCGCAACAAGGTCTCGTGTTGCGTTGCATCGGGCGGCATCGGGATCTGACGGCAGGTCGACTCGCGAATCTGTTGTACGTCGATCCCGGCACGGTTTCGGCCACGCTCAATCGGCTGGAGGACAAAGGGCTCATCGTCCGTCGACGGGATCCCCGCGACAAACGTCGTGTCGCGCTCCGATTGACGACGGAGGGGCGGGCCCTCGCATCCCCGACCGACGGCACCGTCGAATGTGCCGTCGAACGTTTGCTCGCGACCGTGAGTCAACGGAACGTCCAGGCCACCGTCAAAGTCATCGAGCAGCTGACCCGAGTTGTCAGCGAAGAGCTCTGCGACGACCCGCGCGCCCGCTGAAACCCTATCGAGGAGGCGGCACCGAGGCACCGAGGCACCGAAGCGGCACCGAAGCACCGAGAGGTGCCCGTTTGGGGTGTGCTGAGGCAGCTTTGCTGCCTCAGCGAGGGGCCTTTGCGAAAGTCCCCTTGTCGACCAATTTGCGAGAGGCCCCTTGTCGACCAACAGGTGTGCGGAGGCAGCTTTGCTGCCTCAGCGAGGGGCCTTTGCGAAAGGCCCCTTGTCGACCAACAGGTGTGCGGAGGCAGCTTTGCTGCCGCAGCGAGGGGCCTTTGCGAAAGGCCCCTTGTTGGCTAAATCGGAAGGTTCGCGAGTGTGGCCACGATCTTCGGGTTGGCCCCCTCTGCGAGTCTCACGCTGAGGGCCTCGTCGAGCGCACAGCGAACGAATGCATCGACCCGAGCTCGCGCTGGACCGCGTACGCCGGGCAGCGCCACGGCTCCGACTCGCCCCTCGACGAACGTGACCTCGACGCGAAGTTTGTCTCCGGGTAAGCGCGCCTCCAGTTCTGGAAGGCACGCAAACAAACGCATCGCATAGCCTCGAACGTGCGGTCGGTCGGCGACGTGGATCGCATCCTCGCCCTCGATCGCGAGCTGAGGTCGCACGAACCGAAGGGCCTCACGCAACGCGAGCGCCGTGTCTCCGCCCGTCTCGGTGGACGAGCTTCCATCCACCCACCAACCGACCGCCTCGAACGCAGGCTCTGTCCCGCCCTCGAGGACGACCGTCAAATCGAGCAACTGCGGGAACGCAATATCGGGTGCCAACGTGAGGCGGACGATCCGTTCGCGGGGAAATGCATGAGCCAAGCGTTGGGCCAAGGCTGCCGTCTCTCGATCCGAGCTCGGCATCGCGAGCACTCGCCCATCCATGGCGAACTGCGGCCCCCGACCGGTGAGATGGACCGACAGGCGAGCCGTTTGGACAGCGACCGCCCCGTGCGTGCTCTCGACGCTGCGAACCACCTGAACGGGCAGGGCGACGACGACCTCGCCCTCGTCGTCCACGCGAGGCTCCCGCATCGCCAACTCGAGACGAGCTGTCTGCGCTCGACGGATCCCCCGCAATAGCGTGTGCAGATCCGGGGCCGGGGTCGTCGGCGCGATCGCGAGGAGGAGGGTCCCACGACCATCGAGCGCGAGCACGCTCTGCAAGGCGTTCACGAGTTCGGCATCGCGTCCTTCGAGGTCGGTCGCGAGCTCCACCCGGCGAGCTTGCGGACGTCCAGCGTCGACCGTCGCGGCCCCCTCGGCCAACCACACCACGGGCGCGAGCGATTCGGGCCGGCCCGTGCCCGAGGGGCGCGAAGGGATCGGCCAGGCGGGGTCACGGAAGGCGGGAAGCGACGCGGCGAGCGTCTCGTGCAACGCAAGGTCGCCGGACTCCCGCACGGCAACGACTGGTTTCCACGCTGGGTTCGCCGCGAGGGCATCGCGTGGTTCGGTCGCCACCCCCCACAACTCGTCGACCGCAGGCCACGGCAACGCCGTGAAGCGCTCCTGCTTCACGTAGAGGGCCTCGATCGCGATCGCTGGCCGTTCGGCCGAGGGCATTGCGGTCGCGGCCGAGAGCACGCCTCGAGCATGCTCGTAGAGTCGCCATCGCGCGTTGTCGGCGATCCGAGGATGACCCGTGGCGAGCAGTTGGCGTAACGCGAGCAGCCGGATCGAGAGATCGTCGGCCGTTTGTGGCCACTCGAGATCGGCCGAGAGCAACATGATGAGATCGGCCGTGAACTGCTGGTCGTCCTCGCCTCCGGGCTCGGCCAACGCTTCGACCGCCAACGCTTCGTCGAGCAAACGGGTTAGGGCTTCGCGCGTCGCCACCTCACCCCGCCCAGACGAATGCCCGCCGAGCGCGGTCCAAAGCAGCTCCCGTCCAGCCGGATCCTGAGCGAAACGAGCCGCGTCGAAGCGGTCGAGCAAACGATCGAGGCGAACGATCCGGGCCCGCGCGTCGCCGCGGCCGAGCTGACCGAGCCACTCCTCCTCGTCCGGGGTCGGCCCGAGCAGCGGCGCATCGATCCAAGGGGTGGTTCCCGCTTTGGGCGAGACCGAGCGGCCCGCGGACCCATGGGCGCAGCCCATCAGGCCCGCGAGGAGGAGCGCGACGAACCAACGAGTCGTCCGACGGTTGCAGTCAGCGCGATCGAGGACCCGACGCAGGCGAGACGTCACGGCGAGACGACACGACGCCACACGGGAAGTTCCACGCGACCTCACCCAGCGAACGCGCGGCGAAACCACGGTCTGGACGTTAGTCTTCGAGGGGCCTTTCGCAAAGGCCCCTCGCTGCGGCAGCCAAGCTGCCTCCGCACACCCCAAACGAGCGCCTCGCGGCGCTTTGCGAGCTTCGGCAGAGCGTACGGGGGCCTTTCGCAAAGGCCCCCTCGCTGCGGCAGCCAAGCTGCCTCCGCACACCCCAAACGAGCGCCTCGCGGCGCTTTGCGAGCTTCGGCCGAGCGTACGGGGGCCTTTCGCAAAGGCCCCTCGCT
>Ga0315912_10003810_pt1 | contig 14719 bp, 10 predicted proteins | sample VfabasoilMG_FD_204469 | JGI IMG/M metagenome (GOLD analysis project Ga0315912, IMG submission 204469) | Garden soil microbial communities collected in Santa Monica, California, United States - V. faba soil | ecosystem: Environmental > Terrestrial > Soil > Garden | place: USA: California... | reverse complement strand
TCGTGTTGGCCGACCTCGAACAGGTGGATGAAATGCTTGATCTGCGTGATGCCCTCGTGATCGAGGTGGAACAGCTGGCTCTCGATGTTCTTGCCGGTCCTTGGCAGTGAGTACATCAAGTCGATGCGAGTCAGGTACGGGACCATCCCGAGATAACGCGTCGCCGATCCCAGCATCTCGTCGCTCAGCGCGAAGTCCACGAGCTCCGGACTGCGCCGGAGATCCTCATCATCGAGCAGGTAGCGCAGGAACGACTGCTTGCGCGTCAGGAATTTCTGCCGCTGTTCTGGAGTCCAGTTTTCAAGGCCGGTCAGCTCGGCATCGATCTCCGCCTTCTTTGTCTCGAAGAGCCGGCGGGACGCGTCGAGGACGCGGCCGAAGTCGCCGAGTGTGTCTGGCGACAGCAAGGCGTATCCCTTCTTCGGATCGACCTGGGCGTCGTGTGCTCCCAGGCGAGCGAGGTAGGGTCCGGCGATCTGGGCCCGGTGCCTGAGATCGCGCGGTGAGCGGGCGATGCCCGCGGCTTTGAGCAGCACACGGCCGGTCTGAGAATCGCGCAGGCGGAAGAACAGACTTTTCTCGACTTGCCTGACGCGACGGAAGACGCTCTGGACAAGCTTGACGCCGCGCTTGCTCTGTTTCCGCGCGGTCTTGACGCGCCGAAGAATGAGCCCGACGGCGCGGCCGGCCAGCGTGCTGTGTCCCGTGCTCACGTCTACAGCATACCAAGCGCTCCGAAACGACGAAGTATGATCTGCAGGATCCCTGATGCCGCGCGTCATCATCGGTTCTCCCCTGTTCAATCACGCCGATCACTTTCGCGAGGCGATCGAATCGATTCTCGGGCAGACGTTCACCGATTTTGCGCTGGTGCTCGTGGATGACGTGTCGAGCGACGCGACGCCGGAGATCGCACGCGAGTACGTGGAGCGGGATTCGCGGGTGTCATACGTCAGGAACGATGAACGCCTTGGCCTCGTGGACAACTCGCGCACGGCGTTTGCGATCGCACGGGAGCGGCATCCCGAGGCCGAGTACTTCGCGTGGACCAGCGACCACGATCTCTGGCATCCGCGCTGGCTGCAGCAACTCGTCGATGCGCTCGACGGCAATCGTGACGTGCTGTTCGCCTACCCGTTGAACCGGCGTATCGGTCCGGCGGGCGAGTTGCTGAAGCGGAAGCCATGGGTCTTCGATACGTTCGGCATCACCGATCGATGGGCGCGCCTTCGATCGGGAGTTCGCGAGATGCGCGCCGGGAACATGGTGTACGGACTCTATCGCGTCGGCTCAATCGAGCGCGCAGGCGTCTATCGCAAGGTCGTCGTGCCAGATCGTTTGCTGATCGCCGAGTTGTCGCTCTACGGCCAATGCAAGCAGGTCCCTGAAGTGCTGTGGTTCCGCCGCTGGTACGGGCGCGTATTCAGCCTCGAGCGCCAACGGGCGAATTTCTTTCCGCAGGGACGTCCGCTCTACGCCTACTGCCCGTGGTGGATCGCACACGCAACGAGCCTGCTGCACACGTTCACGATTCGTGGCGTGGGCCGGCCTCAGGTGTCCCGCGCCGCCGGTCTTTCGGCCGCGGCGCAGTACCTCGTGCTGGCGGGCGCTGTTCACGGATACGAGCGGACGCGTGAGCTGCGCGCCTGGTGGATCGCAAGGTCAACCGCGCTTCGCCAACGCGCGTTTCTGATGCGCCGCGCGATCGCGCGTCAGGGGCTCGTGCCCTGGGTCAGGGCGCATCTCAAGGAGTTCGGAGCAGCAGACGCATGGCGAAAACCGTAGCGAACCTTCGTAGACGCGTGACTCATCTCGGGTTCGAGGCGGTCAGGCGTCCCGGAGTGATGTTCCTTCACTCGCTGCGCAAGATTCCCGTCATGCGCAATCGCGTGATACCGGCGCTCCTGAAAGAGGAGCTCGACGGAATCCCTGCGTCGGATGCCGTCGATGCAGTGCGTCAAGAGCTCGAGCGGCTGCAGAAAACGACGGCACCAATCGTCATCGGCCCGTGGGTGGGCGAAGTCGGCTTCGAGCTGCTGTACTGGATCCCGTTTCTCAATCGCGCGCTGCGCACGTACAAGCTCGAGGATCGCCGGCTCGTGGTGGTTTCGCGCGGCGGCGCGGGCTATTGGTATCGCCATCTCACGCGCGAGTACGTCGATGTGTTCAGCCTCTTCACGCTAGACGAGTATCGACAGGCGAACGAAGCGCGCTGGAGCAAGGCCGGGCATCAGAAGCAGTACCGCGTCGAGCAGATGGACGTGGACATCTTCGAGCGCGCGAAGGAGAAAGCGGGCCTGCAGCAGGCCGAGCTCCTGCACCCGTCGCTGATGTACCGCATTCTCCGCTTTTACTGGTTCGAGAAGGCTGGCATCGGGCTGCTCAATCACCACTCCGACTATCGTCGTCTCGCACCGATTGAGCGGAGCCCTGCGTTGAAGGGTCTCCCTGCAGACTACGTGGCGGTGAGGTTCTATTTCAGGCCGTCGTTTCCTGACACACCCGAGAACCAGCGTTTTGCCGCACACGTCATCCGCTCGCTGAGTCAGGAGATCCCGGTCGTGCTGCTCAACACGGGGCTGCGGCTCGATGATCACGAGGACATGAGCGTGCTCGGAAAAAACGTGTACCGCGTGGACGAGCTGATGCGGCCCGAGCAGAACCTCGAGATCCAGACGGAGATCATCAGCCACGCGCGCGCGTTCGTTGGAACGTATGGCGGACTGGCCTACGTCGGACCGTTCTACGGTGTCCCGTCGATCTCGTTCTATTCGACCGAGGACGAATTGATCCCGGCGCACATCGACGTCGCCTGGCGACTTGGACGCAAGACAGGCGTGACTGTCACGACGTTGCACACGCAGACCGCCGGACTGCTACGGACGCTGTTCAGCGAAGTGCTGGGAACGCGCCCTCAGGCGCCGCGCTCGACGTAGTACTTCCCGATCGACAGACCATCCACCCACTGATTTGTCAGGTGCAACAACGCATCGTCGGGCGAGCCGACGATTGGGTGGCCGTGTCGATTGAACGAGGTGTTGAGCAGAACACCCACTCCGGTCGCGCGCTTGAAAGCTCGAATCAATTCCGCGTATTCGGGGTTGAGGTCGTCACGCACGACCTGGGGGCGCAAGGTGCCATCCACATGAACAACCGCCGGGACCTCGCGCTTCGCGTGTTCTGATGCGCGAACGGCAAACGTCATGTACGGATAGTCGAGCGAACCGTCCCAGTATTTCGCGGCATCCTCGGCGAGAAGTGACGGCGCGAAGGGAACGAATGGTTCGCGTCCTTTCAGAAGCAGGTTGATTCGATCCTTGACCTCGGGCTTACGAGGGTCGGCGAGCACCGATCGATTGCCCAGCGCTCGTGGACCGAGCTCGAGGCGTCCCTGAAATCGTCCGATGACTTTGCCTTCGAGAATCCGCGCCGCGACTATTTCCGGTGTTGCCGTTTCGATTCGGAGCGGCTGCTGCGCCCTCCACCGGTCCAGCGCCTTGGCCACGTCCTCGTCAGAGAACTCGTGACCCAGGTACGGATCGCGGAAAGCGATCGGGCCGGCGATGTGGCCTTCGAAGAACAGCGCCTCGAGGGCGGCGCCCTCGGCGAGTCCACCATCTGCGGAGTCAGGAAAAACGAAGAACGACGACGGCTTCAGGCGTTCGCTGATCAAAGCATTCGCCTTGACGTTGAGCATCACACCGCCGGCGGCGACGAGGTGACGGCTGTCGGTGAGACGCATCGCGTCGGCCGCCAGCTTCAGCATGACGTCTTCGAAGTGCGCCTGGGCGAACGCCGCAACGTCGTGATCCGCAAAGCGATCGAGCAGGCGTTGAAATTCATCCGCCTGTGCGACGGATCCGAGCGGGTTGTTGACCGTCTTGTCGGGATGGCGTTCGTTGTAGCTGGCCGACTTCCACTTGTGTCGCGACACCAGCGTACCGTCGTGGACCGAGACGATGCCCTCGAACGGATTTGCGCGACCGTTCAGTTGCCCGAACGCCGCGAGCCCCATCGTCTTGTATTCGCCGTCAACGGGAACGAAACCGAGCGCTTCCGTCACCGCCTGGTAGAACATCCCGACGCTGTCCACTGCCTGCGATCCGCGGACGTACGCCATGCGGCCATCCGGCTCACCGCGGTAGATCGTGGCGGACAGGCCGTCGCCCTTGCCGTCGCACGTGAGCACCGCGGCAGGTTCGGAGAGACCTGACAAGCGGAAGGCCGACGCAGCGTGGGCACGATGGTGTGCGACGTAGTAGTGCACCACCGAGTCCTGGAGCAGGCCGATCTCCTCCATGAAGTCCACGTGTTCGCACCAATGACGGCTCGCGAACTCGTTCCATTTGCGGCGCACCTTCTCTCGCGTTTGCGCCAGGCGCTCGGCCGGTTGACGTTTGTCGCGAGACGTGGCGCCGAGTTGCGTGCTTGCAGGCAGCCGATCACCGTCGGCAGGAACAACCCACGTGTTTCGACGCTCGGGGAACATCGGTTGCGACGTCGAGAAGGCGACGAGCTGGATGTCCTGCGGCGTCACCCCGCAATGAGCGAGGGCGATCTCGATCGACTGGCGGGGGAAGCCGAAGTGGTGCTTGATCCGCGAGACGCGTTCTTCCTGGAGCGCGAAGAGGATGCCTTGTGCCGAGCACACCGCAACCGCGGCGTCATGGCCGAAATGGATTCCAAGCGCGAGGGAGCTCTTCACGGGGCAGCGTCAGTATATGTGGGGCGTGGCTGAGCCGGCGGATGGCTCACGCTACTGGGTGTACAATTCGCCGCGCATGTTGCCCAGCTGGAGCCGTCGGCTGCCGGTGATTCGGACGTTCGCCGCGCTTCGCGAGACCCAGGAACGTCTCGCCACCACCCGAGGTGAACTGCGGCGGATCCGCGATGAGCGTGATTTCGCGCAGCAAGTCAACACGCATCTCATCTCGCACGGGCGTTACAAGGATCTGGCGCGTCTCCACAAGGAGGCGTACCGCTCCGCCGATCCGTTTCCGTACACGATCATTGACGACTTTCTCGATCCGCGGGTGCTGCAGACGGTGCTCACCGAGTTCGATGGACTGGATCGCGGGCAGTGGCATTACACGGAGCGCGAGACGGAGCGGAAGTACTCAACCGAGGATTTCCGCCGCTTCGGGCCGATTACCCGCACTGTCTTCAGTCAGCTCAATGCCGCGCCATTCCTGTGGTTTCTCGAGGAACTGACGGGTATCCCGGGGCTCATCCCGGATCCGCACCTCCGAGGGGGCGGGCTCCACGAGATCAAGAGAGGCGGCGCGCTTGGAGTCCACGCGGACTTCAACTTCTACCGGCGGCTGAACCTCTATCGGCGCTTGAATGTGCTGATCTACCTGAACGAGAACTGGACGGAGGCCTGGGGTGGCGACCTCGAGCTATGGGACCGCGAAGGGAAGGGCTGCGTCCGACGCATCTCGCCGATCTTCAATCGTGCGGTGATCTTCGACACCTCGAACCGCAGTTACCACGGTCATCCGCGGCCACTTCAGTGCCCCGAGGAGCGCGCGCGGAAGTCTCTTGCGCTCTACTACTACACGGTCGAGGCGCCAGCCGAGGACGACCGCACTCCGCACACGACGGTCTTCCTCAAGACTGAGGGTGTCGCCACCCCAGAGTCGGTCTGAACCACGCCGTTCCCTCATTGCGGCGCTCTTCCCGTATGCTGTACACTGTGCAGCGTTTGTACGCGTCCAGTGACCGTCCGGCGGCCCGAAAACGCCCGGCGGCCGACTGTTAAGCGGTGCCACATCCCAACCCACCTGCCTTCTCATCCGACGGTTGTCCCGGCAGCGTCCTGCCAAGGCGGTCGTGTGGTCCACGCATCGAAAGAAGCTTTGGAGCGGAGAAGGTGGTCGTGAGGGACACCGCGCGCAACTGAGCGCAGCGCGTGCGCGTCACTTTACCGCGGTCTCACGATCAGACGTGTGACTGAGAGGGCGAAGCTGTATCTATCCGTCCATGAAGAGCCTCATCGTCGAAGGCGTCAGTAAGCGCTACTGGGTGCCAAAGGCACAGAAGTCGGTGACGGCTGAAAGTCGTTTCGACCGCATCCGCAACTTCTTCTCGGTGCCCCTGGCGCGCGAGCTCCTTGGTGCCCAGGAAGTGTGGGCGCTCAAGGAGATGTCGTTCGATGTTGAGCACGGCACCGTCCTCGGTGTGGTCGGTGGCAACGGTGCGGGCAAATCGACGCTCCTCAAAGTCATCGCAAAAGTCATCGCGCCGACGGTTGGACGGGTCAGGGGGAAGGGGCGGGTGGTTTCGTTGCTGGAGCTCGGGGCGGGCTTTGATGACGAGGCGACTGCGCGCGAGAACATCTTCATGAATGCCGCGATCAACGGCATTCCGAGGACGGTCGTGCTCGAGCGCATGAACGACATCATCGACTTCGCCGAGATTCAGGAGTTCGTCGATACGCCGCTGCAGTACTTCTCGAGCGGCATGTATCTGCGGTTGGCGTTTTCCGTCGCGATCAACATGCAGCCGTCGATTCTGCTGGCGGACGAGATCCTCGCCGTTGGTGACATGTCGTTTCAGGAGCGCTGCCTGCAGCGCGTACGCGAGCTGGCACGGGACACAGGTCTGACCGTGCTCTTCGTATCGCACGACATGGAGGCGGTGTCGCGCATTTGCGACCGCGTGATCTGGGTCAAGGACGGAACGCTGCATCGTGCCGGCGAGCCCGAAGATGTGGTGACCGAATACCAGAACGCCACCTGGGAGCTCCTGACATCGTCGGAGAAGCCCGAAGACAAAGGCAGCAGTCACGCCGGGCGTTACGGCGAGATTCTCGACGTCAAGCTGCTCTCGGCTGATGGCCGTGTGATCGGGTCGCCGCCGCGCTCCGAGGACGTCTACGTCCGCATCAGGTTCCGCACCTATCGCGCGAGGACGCGAGCGCGCTGCGCGTTCGATCTGTTCTCGAAGGGTGTGCTGGTGTTCCGATCGGCGCAGCCGGAACTGGTGCGGGTCGGGGCTGATATGGCGTACGAAGCCGTGGCCAAAATCCCTGCGAACCTGCTGTCAGAGACGACCTATACGATCAGCGTCGGGGTCACGTTGATTCGCGGAGAAGATGAAGTGCACGCCCTCGTCGTCAACAAGGCGCTCGCCTTCATGGTCTATCGCGAGACCAGGGAGGAAGTGTCTGGCACGCTCCATCGGACCGGTCTGATCGATCCCCAGCTCGAGTGGAATCTGGAAGTGAAACAACATGCCGCCCGTGGCTGACGTCGGCGCCGGCGCAGCCGGCGAGTGGTGGGAGATCGAGCCGCGGCAGCACGGTGCCTGGGAACGTGCGCGCGAGTTGTGGCGCTACCGGTATCTCTGGTGGTATTTCGCGTCGGATACGATGACCAGCCAGTTCCGGCGGAGCAAGCTGGGATGGGTCTGGCTGCTCTTGCGCGTCGCCGGTCCCGTCGGCCTCAACGCCGCCGTCTTCGGCGGCATGCTCGGCGTGGAGTCAGGCGGGCCGCCGTACTTCCTGTTCTTCCTCTGTGGCACGACGACGTGGGTGTTGTTCGAGCGGTCGCTGCTGTTTGTGACCCGAAGCCTGGAGCGCAACCGGAAGCTGGTCACGAAAGTGTACTTCCCGCGGCTGATCCTTCCGATGTCCGCCATCGCACCAGGACTGCTGTATCTCGGCATCCTCGTGCTCGTCATGATCGCGACCGTCATTTACTACTTTCGTCAGGAAGGCGTGTGGTACGTCACGCTGCGTCCCGAGTTGCTCGCCGCTGTTGCCGCGATCGGGCTGAGCCTCCTATTCACGGTCGCCGTCGGGCTCTGGACGTCGGTGCTGCAGGCGCGTTATCGCGACATTCGCTACGGGCTCCGCTACGTGATGCCGTTCTGGATGTACTTCACGCCGATCATCTATCCCGCCACCGCCATTCCCGAGAAGTGGCGCTGGCTGGTCGCCCTCAATCCGATGGCGCCGATCGTCGAGCTATTTAAATGGGGCACGCTCGGCCAGGGGCACCTCACCATCCCGAGTATGGTTACGGCGCTCGTGCTGATCGCCATCACGATGATCTCGGGGATCTGGTTCTTCAATCGGGAAGAAGCCGCGTCGATCGACAAGCTGTGATGAAGATCCTCTTCTCCATGCGCCACTCGGGGGCGCTGAGAAACTACTCGTCGACGATCGGTGAGCTGTCGCGGCGCGGGCATCACGTCCATCTCGTGTTCATGATGGCGGACAAGCTCGGAGACGGGCGCCTGCTCTGGGAGGTCACGAGCGAGCACGCGAACGTGACCTTCAGCGAGGTCGGGAAGAAGACACCGTGGCGATTCTGGCTCGGCCTGGCGCGCGGGGTACGCGCGGCCGCCGATTACGTTCGTTACGGCACGCCCGAGTTCAAGGACGCGCATGCGCTGCGCGAGCGTGCAGCCGAGCGTGTGCCGGCGATCTTCAGCGGCTTCCTGAAGCTGCCGATCGTGCGATCGCGTGCGGGGCTTGCGTTCGTCTCGCGCGTGCTGAACCTGATCGAACTCGCCATCCCCCCGGACCAGTTCATCGCCGACATCATCGCTGAGCAGAAACCGGATGCGGTGCTCGTGACGCCGCTCGTCGATATCGGCTCCGATCAGGTCGAATACATCAAAGCCTGCCGCACGCTCGGTATTCGCAGCGGTCTGTGCGTCCACAGCTGGGACAACCTGACCAACAAGGGGCTCATCAGAGTCGTTCCTGATCAGGTGTTCGTCTGGAACGACGCACAGAAGCGCGAAGCGGTCACGATGCACGGCGCGAGACCGGAGCAGGTGATTGCGACTGGCGCGCCGGTGTACGACCAGTGGTTCGCGCGCCGCCCGAGCACGACTCGCGACGAGTTCTGCCGCAAGGTTGGTTTGTCTCCGGACAAACCGTTCGTGCTGTACCTCTGCTCGTCGCAGTTCATCGCGCCGGACGAAGCGGTGTTCATCGAGAAGTGGGTGCGTGCCGTCCGCTCCGCGCCGGATCCACGGGTGCGGCAGCTCGGCATCCTGATCCGCCCGCATCCCGAGAACGTTCAGCCGTGGCAGCGATTCGACGAGTCCGATCTGACAGACGTGGTGCTGTGGCCGCGCGGTGGTGCCAACCCGGTCGATCAGGCGTCGAAGAACGACTACTTCGATTCGATGTACCACTCGGCCGCTGCCGTCGGCATCAACACCAGCGCGCAGATCGAGTCGGGCATCGTCGGCCATCCCGTGTTCTCCGTACGAGTGCCCGAATACGCCGGCACGCAGGAAGGCACGCTGCACTTCCACCATCTACTGAGCGAGAACGGCGGCCTGTTGCACATGGCCGGGTCGCTCGATGAGCATGTGCGCGATCTGACGAAGGCGATCGATCGCACCGAAGAAGACGATCGACGGCTGCGGAGCTTTGTCGAGGCGTTTGTGAGACCGGGCGGGCTCGAGCGGCCGGCGACGCCGATCCTGGCCGAGGCGATCGAGGATCTGGCGCGCATGCCGCAGCCGGCGCCGGAGCGCCCGGGCATCGGCCTTCTCCTGCTTCGATTCCTGCTCTATCCCGTCGGCATCGTGATGAAGGTCGTCCGCTCCGTGTCGCGCCTCACCAGGAAGCGTGAGCGGCAGATGCGTCCGCTGACGATTGGCAGCTTCTTTCAGAAGCGGTTCGCCACGATCGTCGGCAACTTCTTCCGCTGGACGCCGGCCAAGCACTTCGCGCGCCGCTACATCGTGCCGCGCGTACTGCCGCAGATGATGACCGGCGACCAGCCGACCCAGGAAATGCAGGCGGTCCCGAAGATTCTCCAGCGTATGGCCGCCAGCCCGCGGCACATCGTCGTCGGGCCGTGGCTCAGTGAGGTCGGCTTCGAGCTGCTGTATTGGATTCCGTTCCTGAACTGGGTGAAGACCTACCGCCCCTTCGATCCCGAACGCATGGTGGTGGTGTCACGTGGTGGCGCCGGCGTCTGGTATCAGAACATCACGAAGAACTATGTAGACCTGTTCGACTTCTACACGCCTGAGCAGTTCAGGACGAAGAACGCCGATCGTCTGCAAGAGAACAAACAGAAGCATCTCGCGCTGACGGACTTCGACCGCGAGATCCTCAAGCTCGCGTATCAGCACCTTGGCAGCAAGCAGGTGGAGCTGCTGCACCCGATGTACATGTACCGGCTCTTCTACCCGTACTGGAAGAGCCAGATGTCGGGCAACCTCGTCGACACGTTCGCCACGTTCGAGCGGCTGCCTGATCTCGATACGAGCGACGTCGCGGGCGATCTGCCGCGCGATTTCACCGCGGTGCGCTTCTACTTCAACGAGTCGTTTCCCGATACGGAAGAGAACAAGTTGTTCGTCACGCGTCTGCTGGACACGTTGACCGATGCCGGCGATGTCGTGCTCCTCAATCCTGATCTGCACATCGACGATCACTGGGAGATGACGATCGGCAAGAACCCGCGGATCCACAGCGTCGACCACCTCATGACGCCGCGCAACAACCTCGAGATCCAGACGAAAGTGATCAGCAGGGCGCGCGCCTTCGTCGGCACCTACGGCGGGTTGTCGTATCTGGCTCCGATGTACGGCGTGACGTCGCTTGCCTTCTTCTCGCATCGCGAGAAGTTCTCGCCTCAGCATCTCGAGCTCGCGCGCCGTGTATTCGGTAACTTCAAGCGCGGCTCGTACGTGGTGCTCGACACGAGTGACATCGACGTGCTCGGCCTCGCCTTCGGTGAGCGCGGCCAGTTGACGCGAGCCCTCGAGCGCACCGAGGCGGTGCTCGAACGATGAGCGACGGCGACGGCATCGACGTCGTACACCAGAAGGCGTTGCAGCGTGCGCTTTCAGTTGTACAGGGCGACGCCGACGTCATCGTCGGTCCGTGGACCGGCGAGGTCGGCTTCGAGTTGATGTACTGGATTCCGTTCCTGGCCTGGCTCGTCGACCAGGGGCTGAGGCGCGAGCGCATCGTGATCGTATCCAGAGGCGGGGCTGGGCTTTGGTACCGCCACCTGGCGAGTCGCTACGTGGACATCCTGGACCTGATGACGCCTGAGGAATTTCGCGAGCGGACTGCTGGAAAGAAGAAGCAATACGACTCGCGGCGTGATGTCGATCAGGAGTTGTTGAGGAAGACGCGTGATTGCCTGGGGCTTGGCGACGTTCCGGTCGTGCATCCAGCGGTGATGTTCCGCTTGTTCGTTGCGCTCTGGCGCAGGCGCGCCGGAATCGATCTCGTCGAGTCGTTCTCTCGGTTCCAGCCACTCACGCAGCCACCGTCGATGGGACGGCCTGCCGGCCTGCCAGCCGACTACGTCGTCGCCAAGTTCTATTTCAGCAAGGCCTTCCCTGAGACGGCGGAGAACAGGGCGTTCATCTCCGGCATGCTTCGTACCGTCAGTCGCCAAGTACCGGTCGTGCTGCTGAGTACCACGGTCCGGCTCGATGAGCATAGCGACTACCAATCATCGTCCGGCTCCGGCGTCTTTGTCGTCGACGCGCATGAGACGCCGCAAAAGAATCTCGAGCGGCAGACCGGGCTCATCGCCGGTTCGCGCGGCTTCGTCGGTACGTACGGCGGCTTCTCGTATCTCGCGCCGTTCTACGGGAAACCGTCGCTGTCGTTCTTCTCACGCCGCGGCTTCGAAGCGCATCATCTCGACCTCGCGCAACGCGTGTTCGACCGAATGCTGCCTGAAGGATTCGTCGCGCTCGACCGACGGGACGCGGCGCTGGTGGATTCAGCCGTGAATCGCTGGGCCGCTGCAGGAGTGGCCTCATGACGCTGCTCGCGCGGCTGAGACGAGCCGTCGCTGGTGGCGACGATGCGAATACCGAGAAGCGGTTGAAAGAGATCTCGGATCGCCTGTCGAAGATCGAGGACTCGATCGCGAACCTCAAGCCGGACATCAAGATGCTACCGGCGATCGTGCGCAAGCTCTATCTCGACGATGCCGACCTCCCGCATCCGTACGACCTCCTCTCGGAGCGTTTTGGTTATCGTTCGCAGAACGAAGAGGACGGCCTGCTGCTCGCGCTCTTCAAGCGTATTGGCATGATCGATCGCCGCTGCGTCGAGATCGGGTGCGGGCTCAACGGCGGTAACTCAGGATTTCTCGTCGGTGAATGCGGGTGGTCAGGCCTGATGGTTGACGCCGATCGTCACAAGGTCGAGACCGTCAGGATTCGCTACGCGGGCCATGCCGTGATCACGAACAAGAACCGTGTCACATGCGAGAACATCAACCGCATCCTCGAAATACACGGCTTCACCGGAGAGCTCGACTTCCTGAGCATCGATATCGACGGCAACGACTATTGGGTGTGGGAGGCGCTGACGGCTTGTTCTCCTCGTGTTGTCGCGCTGGAGTACAACTGGCTCTTCGGGCCCGAGCGGTCCGTGACCATTCCGTACGACCCGCAGTTCCGGCTCGACACCGTCGCGACGCGTGCGTATCGGGGCGCGTCGCTCGCCGCGCTCACCCGCCTGGCTCAGCGTAAGGGCTACCGGCTGGTGGCCTCGGAGCGCGTCAATGCGTTCTTCATTCGCCACGATGTGGCTCCGTCCATCCCGGCAATCGAGATCCCCCGCGGCTATCGCGCCCCGAAACGGATTGACGTCGACGACGTGTTCACGAAGATCGACCAGGCGGGCCTGAAGCTCGTCGAGATCCAATGAAGATCTTCTTCTCCATGCGCCACTCCGGCGCGTTGCGAAACTTCGGGTCGACCGTGGAGGAGCTCGCGAAGCGAGGGCATCGGATTCATCTCACGTTCATGATGCGCGACAAGCTTGCCGATTCCCGGCTGCTGGACGCGCTCACCGGAACCTATCCGCAGATCACGCACGATTCGGGAGAAGTGTCGAAGCGAGCCTGGCTCGGGATGGCGCGTGCCAGCCGATCGACGGCCGACTACTTGCGATATCGCACGCCGCAGTACCGCGATGCGGCAGCGCTGTACGAGCGCGCAGCGGCGCGAGTATCGCCGGCCGTGCAGGCGTGCTCGCGGCTTCCTGGTGTTCGTACGCCCGGCGGCCTGAGGTTCGTCACGAACCGGCTGCGTTCGATCGAGCGTGCAATACCGCCAGACCCTGCCATCGTTCGACAGATCGCGAGTCAGAGCCCGGACCTCGTGCTCGTCACGCCCCTGATCGAGCTCGGCTCGGATCAGGTCGAGTACATCAAGGCGGCGCGGGCGCTTGGCATCCCGTGTGGTGTGTGCGTCCATAGCTGGGACAACCTGACGAACAAGGGGCTGATCCACGCCGTGCCCGAGCGTGTGTTCGTCTGGAACGAGGCGCAGCGCAAAGAGGCCGTGGACCTGCATGCGATTCCAGACGCGAATGTTGTCGTCACCGGCGCGCCGACCTACGACCAATGGTTCATCCGTCGTCCCAGCACGACGCGCGAGGAGTTCTGCCGGAAAGTCGGGTTGCCTGCCGAACGTCCGTTCTTTCTGTATCTCTGCTCGTCGAAGTTCATCGCTCCTCGGGAAGCCGAGTACGTCAAGCGATGGATTCAGGCGTTGCGCTCCGCAACAGATCCCAGAGTGCGCGGCGCAGCGGTGCTGGTGCGGCCACACCCGCGAGGCGATAACAGGGGGCTTGATGGACCGGAGCTGCGTGGCCCGAGGGACGTCGCCGTGTGGCCTCCTGAAGGCGCGAACCCGGTTGATACCGATTCCCGGAACGACTACTTCGATTCGCTGCATCACTCGGTCGCCGCTGTCGGAATCAACACGAGCGCGCAGATCGAGGCAGGGATCGTTGGGCGGCCGGTCTACTCGATCCGCGCGGCCGAATACGCCACAACGCAGGAAGGGACGCTCCACTTTCACTATTTGCTCAACGAGAACGGTGGGCTCCTGCACATGTCGCCGACGCTCGAAGAGCACGCGCGCGCGCTGTCGACGGCGCTCGATCGAACGCCGGAAGATGAACGGCGGCTGCGGGAGTTCGTGAAGGGATTTGTCCGTCCCCGTGGTCTCGATGTGGCTGCGACACCGCTGCTGGCAGACGCGATCGAGGATCTGGGCAGACTGCCGGCGCGCACGCCCGAGCGCGTCTCGCTGGGATCGCGGCTGTTGCGCATGGTTCTGTATCCCGTCGCGGCCAGGATGAAGACCGAGCGGCCCGTGACACGTCCGCGCGGCACATCGCCGGACAGTAATCGCAAGGCTCGTCAGGAGCGGCCGGTGGGTGCACTGCGATGACACCGCGCCGTTTCCTCTTCGTGATGCACTACCCGGGATACCTGCGGTACTTCGACTCCGCCATTCGTCTGCTCGCGGCCCGCGGCCATCACATTGATCTCGTCTTCGACAATCCCGACAAGCAGTCAGAGGGAACAGAGGCAGTCAGCGACATGGAAGGCACGGTTGACGTGCTCGGTCGCATGCCGACGCGCGGTGACGTCTGGGCGATGGTTGCGCGTGATGTGCGCGGGACGATGGACTACGGAAGGTATTTGCATCCCGACTTCGCGGATACGCCGTACCTGCGCGATCGAATGCGGACCGTGTTGCCGAACATTCTCGGATTCCTCGCCGATCGCAAGACGAGGAGCGTGGAGTTCGTTCAACGTCTGACGAGGATCTTCGCGACGTGTGAGCGGGCGATTCCGAGCAGCTCGGTCGTCGAACAGTTGATTCGGTCGCGGAAGCCAGATGCCGTCCTCGTCACGCCGCTGGTGACGGACTGTTCGCCGCAGGTGGACGTCATCAAAGCCGCTCAGGC
>Ga0315912_10003809_pt1 | contig 14725 bp, 9 predicted proteins | sample VfabasoilMG_FD_204469 | JGI IMG/M metagenome (GOLD analysis project Ga0315912, IMG submission 204469) | Garden soil microbial communities collected in Santa Monica, California, United States - V. faba soil | ecosystem: Environmental > Terrestrial > Soil > Garden | place: USA: California... | reverse complement strand
CCGACCGGGGCCTCGTGTGAGACTTTTCGGAAGGCGGCCAACAGCCAGCCCTCCGCAATCGAGAGCTAGCAGATCATTTCAAACGCAGCACGCCGCGGTGGCGCGGCGTACGCATGGGTAAATTGAACGTGGTAGTTAGGGATCATAGGGGCGCGCATTCTAGGCGCGAAGTTCCGGAAGTCAAGAACTGTTTCAGCGGCCGATCCATTTCTGCGGAGCACGCGACGGCACGCCGTGATCCAGCAGCCACTGGTACACGGCCTCGGTCTTCTGTTTGTCGATCCAGGAGTCGTCGTACACGTAGAAGGCCGCGACGCGATTGCCGCTGAACACCTGCACCTGCGAGTAGCGACCCATGTGCTGCAGGGCGACGCCGTCCATGCTGCCCAGGGTCATCTGCATCTCGGACATCAGGTAGCCGCCCTCGAGGCTGAAGAGATTCAGCGCGTGGCCGGTCTGGACATAAACGCAGTCGAACACCTGGGGCTCGTCGTGCGTGTCGACCACTGCCGCGGAACAGGGCAGCCGCATCTCGGCCTTTTCAGGCTCGACGCCGGCGGTGATGAGCATGTCGTCGTTGGAGGCAGCCTTCTGCACGCGACTGTTGGCGGCCGCGGCCAGGCCGGTCACGGCCAGCAGGAGACAGCAGGCGAGGATACGCATGGGGCAACTGTATGCGTCGTCCAGAGGCCGCGCGGTCGGCGGACATTACGCACCGAATGCGGCGGGCTCTCACGTCCGGAAAACAGGAATGTCCCCCAATAAAAAAACGCGTGCAGGCCCTTCCGTTCCTGCACGCGTTCGTCCAGCAAAAAGTCTCACGAGGGGGGAGGAGAACATTCCGCAGACGATCTAGATAAAGCAATCGCCGTGCCAACTCGGGAAGCGCTTTCGCGGGCCTGAAAATCGCGATTCGGGCCCCCGGCGGCCCGGAAAGTCCCAGCTTGGGTGCACGCGGCCCGATTTCGCTTCGATCCGGTGCACCACGGGGGACCGGAACCGCCGGAATCAGCGTATCCGCACCCTGAACTGCAGGGTGAAGGAGGGATTGCCGCCACCGGCCGCGCTCATGGTCCCGGCGGGGGCCACGCGGATGGCCCGCACCGCGGCATCGTAGCCATTGGCATCGGGCACGGGGACATAGGTCCACGGACCGCTGGCACCGACATTGGAATACGTCACGTGCGTGCCATAGGTGTAATTCAGACCGCTGACCGGCGAACCGTTCACGAACACCACGGGATCACCCGAGGTCGTGGCCACGAACATCGCGGAGTCCGTGGGAATGGGATCGGTTATCACCAGCGTGTTCGCATCCACGACGCCCGGTCCGCTGTTGGTTACGGTGATGTCGTAACGAACCACCGACTGCGGAATGCGCTTGGGCAATCCGGCCACGGGTGACGACAACACCGTGGACGACTTCACCACGGTGAGCGCGGGCTGTGGATAGGCCACGGTGAAACTGCCGAGGCCCTCGTCGAACACGCCCTCCACGCCTTCGTTGCCGATGACGCTGATGCTCCAGGTGCCGAGCGCCGGCACCGGCGTGCCCGGCAATACGAAGGAATACTCGAACGTACAGGTGGTCGCCGTGGTCGAGGCGCAGGTGGCGGGCGCACCGAGCGCGTTCATCAGCTGGTTGTTCACCTGCACGACGTTCGCCGCGTCGCGCACGGTGATGCGCGCGCTCGAGATGTCGAAGCTGCCGAAGGGATCGCTGATGGCCGCGCGCACGAACACCGTGGCGCCGGGGAAGAAACTCGCCTGCTGCGCGCCGCCATTGAAGGCCGCGCTCCAGGTCTGCACGCTGTCGACGTTGATGACGGTGGCGCTGTTGAGCTCCACGCGCGAGTAACCCAGCGCATTGGTATACGGCGTGAGCGCGATGTCGCGGTTGCTGTTGTTGCTGCTGTTGTTGTTCACGTCCAGCGAAAACGTGGAGTTCGGCGGCGCCGTGATGCCGGCGGTGTTCAGCGTGAACGTGTACATCGTCGCCGTCGTGGACATGTTGTTGATGGTGCGCGAGGTGGTCGCCACCGTGCCCAGCGAAGAATTCCGCAGCGTCACGTTGATGGTGCGGCTGGTGGTGCTCGAAGATCCGGTGCGCGCCAGGATCAGGTAAACCGGGAAGTTGCCGCCATTCAGCGTGAGATCGTCGCGCACCGGCACGCTCATCGTGAACGTCTGCGTGCCATTGGCGCCGTCGATGGTGATGGCGTTGTGCGTGCCCGTGGGTCGCGTGCGAATGAGATTGACCGCGTTGCTCCAGAGATAGAGCTGCTTGGTGCCGCTCACCGGCACCTGCGACGGCAGCACCACCAGCGTGGGCGTGGCGGGATTCACTTCCGGCCCGTTCGGGTTGGTCACCTCGGCGGTGTTGTCGATCTCCGAGCCTGGCGACACGTTCATCACGGTGACGTCGAACACGATGGTGCGCGAGCCGTTCGCCGGCACGCTGATGTTGGACACCGTGAACACGCCGCGCTCGTTGTCACCGTTCGGCGCCGCCTGGAAGGAACTCGTGGCGCCGGCCGGAATGGACACGAAACCCGCCCAGGTGACGTTCGCCGGCACGTGGTCGGTGACCGACACCCCCGTGGCGTTCTGCGCGCCGCTCTCGCTCAGCGTGATCGTGTAACGCAGCGTGTCGCCCGGCGCGACTTCACCGCCGTTGAGATCGGACACCGTCTTGGTGGAGGTCGACAGATTCGGAAACAGCACCACGGTGGCATCGCTCACCGAGTTATTGGCGGTGTTGAGGTCGAAGCTGGGCGTGCTGATGGTGGCCGTGTTGTTGAAGCTGGCCGCGGCGGTCTCGAGCACGTTCACGGTGAGCGTGATGGCCGGCGCCGTCGTGCCGAAGTTGAACGGGCCAGGACGCGTGCAGGTGACCACCTGCCCCGCGGCGCTGCAGGTCCAGCCCGTCCCCGTGGCGGAAACGAACTGCAGCCCCGTGGGCAGCGTGTCCGTCACCGTCACGGTGTTGTCGTCGCGCTCGACTCCCGCGCCGCTGGCGTTGGAAGCCGTGATGACGTACTGGCCCTGGGTGCCGGCGACGAAGTTGCCGCTGTGGGTCTTGGTGACGCTGAGGTCCACGGCGGGATCCGACGTGGCGCTGACCACCTGCGCCATGAGCAGCACCAGGTCCTCGCCCGAGGAATACGTGGTCGTGCCACTGGTCTGCCCGGCCGAGAGGAACGAGCTGATGTCGTACTGGTCGACGTCGATGCCGTAGCTGGTCTGGATGCCCTGCGTGTTGATGGTGCCGTCGAACTGCTGCACCAGCGGATCGCTGCCCGCGACGTTGATGCCGTCGTTCAGGGTATTGCCGTTGTACCTCAGCGCCTCCGAGATGTTGTTCATGGGACCCGAGTTCGCCGGGTCGCCTTCCAGCGTGAACACGGCGATGCGGCCGTCGATGTTCGCGCTCGGCACGCGGAAACCGTCGGGATTCAGGATCACCTGGCTGCCGCGGAAGGGCGCGAGGCCGTCGTAGAGATTGATGGCGCGCAGGCGTTCGCTCGCCGACTCGTACACCACGATGAGCGACCAGCCCGACACCACCGCGCTGACGTCGCAATGCGGCGAGCCGTTTTCGACCGTGAGACTGCCCAGCGTGTAGTCGCCATTGCGCGTGGCGTTGACGATGGACGTGACGTTCGCGAAGGCGCCGAAGAACGGCAGGCTGGGCGAAACGCCCGTGTAGGTGGCAGAGAAAGTGCGCGTGGCCGTGACCGTGCTGCCGTTGAAGGTCACCGTGCCGTCGAGGCTGCCCGAGCCACCCCAGTAGAGGTAGGCGTTGCGGATGGTGGTGCCGGCCGGAATGCCGGACAGCGCCGTGGTGCTGGTGCTGTTGAGATTGCAGGTGTTGGTGGAGCTGTTGCGCAGCGACCCGCCCGTGGTCACGAAGTTGATGCGGCCGGTGTCGCGCACGTAGCGGGTGATCGCCTGCGCGCCGGCGTCGCGCGCGCCGAGCAGGCCGGCGAGCGCCAGCAATGCAAAAAGGCACCCGCGCATGGATCTGCCGCGGATGCCGTGACGCGACGGCAAACTCATGTTGTTAACTTTATTTAATCGCGCCGCAGCATGACGGCACTGGCTCTCATAATGCGGGCGCCCGTAAGTCCCGGATTGAGAACGGATTCACACCGTTTTGTCAGACGATTTTGAGGGCCGCGACGTGTAATACCGGGCCCGTGGGAAGGCCCGTCGGAGAGCCTCCCTGGGGCTCCAGGCTGACCGCAATCTGCTTCGCCTGGGCCAGGGCCGCGCGCTGGGTTTCGGTGAGCATTCCCTGCCGGCTGCCGGTGGCCGGGAGCAGGCCCAGCGACACCGGGTTGCCCTGCTCCGGCAAGGCCCAGAGTTCCAGCGCCTGGCCCGCCACGAGCGCATGCGGAGCCAGTGCCTCGACCCGGAGCGCCTCATTGCGCCCGAGCAGCGTGACGCGCCAGTAGATAGTCTGGGCGTCGCCGGAGATTTCGGCGGTATAGGTGGCGAGCAGCGCGGGCGGCGGCGTGACGATGCCGGATCCGCGGAACAGGAAAATGCCGGCGACGGCGAGGAACAGCACCGAGGCGGCGATGGCCATCCAGCGCATCGTGGGCGCGCGCGAAATCCTGCGCAGCTCCAGTCGCCGCTCGATGCCCTGCCAGGCCGCGGCCGGCGGCACCACGCGTTGCGGATGAGGCTCGAGGCCCGCGAGCCGGTCTTCCCATTCGTGCACCATGGCCCTCACCTGGGGCGAACGCAGCCAGCGTTCGAAATGGCGGCGCGCGCCGCCGCGCAGCGTGCCGAGCACGTACTCGGCGGCCAGCCGGTCGACCAGCGCGCGATTGCCCGACTTCATGCGGCCTCTCCCGTGCCCGAGAGGCATTCCTTGAGGCTCAGCAGGCCGCGACGGATCCAGCTCTTGACGCTGCCCAGCGGGCTCGCCATGAGCTTCGCGATCTCGTCGTGCGAGCGGCCTTCGATGAAGGCCAGCGCCAGGGACTTCCGGGCGTTGGCGGACAGGCGGTTGATGCAGTCATCGAAGTGGTTAGGCTTCTCGAAAGCCGCCTCGCCGGCGGTATTTTCGTCGGGGACCTCGGCCAGCAGCTCGTCCGGCACCAACGTGAGGCGTTCGCGCCGCATGAGGTCGATGGCGCAGTAGCGGGCGATGGTCACCAGCCAGGCCAGCGGCCGGCCCCGACCCGCCTCGTACTGCGCGGCCCGTTCCCAGACGCGCACGTACACCTCCTGCAACGCCTCCTCGGCCACGCTGCGCCGGCGCAGCATGCGCAGCAGCCGTGCGAACACGATGGGAGAGGTCTTTTCGTAGAGGATGCGGAAGGCCGCCACGTCGCGCGCGGCGCAGCGTTGCACCAGCTGTGCAAGCTCGATCTCCGGGGGCAGCGAGTCGATCCGTTCCATGGTGAGTGCTACGCACCCGAAGCGTGGTCGGATGCAGCGATGCGCAGACTAGCATGGGACGCGACATATGCCGGACAATGCGCGCCCGCACCTTGCCCTCATGGACCTGCCATTGACGACCTCGCGCGCCGCGCTCACTTTCGTCCTGCTCACGGTTTTCATCGACAGCATCGGGTTCGGGATCATCATTCCCTCGTTGCCCACGGTCATCATGGACCTGACTGGACAACCAGTGTCGGCGGCCGCCGACTGGGGCGGCTATCTTCTCGCCGTCTACGCGCTGCTGCAGTTTTTCATGGCGCCGGTGTTCGGCAACCTGAGTGATCGCTTCGGGCGCCGGCCGCTGCTGCTGGCCTCGCTCGCCGCCTTCGGCATCGACTTCCTGTTGACCGGACTCGCGACCTCGATGACCTGGCTGTTCATCGGTCGCGCCGTCGCGGGATTGTTCGGCGCCTCGTTCGCGGCCGCGGGCGCGTACATCGGCGACATCAGCACCGACGACAATCGCGCGAAGCATTTCGGTTTCATCGGCGCGGCCTGGGGCACGGGCTTCACGCTGGGACCGGTGATCGGCGGCTTCGTCGCGGAGCACATCGATCCGCGCGCGCCGTTCTTCGTGGCGGCGGCGCTGGCGCTGGCCAACGTGGTGTTTGGATACTTCGCGCTGCCCGAGTCGCTGCCGCCCGAGCGACGCCGCCCCTTCGAGTGGGCGCGTGCCAATCCCTTCGGCGCGTTCAAGAGCCTCACGCATCTGCCCATGGTCGCGGGGCTGCTGGCCGCCGTGTTCCTGTACCAGATGGCGCACGATTCGCTGCCGGCCGTGTGGATGTTCTACACCCGCGAGAAGTTCGGCTGGACGGAAGCGGAGACCGGATTGTCGCTGACGTTCGTTGGCATCATGACGTTGATCGTCATGGGCGGCCTGACCGGCACCCTGGTGCCGAAGCTCGGCGAACGGCGCGCCATCATCATCGGGTTCCTGTTGATGACGCTGGGATTCATTGGTTATTCGCTGGCGCCAACCGGCTGGTGGATATACGTCGCCATCGCCATCGGCTCGCTGGGCGGCATCGCGAATCCCGCGATGCAGAGCGTGATGTCGCGGCAGGCGGGTCCCTCGGCACAGGGCGAACTACAGGGCGCGGTCGCGAGCCTGAGCAGCGTGGCTGCCGTGCTGTCGCCTCTCATCATGACGCGGCTCTTCAGCCACTACTCGTCGCCGGAAGCTTCGGTGCACTTTCCCGGCATGCCCTACCTGGTGTCCGGCGTGCTCGTGTTCATCTGCGTCTTCATCGGCGCCCGCGCCGTGAATAAATAGGGATGTCCCCATTTGGTGTTACGCGATCACCTTTGGCCACAGCCAGCCGAACGTCCCGGCCAGCACCAGCGAGTAGATCAGTCCATCGAACATCAGCTTGAACGTGGTGCTCCACTGGCGTGAGTACCAGATGGAGTCGTGCAGCAGTCCCAGCGAAAACGCCATGAACGCGGACGTGCCCACGAAGCGGAACACGGTCAGGTAGTGCGCTCCGGCGGGCAACGCGATGGCGGCCACGTAGCCCGCGAACAACGCGATCACCACGATGTACGCGAACCATTGGAACAGAGCCTTGCCCATGCCCAACGACCCATTGGGCCGGACGGTGAAAATCCACACCGGTCCTTCAACCATCTTCTGCAGGAATTCGGGCGAGCGCATCTCTTCGTTGGTCTTGCAACGCGGCAGCATGTAGTCGCCCGGCGGGATGTTCAGCGCACCGATGGCGGCGCGCGCACGCGCTTCGTCCGGCACCTGCGGAAAATCGCTGCGGTGCCAGAACGGCCCCATGTGGATGATCGAGCTGGTGACGAAGATGAGTACGGCGCCCAGCAGGATGGGCAACCAGAGTGCAGAGAGTTCGGTCATGACGTCTCCTCCCCAGGGACGACGCATTCTGCAGCCCGATTCCCGCAGGGACAACTGCCGCGCCATTCGACCCTCTGGCACACTCGACCGCGTGATGCGAACACTCGTCCTCCTAGCCAGCATGGCGCTTCCGCTGCTCACGCACGCCGCCACGCCCGCGAAAGCCGCACGGAAGATCAGCGAGGAACTGGTGAACCGGCAACCCGTGCTCATCGACGAGACCGTGGCGGCGATCGCGCTGCACTCGGCGCCAGGCGCGCAGCTGTACTTCCTGGGCTTCGCGGCCTACGGCGACGAGCGCGTGTTCGCCGAAGAGATAGACCTGGCCGAGCGTCGCGTGGCGGAGCGTTATGGCTCCGCGGCACGATCGCTGCGATTGGTGAACGATCATCGCGATGCCGAGCGGTATCCCTTCGCCACCGTCGCCTCGCTGAAGTACGCACTCGATGCGCTCGGCCGGGTGATGGATCCGGACGATGTGCTCTTTCTCGCGCTGTCCTCGCATGGCTCGCACGACGCCACCATCGAGATTTCAAACCCCGGAATCCGCTCCGACACGCTCAGCGCCCGGCAGCTCGCGGAGGCGCTGGATCACGCCGGCATCCGCTGGCGCGTCATCGTGATTTCCGCCTGCTACTCGGGCAGCTTTCTCAAGGAGCTGACCGACGAACGCACCATCGTGCTCACCGCGGCGGCCTGGAACAAGCCGTCCTTCGGCTGTTCCGACGATCGCCATCTCACCTACTTCGGCGAAGGCTTCTACCGGGATGCGTTGCCGGGCGCGCACGACCTGCGCGAGGCCTTCGAGAGGACCAGCCGCGAGATCACGAAACGCGAGGAAGCGGAGCAGCGCGTCCCGTCGGAGCCGCAGGCGCACTTCGGTGTCGAGCTCGAGCCGCGTATGGCCGAACTGGAGCCTGTCTACCCGGTGGCGAAGTAGCCACCCGGAATCCCGTGCGCCTCTTCACTGTTCCGCGTCCTGGCGCGGCAGGAAACGCTGGTTCTGCCAGACTCGCGGCCGGAGGTCTGCCAATCACATGGAAAGTTTCAGCGTCACATCCGATCTGGCCCGGGAAGACTGGAACGCACTGATGCGCGCGGTGCACCTGCGCATGCAGGAGCGTATGCGACGGGGTTCCCTGCTGGTCCGGTGGGCGCCCTTGCTGGTGGCCGTGGCGGTCATGGCTGGCATTTGCTTCACGGCGTACTGGTGGCCCGGCGCCATCCAGGTCGAGTCCCTCGTGCTGGGCTTCCTGCTGATGCTGGCCTTCATGGCTTTTATCGCGGCACATGGGCGCAGGGCGCAGGCCCCGGCTGATGACGGCAGCTTCTACGGCCGTACCGAATTCCGGTTCGCGCCCGAGGGAATTTCCATTTCACGCGAGCGCTCGAATGCACACAGCTCGTGGGCGCTGGTGCGAGAGATTTCGTACACGCCCGCGCATGTGTATCTGTGGATCGATAATCTCGCGGCATACACGTTTCGCGTGGCGGATCTGCCGGCCGCGTTGACTGTCGATGAGGCCGTGGCGCGGCTGCGCGCCTTCAAGGCCGCTTCATCCGCAACCGCCGCTGCGGCCGCGCCTGCCGACGATGCCGCGATGCCCGCGGCTTCAGACGCGCCGATCCCCGTCGCGGCTCTGCCGCCCAGGCCGACGGTGTGGCAGGAACTCAAGGCGCTGCTTCGCCTGGAAATGCTGCGCGGCGCGGATCCGGCGCATCTCTTCGGTCGCGACGCCACCATCCTGATGCTGGGCGCGCTCGCCCTGGTCGCGTGGATAGGTCTCGACCGGCTGGACTACGGCCCCGATGCCGAAATCATGTGGTTTGGTCTCTCGGCAATCGGCACCAGCGTCAGCATGACCTTGCTGCTTGCCTGGGTCTTGTCGCGCCTGAGTTCGCCGCAGCTGCCCATGCGTCGCACATTGCTGCTGACAGTCGCGGGCAGTCCGCTCGTCGTGGTCATCGGGTGGCTGATCACCCACACCTCGCCGAGCATGTATTACATGGCCCTCATCGTGCTGGTCACGTGGCTGGCGTTCCTGGTTCACTCGGGACTGCGGGCCATGACGGGCCGTTCGCAATGGCGGGCCGTCGGCGGGACGACCGCCACCTTCCTGTTGCTGGTGTACTTGTCCGCGTGGTTTTTCCCCGGCGGACCCGACCTCTGGTACGAACCGGATTCGGACTACGACACGTCCTCGGCGGAGTTCGAACAACGGGAGAAGTTGCAGTTCGAGCAGGCGCCGCGCATCGATGCGGCGCTCGCCAGGTTGCCCGCGGGCGATCCCGCGCAAGCGGCCATGTACTTCGTCGGCTTTGCCGGTTACGGCCAGCAGCGTGTGTTCGCCGAGGAAATCGGCACCGCCGCACGCGTGGTCGGCGAGAAATATTCACTGGGCGGGCGCGAGCTGCGTTTGATCAATGACCAGCGCGATGAAACCACCTGGCCCGCGGCCTCGGGGACTGCGCTGCGGCATGCGCTGGTGGGCCTGGGGCAGCGCATGAATCGCGACAACGACGTGTTGTTCCTGGCGCTGTCATCCCATGGCGGCGAGGATGCGACGCTGTCGGTGATGAACGATTCGCTGTCCCTGTGGCGCGATCTCGACGCCACGGAACTGCGCGCCATGCTCCAGGAATCCGGCATCCGCTGGCGCGTCATCGTGATCTCGGCCTGCCATGCCGGCAGCTTCATCGACTCGCTGGCGGACGAGAACACCATCGTGCTCACCGCGGCCGCGAAGCAGAACACGTCCTTCGGCTGCTCGGACGATCGCGATCTCACCTACTTCGGTGAAGCCTTCTATCGCGATGCGTTGCCGAAGGCCGCGAGCCTGCGGGAAGCATTCGAGCAGGCCCGCGTCGCCATCGCCGCGCGCGAGAAGAAGGAAGGCGTCGATGAATCGGATCCCCAGGCGTACTTCGGCGCGGCGCTCGAGGCCAAGCTGGCGCAGATGTCGGGCGAGCCGGTGGCTTCCGCTCAGGGCCGGTAGCTGGAGAACACATACTCGCGGCCGCGCTGCGACTGGTGACAGGCGAAGCAGGCGGTCAACTTGAATGAAAACGCCGCGCCTTCGGTGGAAGGAGCGGCGTTGAAGATCACACCTGAATGCCGAAATGCCGGCCTGACACCGTCGGGTTTTTACGGCAGTTCGGTGGCGCCCATGAGGTAGCGGTCGCACTCGCGTGCGGCTCCGCGGCCTTCGTTGATGGCCCACACCACGAGTGACTGGCCGCGGCGCGCGTCGCCGGCGGCGAACACGCCCGGCACGCTGGTGCCGTACTTGTTGTACTCGGCCTTCACGTTCGAGCGCTGATCGACTTCCACCTTGAGGTCCTTGAGCAGGGGCTGCTCGGGACCGAGGAAGCCCATGGCCAGCAGCACCAGCTGCGCCGGGTGCTGCTTCTCGCTGCCGGGCTTTTCGACCGGGATGAACTGACCCTTGTCGTTCTTCTCCCAGCTGATTTCCACGGTGACCACGCCCGTGAGATTGCCGGCTCCGTCACCGATGAACTTCTTCACCGTCGTCAGGTACACGCGCGGGTCCGAACCGAACTTCGCGGCGGCCTCTTCCTGGCCGTAGTCCATCTTGTAGACCTTGGGCCACTCCGGCCAAGGATTGTCCGCGGCGCGATCCATCGGCGGCATGGCCATGATCTCGATCTGCTGCAGGCTCTTGCAGCCCTGGCGGATCGACGTGCCCACGCAGTCGGTCCCGGTGTCACCACCGCCGAGCACCAGCACGTCCTTGCCCTTCGCCGTGATCGGCGAAGCGTCCGGCTGATCCTTGAGCACCGACTGCGTCGATACGGTCAGGAAATCCATCGCGAAGTGCACGCCCTTGAGCTCGCGCCCTTCCACCTTGAGATCGCGCGGCAGCGTGGCGCCGGTGCAGATGATGGTGGCGTCGAAATCCCGGATGAGCAGCTGCGGCTCGACGTTCTCGCCGACGTTCGCATTGCAGAGGAACTTGATGCCTTCCTTCTCCATGAGCGCGATGCGACGCGCGACCACTTCGCGCTTGTCGAGCTTCATGTTGGGGATGCCGTAGGTCAGCAGGCCGCCCGGACGATCGGCGCGCTCGAGCACGGTCACCGAGTGGCCGGCCTTGTTGAGCTGCGCGGCGGCCGCGAGGCCCGCGGGACCGGAACCGATCACCGCCACCTTCTTGCCGGTGCGCGTGGTCGGCGGCTCGGGGACGATCCAGCCTTCTTCCCAGCCCTTGTCGACGATCGAGTTCTCGATGTTCTTGATGGTCACCGGCGGATCGTTGATGCCGAGCACGCAGGAACCTTCACAGGGCGCCGGGCACACGCGCCCGGTGAATTCGGGGAAGTTGTTGGTGCGATGCAGGCGCTCGAGCGCCTCTTTCCACAGGCCGCGGAAAACGAGGTCGTTCCACTCCGGGATGAGATTGTTCACGGGACAGCCCGAGGCCATGCCGGAAATCAATTTGCCCGTGTGGCAGAACGGCACGCCGCAATCCATGCAGCGCGCGCCCTGCTGGCGCAGGCGCTTCTCGTCCATGTGGTGATGGAACTCGTTCCAGTCGCGCACGCGCTCGGCCGGGGAGCGATCCACCGGCAGCTCGCGCAGATATTCAATGAACCCTGTTGGCTTTCCCATCTATCTAGTTCTTTCTCTTAGTTTCCGCCGACGCGCGACAAGTCGCGCGCGTTCTCTTCGAACGCGGCCATGATGGCCTCGTCGCCCGACAGGCCCTGGTCGTGGGCACGCTTGAGGCAGGCGAGCACGCGCTTGTAATCCTTCGGAATCACGCGCAGGAACTTCGGCAGCTTGGTCGGCCAGGCGGCGAGGATGTTCTCCGCATGCTTGCTGCCCGTGGCCTGGACGTGTTTCTCGATCAACGCGCGCAGTTCCCCGGCTTCCTTCGGATCTTCGACGCGACCGACTTCCACCATCTGGGTGTTGATGCGCGCCTGGGCGTCGTTGTTTTCGTCCAGCAGATAGGCAATGCCACCCGACATGCCGGCCGCGAAGTTGCGGCCCGTCGCTCCGAGCACCACCACGCGGCCGCCGGTCATGTATTCGCAGCCGTGGTCGCCCACGGCCTCGACGACCGTGTCCACGCCCGAATTGCGCACCGCGAAGCGCTCGCCGGCCATGCCGCGCACGAACACCTCGCCCTTGGTCGCGCCATAGAGCGCCACGTTGCCGACGATCATGTTGTTCTCGGAATCGAACGTCGCCTTCGGGCTCGGGAACACCGAGAGCTTGCCGCCCGACAGTCCCTTGCCGAAGTAGTCGTTGGCGTCGCCTTCCAGCGCAAAGGTCATGCCGTTGGGCACGAACGCGCCGAAGCTCTGACCGGCCGATCCCTTGAACTTGATCTGCACGGTGTCGTCGGGCAGGCCCGCGGCGCCGTACTTCTTCGTGATCTCGCTACCGGTGATGGTGCCCACCACGCGGTTCACGTTGCGCACGTCCAGCTCCGCTTTCACCTGTTCGCCGCGCTCGATGGCCGGCTTGCAGATGTTCAGCAGCGTGGTCACGTCCAGCGACTTGTCGAGGCCGTGGTCCTGCTGGATGGTCGCGTAGCGGCCCACCTCGGGGCCTGCGTCCGGCGCGTAGAGGATGTTGCTGAAGTCGAAGCCCTTGGCCTTCCAGTGATCGATGGCGGCCTTCGGCTCGAGCATGTCGACGCGGCCCACCATGTCTTCCAGCCGGCGGAAGCCGAGCTGCGCCATGATCTCGCGCAGGTGCTGGGCCACGAAGCGCATGAAGTTGACGGCATGCTCGGGCTTGCCGGCGAACTTCTCGCGCAGGCGCGGATCCTGCGTCGCCACACCCGCGGGGCAGGTGTTCAGGTGACAGACGCGCATCATGATGCAGCCGATGGTGACCAGCGGCGCGGTCGCGAAGCCGAATTCCTCGGCGCCCAGCAACGCGGCAATGGCCACGTCGCGGCCGGTCTTGAGCTGACCGTCGGTCTCGACGACGATGCGTGAACGCAGGTTGTTGATCACCAGCGTCTGGTGCGTCTCGGCGAGGCCCAGCTCCCAAGGCAGACCGGCATGCGTCACCGAGGTGAGCGGCGAAGCGCCGGTGCCACCGTCGTAACCGGAGATCAGCACCACGTCCGAGTGCGCCTTGGCCACGCCCGCGGCGATGGTGCCCACGCCCACTTCGGCCACCAGCTTCACGCTGATGCGCGCGGCGCGGTTCGCGTTCTTGAGATCGTGGATGAGCTCCGCGAGATCTTCGATCGAGTAGATATCGTGGTGCGGCGGCGGCGAGATGAGTCCCACGCCGGCGGTGGTGTGCCGCGTCTTCGCGATCCACGGGTACACCTTGGTGCCGGGCAGCTGTCCGCCCTCACCGGGCTTGGCGCCCTGCGCCATCTTGATCTGGATTTCCTTCGCGTTGACCAGGTAGTTGGACGTGACGCCGAAGCGACCCGACGCCACCTGCTTGATGGCGGAGTTCTTCGAGTCGCCGTTCTCCATCGGGATGTAGCGATCCGGATCCTCGCCACCTTCGCCGGTGTTGGACTTGCCGCCGATGCGGTTCATCGCGATCGCCAGCGTCTCGTGCGCTTCCTTGGAAATCGACCCGTAGCTCATGGCGCCGGTCTTGAAGCGCTTCATGATGCTTTCGACCGACTCCACCTGCTCGATCGGAATCGCTTCCGCCTGCTTGAAATCGAGCAGGCCGCGCAGCGTGGAGAGATTCTTCGCGCGGTCGTCGATGAGCTCGGCGTAACTCTTGTACGTGGCGTACGAGTTGGTGCGCACCGACTTCTGCAGGCGGTGGATACTCTCCGGGTTGAAGAGATGGAACTCGCCGTCCGCACGCCACTGGTACTGGCCACCCGACGGCAGCTCGGTCTGCAGCGCGCGCTTGCGCTCGGCGAATGCCGCGGTGTGACGGATCAGCACTTCGCGCGCGATGACGTCGAGCCCGACGCCGCCCACGCGCGACGCCGTGCCGGTGAAGTATTCGTCGATGACGTCGTTACGCAGGCCCACGGCTTCGAACACCTGCGCGCCGTGGTAGGACTGCACGGCGGAGATGCCCATCTTGGACATCACCTTCACCACGCCCTTGACCGCGGCCTTCGCGAAGTTCTTGCAGGCCAGCTTGTGCTCGACGCCCGGCAGCAGTTCGTCGCGGATCATGCCGTCGAGGGTTTCGAAGGCGAGATACGGATTGATGACCGAGCAGCCGTAGCCGATGAGCAACGCGAAGTGATGCACCTCGCGCGCGTCGCCGGTCTCGAGCGCCAGCGACACCTTCATGCGCAGGCCCTGGCGGATCAGGTAGTGATGCACGCCCGACACCGCCAGCAGCGACGGAATCGGCGCGTATTCCTTGTTCACGCCGCGGTCGCTGAGGATGAGGACGTTGACCTCGTCCTCGTCGATGAGCCGACGCGCCTCGTC
>Ga0315912_10003808_pt1 | contig 14726 bp, 14 predicted proteins | sample VfabasoilMG_FD_204469 | JGI IMG/M metagenome (GOLD analysis project Ga0315912, IMG submission 204469) | Garden soil microbial communities collected in Santa Monica, California, United States - V. faba soil | ecosystem: Environmental > Terrestrial > Soil > Garden | place: USA: California... | reverse complement strand
GGGCCATGGGAAGATCAAGTTCCCGATCAACGATGAAAAGCTTGTAGAGCCCCACAGCGGCGATGTATGCCACCGTCGCGATCAGGAACAGATCAATGATCTCTATGACCGCCAAGGCCACAGTTTTGGCAGTTTTCGCACTAAAATCGCCCGCATGCAGGATCTGCTCTCCACCTGTAAAGATACGGCCCACCCCCATGATGCAGACCGCTGCCGTGAGGATCACACATCCGATCACGGGGATGACCAGGAGATAGCGGGAAGCAGCAAGAAAACGAGTCAACTCTTACCTCCTCGTTCTGATCGGCGGAAGGCCGAAGCCTCCCGCCGACCGGTTAGACACCTCGGCAGGAACAAAGAGGTCAGCCCTCAAAAATTCGGGCGTGCATCCCGGACAAACGGTCACTTTTGCTACGGCGAGTCCTTCCGGGACGGATAATCTGCAAGCGCCTCATCCACAGCCTGGATCGCGAGATCCAGATTTTCCGCCCTCGTACTTTTCAACGGCGCGATGATGGTGGCTCGCCAGGCCGGTTCGTTCTCAGCCGGTTCGACCAGATCCAGAACGAGCGTGCCCTCCCTGAAAGAATGCGTCGGGCCGGATCCCCCGTACGTTGGCCCTCGTCCATATCCGCTGCGCCATGCTCTCCTCTGCATCGATTGCACGTTGACCCAATAATAAACCGCCAGGTCCGCTCGTTGGCCTTGATCAAGTTGTCGAAGGCCCTTAGATTGAAGCTGCTTCGAGATCGCCGGTTCGATCCTGTCTTGTAGCGCGGCTTCGTCGGCCGTGCGTGCTTCACCGATGTCGGCCGGGTCGGCGAACGAGAATGTTTTGTATCGGGAGAAATCCGCGGAAGGATGACGCTCCGTCTTGACGTCGATGGACGCGCAACCAGCGGAGACCAATAGCAGGAGGACTAAGAACCACTCCATTCTTCGATGGAACATCATCAATACGTTCCAGCCGTCGGCCTGAAGGCCGCCCGTTTGAGGAGCGCAGACAGCGTGAAAACCGTCGTCAGGATGGCCTGGGCTTCTGAGTGATTTCAAGATGAAGGTTCCTAGCAGGATGCTGAAAAAGTCCGCCAGCGGCGTTCTCGCATCACTCAGAGGCTCAACGTACCGAAGCGTACACCTCGCCTCTTTGCTCGCTGCGGCCTTGCTGGACAGCCTTTTTGAGCATCCTGGGGTTGTTCTGGCCTCGGCCCCACACAGAACATTTCAGCCATGTTTGGGGCATCAACCAATCTTTTCCGCAGCCTGCTAGGAGCCTGTCCGACATTGACCGTTCTACTGCAGCGAATGATCTGCATCCACGTGTGCCGCTCTCATCATCCGTGAAGCGTTCCTCGTGAAGCGTATCTCGCGAACACTGCGGCGGTTCATATTGGGCGGCGCCTCAGATGGCGTCAGTTCCCTGGTGCACCCATGGTTTCGAGTTCCTGCAATTTCTTCAAGGCCGCTGCGGCCTTCAGCGTGTTGTAGTTAATGTTCCCTGCATTCAGGTTGGCTCCTTCCTGAAACGGATATTGCGGAATGGTGAACAGGAACCCCTTCAGCTTCTGCTGCACCGGGACAAAGAGCCAGATATTATCGGCATACCAGCGCCCCCACATCATCGATTCACGCGGCGCCTTCTCATAGGGATCGGCCCGCAGGTTGACGATCTCCGGCCAGCCGGTCACATCGCGGACGCCCGTGGCAATGTTGCCGTTCACAATGGCGAAAGACACTTTCCAGTCATTCCAGCGTACGGCGTTCAGTTCGCCCCCTTGTCCGAAGTAGAAGATTTCCTCACGCGGACCTTTTTTCGCTTCACCCTTGAGGTAGGGCATGAAGTTGTATCCATCGGCATGGACTTTGAAATTCTTGCCGTTGGCCGCATAGCCCTGCTTCAACTTCTCGACGATGTTGGGTTCGCCCGCCGCCGCCAGCAGAGTCGGCAGCCAGTCTTCCTGCGAGAAAATCTCGTTGATGATCGTGCCAGGCTTGATGACACCCGGCCAGCGGACAAGCATCGGCACGCGTAAGCCGCCTTCCCAGGTCGAGCCCTTCTCGCCGTGGAACGGCGTGATGCCGCCATCAGGCCATGTTCCTGTTTCCGCCCCGTTGTCGGTGCCATAGACCACAATGGTGTTGTCCGCAATACCGAGGTCATCCAGTTGTTTCAACACTGCGCCGACCATGTCGTCGTGCTCAACCATGCCGTCGGGATAGAGCCCGATGCCGGTGCGTCCCTGGGCGGATTTCTTCAAGTGGGTCCAGACGTGCATGCGCGTGGTGTTGAACCAGACGAAGAACGGTTTGTTGTCCTTGGCCACCTTCGCCACAAACTTCTGTTCGGCATCGAGAATTTCCATGTCCACCGTTTCCATCCGAGCCTTGGTCAGGGCTCCGGTGTCCTCGATTTTCTGGCCGCCCTTGCCGTCGGACCACGTGTGGAGCACGCCGCGCGGTCCATACTTCTTCCTGAACTCCGGATCTTTCGGGTAGTAATACGTCTCTGGCTCCTCTTCCGCGTTCAGATGGTAGAGGTTGCCGAGAAACTCATCGAAGCCATGCACCGTCGGCAGATGCGAGTCCTGGTCGCCGAGATGGTTCTTGCCGAACTGGCCGGTGGCATAATCCTGCCCCTTGAGCAGGTCAGCGATCGTCGGGGCCCAATTCGGAATGCCCTGCGGCGAACCAGGCATGCCGATGGTCAGCAACCCGGTGCGGAATGGATGTTGCCCCAGGATGAACGAGGCACGGCCCGCAGTACAGCTTTGTTGCGCGTAGGCATCGGTAAAAAGCGCGCCTTCTTTGGCAATCCGGTCGATGTTGGGTGTCCTATATCCCATCAGGCCAAGGTTGTAGGCGCTGATGTTGTGGATCCCGATGTCGTCGCCCCAGATGACCAGAATGTTAGGTTTCTTGCCCGTGCCGAGCCCTGTCGAGGGATCGGCTGCCAACGCAGGACCGACCACGATCGTGACTGCCATGAACAGGGCAAGCCCGATCATGCTGGTGAGCCTCTTCATTGTCCCGTCCTTCATTGTCCACTCCTTCAAAGTACCTTGTTGACCTCAAGCGATTTACCGGAAACCCATGACCCGCCCCATCCATCGATCGTCGCTGACATGCAATAATACGTTAGATGAATCCCCTAAGATTGATACGCAAGACCCGCACTCCATTATCGCGGGGCGATTGTAAGTCGATCGTTTGAAACGAGTCAATCGCCTCGCCGTTCATTCCTACACACATCACTGTAAATAACATCATCTACTATGACTGTTCCGGCTGCAGAACTATTGTTCTTTGGCCGCTCCCCCATTACTGCCATTCTTGCGCTCTTGCGAACCGGACCCTCCAATCAGACTGTCGAGGGCCTCATTCAGGGGGGTATATTGTGAGGCGGTCTGCCGGTTGAGGAAGTCCGACATCAGGCTGCCCAACGTCACCCGTGCAGCATCCTCCAGGAACACCGGGTCCTGTGAGACCGCCTCGTTTGCCAAAACCGCTTCGGCCACAGAGGACCAGATCAATTCTCCGCTCGTTGCATCCCACAATTGCAGGGCGATCCGCATATTGCTTGAACGGGTCTGTACGAGTCGGAGATCCGCTCCCGGAAATTTCCAGCGCTCTGTCATAGTTTGCGTGTAGGATACCAGGCGAGGTTGAAAGATGTAGCGCACACCCAACACAGCCCCGATTTTCCTGAGCGTTTCGCGTTCCAGGATATGCGCGTCCTCGGCGTCCCTCCGCATCCGGATATAGTCAGTCCCCAATCCATGCGTATTGATACCAGTGAGGGTGGCTTGCTCATCCACCACCCTCCAGTTCGGGGTCATCTTCTCAAGAAGTTTCGCTAAATGGTATGCCACTGCCACCTCTCCCCCCCGGAGGAGTGGCCCCGAGAGCGCCGGAAAAATCGCCACGGGCTTCTCCGAGACGGGTGTCTGATCAAATGACGGAGCGACCGCTGTACCGGTCGTGCGGACCTGCCAGTTATAGATCGAACCGGAAAAGAGCGAACCGGTACAACCCGCCGCACACATGAGCAGCAGCACGAGGCTCCCGCCCGTTGATACTCTCGCCCACCAGAACTGTCTCATCTTGATGGCTCCTATATTATGCGGAGCAGGCGTTCCCTAGAAAACTCGATCGCCGGTTCACTGCCGCGAATACTATCGCCCCGCCACCCGTAAGATCCACGTGCAAACTGCCACCCTCCAGACGCCAGGCACTGACTGCTGCCACATCAGCCGGAAACTGCCGGTCCATCGATTCAGGTGGACAAGCTGCCATGGTCGAATGCGTCACGGACAAGGTCAGGCGCGAGCCATCCACTCGGTAATTGCCTCCGGCCCGGTTGCAGTCGGCGCGGGCATCGAGTTGCCCGTCGGGCCCGAGACGCAGGGTATAGTGCCCCGCCGCTGCCGGCGGGGTCCTCCTTCCGTCGACATGAAGAGTATGTTGCCACACCCGGACAGTCCCCTCAATGGGGTTCGGGGAGTTCTGTTCAGGTTCGCTGACCTTCACCAGCCGCTCGTCTTGCAGCGCATAGTGAATCCTCTTGCGCTCAGTCGGGCAACAGATCCCGTCGCGCGGACCGTGGATCGTCAGGTCGAGCCCGACAAGCCCCCGCTCGAACTCGAGCTTGTTCACGCGAATGCGATCGCCGAGGTGCGTGTGATCCACGATGACCCAATCATGTTCCCTCTGCCGCGCGAGATAGAGGTCGAAAAACACCCCGCTGCCGCCCGGATCCGTGACGATCACCAACGCCGCCATCGTCTGGCCGTCGATCGTGCCGACTGCCAGGGAATCAGTCAGCCGGATTACAATTGTTGAAGCCGATCCTGGAGCCGCCGGTTCCTCGTAGACGCCACCGACAAGCGGCGCCTGACCGCTGCGCGTCCATTCGGACGGATAGGTCATGTTGTTCAGGGCCTCGCGGGGCTCACCTTCCGCCCATGCCCTCATGCTTTCGCATGGAGCAGCGATGGTGAGCAGGATATGCGCGACTGCCGTGAGACATCCCGTGGCAATGCGGCGGACGACGGCTGAGTCGCCGGTGACACTCCTATCCATTACTTCAGCCTCACTTCGACTGACGCGATCTTTCCGTCGAATCGGAACGGCCGCCGGTCGACTGCGATCTGCGATCAGAGACCAGTTGATCCCTTGGCTCACTTCTTCGGCAGAGCCGGTTTCTCATGCGGCAGCCCGCTGTCATCAATGTCGAAGTCGGGATCGAAAGCCGTCTTGCCCTGCGCTCCTAAGAAGTGCGGCTGGGCCTTGAGCCACTCGCTGAACTTCTGCTGCTTGGCGTAGGCGGTCAGACGCGACTCGAGATCTTGAACGATGCCGGGATTCTCGGCGGCGACATTGTTCTGTTCGCCGGGATCCTTCGAGAGATCGAACAGTTCGGTCTTGCCGGGAAGCGTGGCGATTTTCACCAGCTTCCAATCACCCTTACGGATCGCGCCGCGGGTGGCTTCGACGTTGATCAGGATGTCTTCATGCGGAGAGGGCTTTCCCTCAGCCAAAGTGGCCCAGATGTCCTTGCCGTCGAACGGATGATCCGGACTGCCCGTGCCTCCGGTGAGCGCCAGCAGCGTAGGCATGACGTCCACCATGTGCACCGGCTCGTTGATGATGGAGGGCGCGAGCCTGCCCGGCCAGTGAAAGATGGTCGCCACACGGACGCCCCCCTCATGCAGGGAGCCTTTGCCGCCACGCAGGGCGCCGTTCGAAGCCGGAGGTTTAGCGCCCAATGCCACACCGCCGCTTCCGCCGCGCTCCTCTTCGGAGCGCGCTCCGGTCGCAAAGAGGGCGCTGGTCGCCCCGCCGTTGTCGCTGCTGAAGACAATCAGAGTGTTGTCGCGCAAGTGTTTCTTGTCCAGTTCGCCCACGATCCGCCCTACCTGATCGTCAAGCGCGGTAATCATCGCGGCATAGGCACGCCGTTTCTCGTCCTTGATGGATGAGTACCGACCAAGGTACTCCTGCGGCGCCTGATAGGGGGCATGGGGCGCTAGGGACGCGAAATAGAGAAAGAAGGGTTTGGACGGATCCTGTTGCTGAATCAGCTTGATCGCCTCATTGCCGATCTGAGTCGTAAAGTAGCCCTTCTCCTTGAGGAACGTGCCGTCGCGCTGCCAGTCCGTCAGTCCGCCGCGGTCCTTGGTGAAGTAATCCACCTCGCCAACGAGATTTCCATAGAAGTGGTCGAAGCCGCGGTTTTGCGGCCAGTACTTTTTGTCGGCATGGCCGAGATGCCATTTGCCGACCATATACGTCTGGTAGCCGGCTTCCTTCAATGCCTGGGGCAGTGTCCGCTCGTCGGTCGGTAATCCATAGGTGTGGCTAGGAAAAATAACCAGCGTCTGCAGGCCGTGGCGCATCGCATATCGCCCGGTCATCAAGGCCGCGCGGGAAGGAGTACACACAGGCATGCCGTAGAACGACTCCAAGCGCACCCCTTCGGCGGCCAGCTTGTCGATATTCGGTGTGGCAATGTCGCTGCCGCGATAGCCGAGGTCTGCATTCCCGAGATCATCGGCCATGATAAAGACGATGTTGGGTTTGCCTGCCCCGGGCGTCGTCGAAGGATCTGCAGCCTGCGCAGCGGTCGAGGCGATGAGCGCCAGCGCGCCAACAAGCGCGATGCCTAGAATGCTTTGTATGCGTGGGATCATTGCCGCTCCCTCCGGACTGTGCCGACATTGAGAACATCGTAATGTGCCCTGCGGAAGAGAAAACAGCAAGGCCGCCTCCCTCGCCGAACGAAAGAGGCGGCCTCCGTGAATGGGCCAGCTTCGAATCGTCTCCAGCAACGCCTCACCCTTTGGAACCACCGAACACTTCGACACCGCAAGCTAAGGCCGGTGCCGATCCAAAGACAGAGCCGTGCGGACCGACTCACGCTCCGTTCTCTCACCGTCTCGTCCCAACAAGGGCCGACAGGAACAAGACGCCGAGCACCGCATGGCCGATCCCCGCAGCCCACAATATGTGACCGCCGAGGCTCGATCCTGCCGCAGCCCAGACGAGAACCACGGCTGCCGACACGTTGTATGCGGTGATCCCGATACTCACCGCCACGCCGGCTGGAGCCCCGACATCGTCGCGGGCCTTTAGACAGGCCAGCCCGAGCGCGAATGCGGCTGCGCCGAACAGGCGCGCGACGACGAGCGCCGGAGTGTCCGCCGGACTGCCGAGCAGCAACGATATGACCGCTGCCGGACTGATGAGGGCCGCCAATCCTGCGAGCACTTCGAGAACACCCGAAATGGTCAACAAAAGCTTCAGCGACATTGCTGCATCCCTCTTCTGCAAGAAACGAAACGGCGCTCCCGTCTTTCTCTGCAGATCCATGAAGTGTGAATCGTGAAACGAATCTCGCGAACGTGCCGCAGCCGACCCGACAACGAGAGACGAACGACGCTTCACCAACGACGGATGACGCCGACGGCGGCTGAGTCGCCGAGGACATTCCGATCTATTACTTCATGCTCTCCAGCAGTTCGACCAGCACTTGATCGGCCGCGTCTACCCGAATCAGGCCCAACCGTGGATACTCGATGTCAAGGATGACGAACACCGTGACGGCTGTCATGGCTGCAAATACGATCATGTGAATCCAGCTCCGCCGCGCGCTCCCCGCCATACTGTAGCCGGCCACGAGTGAACAGCCTAATGCGAGCCCGAACAGCAGCACGAAGATAATCGTCGGCGGGTGTATCAGGGTGGACATCTTCCGGGTCGTGGTGATGTCGATCATCTCGTTCAGCGCCGGAAGGAGCAACATGCAGCTGGGCGGATCGCCTTGGGCGCGACAGGCCGTGGTTGCTTGAGTCCAGATCGCGCCCTGCAGCGCCACGCCTCTGGCCCATTCCTGCTGCGCGGCATCCATATCCGGAAGCTTCTGGTAAACTGCGAGCCGGGATTCAAGATATTGGCTGAAAAGCAGGCGCAAAGCCGACCGTGCGTCGGGAGCCAGCAAGTCCAATCTGAGGTAGGCTGTACCGATGGCATTGGCTTCCTGGGCGACGAGTTGGCGACGCCCGTCGAACCGTGAGGCCGCTCCCGAGAAGGTGAACGCGATCAGTAAGCCCAACAGTGCGAAGACGGCGCCTTCCATCGCGCCGATACCGGCCTCATCCTTCACCCTCCGACGGACGCCGATGCGCCGACCGACTTCCTGAAGAAGGAGCATGCTGAAAAACAAACCGACGGCGAACAGCACAGGGGTAAACGTGTCGATCGTCACGATTGCCTCGCGAACCTCATGCTAAAAAATTGATGCTCTTGGGCCTGAAAATACGAACCGGCCAGCCGGTCCGGCCCCGGGGAAAACGCCGGTTTGTTGATCGACTCTGAAAAGTTGACGTCCTGCAGTTCAATGAACACAATGAGCCGGTCACCCCTTCGATTGTGCTTCTGCTTACCCGCGGAATTCGATACTCCGCACTGCGAACGGATCAGAGGACCTTTGCGTCCTGAGCGGCTTCGATAAACCGGCGCATGCAATCAGCTATGCCCGTTCGAATCAATATCCCGTCTTGAACCAATCTGTTCGGCCCCTTTTCAACCGTGGAACAGTGCCAGGAGAAGAGCGTCCGCTCGCCGGACTGCACCGTATAGTCCGCCGCCAGTTCGAACGAGCGGTCCATTTCGCTTTTCCAGTCAAGATAGAATCGCGTGATAGTGCCGGATACGATGCGACCACTCGAATCGTCTATGCTGTACCCCGACCGGCCGAGTTCAAGCCGCAGCGCATCCGAGAAGAACGCACCGATTTCCTTGGTGAGGAATAGTTCGGTTTTGGATGAGGGATTGCTTTCGACCTGACGCGGGCGCACGCGATGCTCATCGGACGCTTGATAGCGGAACGGCGCGGTCCCGACCGTGCCCTCCCCTCTGAGCGGATTACTCGGCTGATAATCGAGAGACACCATCCGCGGACATCCGGTTGCGGTCACGAGACAGAGCAGAAGCCCGACCATCCAGAGGCACGAATGGCGAGAACGAGAGCGGATCTCATCCAAGGCTGCCGTAATCATAGTGCAAACCTTTCAATACATAAGAGAACCATGCGTTGCAGTGAGGCCATTCTACACATCGGCTCCCGACTCTTCTACCAGGCCTGGCCGCCGCGCGATATTTCTGCCGGAGGCACCGACATCGTATTACCAGTCGCGACAGTCAAAGTCTCTGAGCCGTGTCTTGAATCCTGTCGCCGTTGTATTGCGACACATTCTTCATGGTGCTAAGGTGACGGCGTTCGACACATCAGTGGTGATACACCGCACGCCACGGGGAACGGCAGACAGACCCTGATGAGCATGAGAACAGACCGCCGCTTACGGCGAGGCGACAAACGTATGAATAGGAGCACAATGACTGGGAAATTGACCGGTTACCTGATCCTTCTCACTTCCTTGTTCATGGGAGGCTGTGCCCACTATCCGATTAATCCGAAGCTGGAAAAATACGAGCCGCCCCGGTTGGCCATGGGTGCGATGGTAAATTCTCCGGCTCGAACGGACGACCTCCTGCTCGTCGTGTCGTTTTCCGGCGGTGGAACCCGCGCAGCCGCGCTGGGCTATGGCGTATTGGAAGCCCTGGCTCAAATTGAGGTCCCCACCCCGCCCAACAATCCCCTCTCGTCTGGACGCACCCGCCATAATCTGGCACGGGAAGTGGATCTGGTCAGCGGGGTTTCAGGAGGCAGCATTGTCGCTGCCTACTTTGCCCTGCATGGAGAAGAGGGGTTCGCGGACTTTAAGGAGAATTTCCTGTACCGCAACGTGACCTGGGGCCTGATCGGACGCCTGCTCAACCCCATCAACATGATCCGTGTTGCGTCACCCTATTTCAGCAAGAGCGACATGGAAGCTGAATACCTCGACGACCACCTCTTTCACGGCGCAACGTTCAAAGATATTAATCCGCAGAAAGGGCCGGGGCTCATCATCCAGGCCACCGACATCACCGAAGGGTATTACTTTACTTTTTCGCCCTTCCAATTCGGTCTCATCTGCTCCGACCTCGCCAAGTTCCCCCTCGCACGAGCGACGGCGGCTTCGTCCTCGGTACCGGGCGCGCTCGGGGCAATCACGCTCCGGAACTACACCGGACAGTGCGGTTTTCAGGAAGAGGACTGGATGGCCAGGGCGCTTGTCGCTGAGGACTTCAGGAGCCGGGCGTACCGTTTTGCGATACAGACCCAGTCCTATCGAAACTGGAATGACAAACCATTCATCCATCTGGTGGACGGAGTATTCAGCGACAACCTCGGAGTGCGGGCGTATATGGACCTTTTCGGGGCCCACGACGACGTCGCGACGGTCCTGAAGTCTCGCGGTCTGGAGCATGTCCGCCGCGTGGCCTTCATCATCGTCAACGCCGAAACCAGGCATTCGACGAAGCATTTTAGCTTACTGGAGGAAAATCCCGGGTTCACTGACGTGGGCGATGTGGCGATGACCGCCATGATCAACAACTATACGTTCGAGACAACGGCGCTCTTGCGCACGATGGCCAAGGAATGGTCCGAGCAACGTCGATCCAACCAGCCTGGCAGTGAGCCCCTCGATTATTACGTCATGGAGGTCACATTCAAGGGACTGCAGGATCCCAACGAGCGGCAAGGATTCCTGGATCTTCCTACAAGTTTCGATCTTCCGGATGCCGACGTAGATCGGCTTCGCGAGGCCGGGAAACGGATTCTCTACAGCAGACCGGAATTTCAGAAGCTGGTGCGGGACCTCGGCGCGACACTCCCGGGCTCGCAGGTAAATCCTGCCCCCCCGCCTCCGCACTAATCAAGGTTCTGCGGACGCCGGTTCCTCTGACCCTGCGAAGCTACTTCTTGATCAGCGGAAAACCCGACGCCAGCTGGACATCGACCAGCTGCTGAAGCCGGCGTTCGAGCTGAAGAAACCGCACCGCTGTCTTGGGAGGCAACACCCCCGTCATCTCCTGAAAGTACTTCTTCCTCAGATCGAGCGTCATCTGATCCACTTCGAACACTCTCTGCGCCAGCTCCTTCGCGCGCGCGCCGTCAAGATTGTCGTGCGATGCCATATAATCCCGGATCACTTTGATCTTCTTGTCGTTGATCGCCGCCAGCTCCACTTCATATTGCCGGTACAGAGGCCAGAAGACATCGGCTTCATTGCCGGTGAATTGCATCCGCTCTGCGACCAGTTCCATCTTCTTCGTTCGAACGTCAGCCCGCAGCAGTTCGACGTCCGAATCGGAATCGCGCCCTTCGGCATGGAGAACCGGACGATGCGGCGCAACGAAATCCGCCACTACCATGGTTAGGGTGAAGACCGTCACGAGCGCTACTGTTTTTGCGGTCATTGCGTCCTCCTAAAATAGATCAGCATTATCGATTGTCCCCTGGTGCAAAAATAAACAGACTGTCGACACGCGCTCCCGGCGCCCCGGACCGTGCCGTCTGACGGGCAAGACATACGAGAAACGGGTTCGATGGACGCTCCGCCCCCTTCGCGGAGGCCGCCAACTGTTGCTGCAGCCCGACGGGGGTCCACGCTCCTGTTAGAAACTGGGGAACATATAGCGCACACCGGCCTCAACATTCCAGTCATAGGCCCCGAGCAGATCCCGACCGAACACTCCGATCCCCGGCCTGACAAACACGCCCCAGCGGCCCACCACACTCCGCCCGACTTCGAGCTCAAGCGTCAGACTGCCCTTCGCGTTCCGTTCCCAATCGACCTGCCACACCGTCTGGGCGATACTCCACCAACGCTCGGCCCAGAACGAATTGATTTGCGCGGTGAACCGCGACATATTCAAAGACTTTCGCGCCGGATCCCCGCCGACGGAGACTTGCTGTGTAAACAACCCGATCAGCAAGGAATCCCATCGGGGAAGAAAGCGGGCTGAGGCAATGGTGGGACCCACCGTATACTTACCGAGGCCTAAGCCGGTTTCTGCCGCTGTGGGCATCGTCGAGACCACACCAAGGAGGACAGCATATTCCGGTGTGTTATAGGCCCGCCACCCCGCCGTGACGGCAAGATCGCTGAAACCCTGCCTGCTGGTCACGCCGGGGCGATCCGGGTCGCTCCATCGCAAGAACGGCGCATCCACGCGGAGCAGGAAATCTTTTCGGAACGGCACATCCACACGGGCGATGGTATCCACAGCACGCGCCCCCTGAGGAAGGTCGTAGTAGGCGGACGTCAGTTGCAGACGTCCCACGAGCGCGGTGGGGTCGGTCCCATACTTGGCCGCCAGTTTCTTGAGACGCTCTGCTTCTTCCCGCTGCTCCTCCGTCAGCGACTGCGGTCCCAGCCGTTGGAACAGGCCGCGTTTTTGAGGGACGATCTCAGGCTCTTCCGCCGGCTGGTCCATCTCCGTTTGCGGGCCCGCTTCCGTGGCGCTCCTCGCCGGCGGTTCAGGGCGTGAGTCCTGGGCCAACCCGGCAAGCGGGTAGACCAGAGCCAGTGCCAGCACCCAGCCGCCGACCCAGGTGAGAGTGGCTCCTGATGCCCTCACCTGATACCGGCTCCCGCGGGATATATCTTCTTCTGGTTCGATGCCATCATTCACGCTTCATACGCCGATACTGCGACATAGGTACTCCATACACATGGACGGGCATTCAATTCATGCTCTGCGACAGCTCCACCGGCCCTTCCGTCTCCACCCACAATGCCTCGCAGGGTGTTGACAACCTCTATGACGACCCTGGTGAGGGATCCTCGGCTGAGATCACGAACAGAATCCGTATGGCCCGCAGGCTGTTTAGAAAGGCCGTCCAGCAAGGCCGCAGCAAGCGAAGAGGCGAAATCGTACTCCCTGCCGTACGTTGAGCCTCTAAGCGCCGCGAGAACGCCGCTGGCTGACTTTATCAACAGCCTGCTCGCTATGAATCGAACGCCCAGAGCAAACCGAGGATGAGAAGATTCTGATTCGGGGTCAGTCCGACGACGCCTGGCGCGATGTCCCCACCCGTATAGAAGCCGCCTTGAGCGCCGGTCGACCGGTCGAACCGGTATTCCAGGCGCAGGAGCCCTGTCTGGCGTCCAATGGCGATGCGGTATTCCAGTGTGGACGTCATCGCCGTAATCCGTTGTTCTGCTCCGGTCAATCGGCCGTTTCGATCCCAGTACAGCTCCGGACGGAAGGCAACGCTCCAGGGCCCGCTGACATGGTACCGGACAAAAAACACCGTGCTGGTCCAGAAGAGTCTCGGATGGCCGACCTGTTCAGCGGCATTCTCCGTGCCTGCATCATAGGCGAGCGCCACAGTCCAGGCCCCATCCTTCCACTCCACGATGCTGTCGGAGAAAAACCGCCAGAAGGTCAGGCTGGTATTGAATTGATCCGGACCATAATAGAAGTTCTGCGTGAGCGTCCAGGGCGGCGATGGTTTCCACATCACTTGGGTGCCATAGCTGGGAACCAGGTTCGGTCGTGAAAGGTTGTTGTACCCGTTGATGACGTATAGGGCGAGCTTTAAGGTCTCGTCGACGGCATACTGAGCGGCCAGGCCGGTCATAAAATAGGGCGCATTGTCGGCCATGTAGGATCGGGTGTAGTTGGCATTGTTCCGGCTGTAGAACGACTCGTAGCCGATAAAACTATTGAACAATCCCGCCGTCAGCGTCAATCCGCTCCCTACCGGCGCCAGATAGGACACATTGGCCCGATGGACATGGCGCAAGACGTCGGCTCCCGGCACTGGCTTGTCGCCCTGCGGCGTAGCCGCCGGCACCAGCAGGCTGGTGTCATAGCCTCCCTGCACCCCCGCTTCCATCCCCCACCTCGAATCCGGCGTCACATCTTTGCGCACATACCCCAGCGCCATGTTCGGCGCGAACTCGTTCGTTCGCGGCGTGGTGACCTTGCTCCGCCACTTGTGGTTTTCCGGGAAATTGAAATTGAGAGAGTAACTTCCGTCGAAGTAAGCGCCATAGTGCCAATCCGACGGAACAGGACTGTGGTCTTCAGCTGCCGCGATCCCCGCATACAGCAATGCACAGGCGGCGATCGCCGGTGTCAGAATCGCGGATACTATTAGCCGGCTTATTCGTAAGCAGATGATGGATAGTTCCTTCTCTCACACTCACGCCGGCGGATTGAGCCGCTCGAATACCTGCTCATACACCGTCCACCCCATCGCTTCTAATTCCTGTCTGGCGCGAGGTGACAGATTTCCCGCGATCCAGAGTTCACGCCGGGCGATACGCGGCCGATCGGGCACAGAGGCGGTGAGGACCTGCGCGACGCGCGCGACGCGCGAGGTCCAAAACAGGTAGTCGACGGGCAGCATCACAACGAGCGCCTGATCCTTGGAATAGAGAGCCGGGATACGCGGCAGCGCCAGCAACCGGTCGACGGCCCCTACGTGCAGGTGATACCCGCGCATCATCTCCGCCACTTGCTGGTAGAACAGGGCCATGTCCTCGGAAGGTGCTTCCCTCGCGACTGCAAGGAAGGCCTCACGGTCATCCACGCCGGTCAGTTCATCGAGCGCTGTGGTGATGATGGTCGCGTGTCGGGGAGAATAGATCGGATTGAGGAAGAACTGGTGGATATCTTCCTCACGGATTCCCATCTTTTCCATTGTATCCCGATCACGGGCACGCAGATCGCTGGGTGAATAGTCTCGGACTTGCTCATCGAGATACGAGGTCCAGCGGGTCGCGCTAAAGGTCAGCCAGAGCATGCCGCCTCCCGGCATAAAGAGA
>Ga0315912_10003807_pt1 | contig 14734 bp, 11 predicted proteins | sample VfabasoilMG_FD_204469 | JGI IMG/M metagenome (GOLD analysis project Ga0315912, IMG submission 204469) | Garden soil microbial communities collected in Santa Monica, California, United States - V. faba soil | ecosystem: Environmental > Terrestrial > Soil > Garden | place: USA: California... | reverse complement strand
TTCATTGGGTGGGGAGTAAAGCCGCTTATAAGATCGGGTCATTGCTTGATGATATCAAACTGAAAGAATCGGCGCAGCAATTAATGCAAATTACGGCCGAAAAAGTGGAAGCTTGTTATGATACCAAACGTGGCGTATATACACAGGGTATCGGTGAACCGATGCTCGATGCGAGTTGTTTGCAACTGATCACATTGAATTTTCTCGACCCTGCTTCAAAAAAAGCTGCTGATCATTTAAAGGTGTTGGAAAAAGAATTAAAAACCGGCAACGGACTATTTTTCAGGTATAAAAGCCCCGATGATTTCGGTGTCCCCGAAACAACATTTTTATTATGTGCTTTCTGGTATGTTGAAGCATTGGCCTGTGTGGGACGTATTGATGATGCTGTAGAGATATTCAGTTCGCTGACACGTTATTCCAATCATTTGGGGTTATTTAGTGAAGATGTTGGCACCGATGGCAGCCAGTGGGGAAATTTCCCACAGGCATACAGTCATGTGGGGTTAATTAATGCCGCCTTCCGCATTGCAAAAAAACTGGACCAGCCGCTATTCTATTAGTGATGAACTTATTCCCCACCCGGGGGAATGATTTTTGGGTTATTTCTTCAAATTTCGATGATGGGAGGAAAACGTGGACGTATTGTATTAGTGAGTTACAGGCTGCCGTTCAAAATAGTTGACGATGTTGCTGTGCAAACAAGCGGAGGACTTGTATCGGCTATACTTTCGCTCACCGAAAAATACGGCCCGCCGATCGATGCTTATTCGAAGATCGTATGGATCGGTTTTTCGGAACATACCAAAAAAGAATTCCATAAAGCAAAAAACCTCCCCGATATTTTCGACATCATCCCTGTGCATCTCGATGCCGAAACAAATAAAAGTTTTTACGACGGGTTTGCCAATAATTTATTGTGGCCGTTATTTCATTATTTCCCAACCTTCGCACAATTCGACGATGTTACATTTGAACAATATCAAAAAGCTAATGCACTCTTTTGCGATGCGGTGAGTGACCTGGTGCATGAGGACGATGTGGTATGGGTACATGATTATCATTTCTTTTTATTGCCTCAGATGTTACGTGCACGAAGAAAGGATCTATCGATCGGGTTTTTCCTCCATATTCCTTTTCCTTCATTCGAAATATTCAGGCTGCTTCCTAATCGCTGGCGTAAACCACTCATCAATGGTATTCTGGGCGCCGACCTGATCGGGTTCCATACCCTTGATTACGTATATTATTTTCTCAATACCATAAAAAATATACTCGGCATCGAACATTATAACCGCATGTTCGTGCATGATCAGCGCAAAATAAAAGTGGAAGCATTTCCGATCAGCATCGATTATGAAAAATTTAAACATGCCACCACGAGTCCCGGTGTATTAAATGAAGTAGCGAAACTCAGGCATATCCTCGGTGACCAGCAGCTTATTTTTTCCGTCGACAGGCTCGATTATACCAAAGGCCTCATCCATCGCCTTGAAGCATTTGAATTATTCCTGAAAGAACATCCCGAATGGCAAGGACGTGTGATGTTCAATATGGTGGTGGTGCCTTCAAGGGATACGATATTGCAATACCAGGAAATGCGCAACCAGATCGACGCATTGGTTGGCCGTATGAACAGTGAATACAGTTCGCTGGCATGGCGCCCGGTCACCTACCAGTATAAATCATTGGGGTTCGATGAGATGGTGGCATTATATCACCTGAGCAATATCGGTTTGATCACACCGGTGCGTGACGGGATGAACCTCGTGGCAAAAGAATATGTGGCGAGTCAGCATCGCAATACAGGTGTGTTGATCCTGAGTGAAATGACAGGTGCTGCCGCCGAACTCACCGATGCGCTCATCATTAACCCAACGGATAAACGTGAACTGGCCGATGCGATCTTGCATGCACTGGAGATGCCCGCTGAAGAAAGACAACAACGCATGACGCACATGCAACATCATCTCAGGATATATGATGTGATGCACTGGACGACAGATTTTCTTGCACAACTGCAGGAAGTGCGGGTGATGAATAAAACAGAAGCTTCCAATTTTGTTACGCCATCCGTTGTGCGTTCTATTATCCAGGATTTTAACCGTTCGGAAAAAAGAATTTTGTTTTTTGATTATGACGGCACGCTCGTACCGTATCAATCGCAACCAGAATTTGCCATACCCGATGAGGACCTGATCGAAATGCTCAGAAACCTGGCAGCGGATCCGAGGAACCTGGTGGTGATCATCAGCGGCAGAGATAAAACATTTCTCACAAAATGGTTCGGCAACCTCCATGTTACACTTGCAGCAGAACATGGTGCATTTACAAAAATGCCACATTCCGACTGGATAAAGATCACTTCAGAAAGTACGGAATGGAAATCACCCGTTATAGAAACATTGGAGATGCTGGTAAAAGAATTTCCGGGATCACGTATCGAAATGAAAGACCAGTCTGTTACCTGGCATTATCGCAATGCAATCAATGTTACACAAAAAGTGATCGAACGTTTAAAAAATCAATTCCGGCCATTTATGCGTTCATTCGGTATTCAGTTGCTGGAAGGTAACAAAGCGGTGGAGGTAAAACATAAAAGTTTCAACAAAGGCACCGCTGTGCAGGAGCTGCTCTCGTTATTAAAAGATGCCTTCATGCTGGCTATAGGCGACGACAGGACGGACGAGGACCTCTTCCGCTCGTTGCCATTGCATGCCTATACCATTAAAGTGGGCAACCCATCCATGCATGCGAGATATTATATGCCGGCTTATGAAGAGGTGCGGATGCTCATCCATCGCCTCATACAGGAGTCTACCGCTGTTTCTACTGTATCACTGGAAGGTGAAAATCTACGCCCGGTAATTGCCTGAGATTTTTGTTTGTTGCCATTTCCTGCCCGGTGTATAGTATGCAGATATATTAACACCGGCAGGTATACAGTTTAAAGAATTATCTTATATCTTTAATTCCAAATAAAACATAGGGATATGAAAAACAAACTTCTACTCAACAAAAAATTCAAATCGTATACCGCATTGGCGGGCGTATTAATTGCCGGAGCACCAGCCGAAGCACAAATGGTATATACCGATGTGGATCCGGATGTTGTACTTAATTCGAGCGATAATTACGGTTTCGATCTCGACAATGACGGCACCGATGACTTTGGCCTCACAAATGTCCTCTATTCAGGTATTGGCGCTATGAACGTGCTGATCTATGATTCAGCCGGGGTAGCAGGATATTCCGGACCATCGGCTTTCCCATTCGCTTCTGCAATTGATGCAGGTGAGGTCATAGGACCCGTACTCGGATGGTATTCCTCCGAAGGCGGTGCGCCATTATTATGGGGATCATTTGCTATTGTAGGTAGTTTTGGCATGTGGAATAATGTTTCGAATAAATACGTTGGGCTAAGAATTAAAGACGGCGCCGATTTTCATTATGGCTGGGCCCGGCTCGACGTAACACATACCACTGTTACGCTGAAAGATTATGCGTATAATGCCACTGCCAATGCAGCGATCAACACAACGGTAGGCATTGAATCATCAGATAATGAATTTCACCCGACAGTATATGCCGTCGATCAGGGGGTACATATTACATTACCTTCATCGGTGAACGATGCACAGGTTTCTATTATTGATGTTGCGGGCCGATTGTTGCACAGTGAATTTATTATCGACCATGCGGACATTGTGCTTAATGAATTGCCACAGGGAATGTACCTCGTGAAGATAGAAAGCGGGGAAGTTTATTTTTCCAAACTGGTGATGATGAAATAATATCATTCACAAGATATGGCGCCATAAAGGGTTAAACTTTTATGGCGCTTTTTTTTGTTGTTGAGTGGTCTACTTTTTCTCTTCTTCCTCCAGCATCTTTTCTTTGATCTCCGCTTCCAGCTTTTCTTTTTTGATGCCCTGGCGCAGCAGCGCATAAATACTCATATACATATTAGCGATCCATACGATGGAAAAACCGGAAATGAGATATCCCCGCCAGTCGTTGAAGATCAGTGTGTATTTTGTAATAACAAGGAAAATGATGGTAACATAATGACTGAAGCAGTACTCGCAGGTGAACATATAAAAAAACTTTCTTGCCCATATCGACCCGCTGTTTGTGGAATGTTTTACACAATATTCTCTCGGCTCCCTGAATATCTCTTCATGGGTAACGGTCCATGCAACACATGCAACCGGTATGGCAAGCAGGAAAAGCGATAAAATATCCACGATGAATGTTTGATATGATCCAACATGCATTGTACCAGTTGAGCATTTACTCAGCCCAAATTGCATTTCATGATTGAAATCGTCTTCCCGATTTTTTTATTGTAGATCATGATTTTCCTGTCGCCGGAAATATTCACCCTCGCATCCTCTTCACCTTCGGCAGCATCGGTGAGTTGTTGCCTGTCTTTTCCGTCGGGGCGGATCTTATAGATATTATATATGCCATTGATAAAAGAAGAATAATAAACCCATTCGCCATCAGAACTGAACATCGGCCACCCATCCAGGTTATAGGGTGTGCGTGTAACATTATCGCTCACCGACCGGTCGAGGTCCATAATAAATACATCATCGGTATTGCCGCCATTTTTGAGGTAGACGATCATATCCATCCCGGGTGAATATCTCGCACAGGTTTCATCTTCCCTCGTTGATGTGACCCTTACTGTGCTGTCTGATGCGATGATGTATTTGTAAATATCAAATGAACCATTGCCCCGTGTTGAATTAAATAAGATCGATTTTCCGTCAGGGCTGAAATAGGGGTGGATATCTCTTGCAGCATTGTCGGTCACCCGCTTTAATTCCGAGCCATCGATGCGCATCAGGTAAATGTCTTCATTGCCATTCCGGTCGCTTACAAATGCGACCCACGCATTATCCGGACTCCAGTCGGGAAAATTATTATTGAACTGATCGTTGGAGATATTGATATGTTTGTTCGCAGCCATATCCATGATCATCAACTGCCATTTTCCTGTTTCATTGGATTGATAGAGGATGCGGTTATTGTCGGCAGATAATCTCGGATAAGCCATTTCTTTTTCGTCAACGCTGTAAAGTACCATACAACTGTCGGATTGTGCTGATACGTAGATCGGGGTGAATACAAAAAGGGCCAGGATGAGTTTGGTCATATGATCTGTTTCATTCAAAAGTAAGGAGAGGCATCTGTCTGTAAAGTGAAGGGCTTATTAATCTTTGTTAAAAAACATGAATGCAGGGAGTGGTGATATATTGTAATTTAGGCTCATGAAAATAACCTTGTTCTTTATTCATTGTTTCGTACTGCGGGTAATGTGTGCACAAACGGCCATCGACAGTTATATCCTTTCGCAAATGGAAACAAAACATATTTCGGGGGTGAGTGCTTCTGTGATCAAAAGCGGGAAGCTGGTTTGGGTGGGCAATTATGGACTTGCCAACAGGGGATTAAATGATGCCGTGGATGAACATACCGCTTTTATGCTGGCATCCATATCAAAAACATTTACCTGTACGGCGATGATGCAATTATATGAAGAAGGTTTGTTTGGGCTGGATGATGATATTAATGGTTACCTGCCATTTGAGGTGCATAATCCCGATCATTACGATTCGGTGATCACTTTCCGCCACCTGATGTCGCATACATCAAGCCTCCAGGATAACTGGGATATCCTCAGCAATATTTATGTATATGGTGATTCACCCATATCACTCGCCGAATTTATGGAAGGGTATTTTGTACCCGGCGGAGAATATTATGATGAAGAAAAAAATTTCTACAACTACGCACCATCCGAACAATATAATTATTGCAATGAAGGTATTGCCTTATGTGGTTATATCGTGGAGTTATTGTCGGGCCAGCCATTTAATGAATACTGTAACACCAATATTTTTGAACCCCTCTGCATGGAAAACACCGCCTGGTTTTTAAGTGAACTCGATTCAACTACCGTAGCACATCCTTATACTTATTCCGGTGGAGAATACCACGATGCGGGTTTATATGGTTATCCTGATTATCCCGATGGCCAGTTACGTACAACGGCAATTTCTCTAGCTAAATTTTTATGGATGAATATGAACAACGGCAATTTTGATGGTGTCCAACTACTCGATACATCCACCATTGCACTCATCCGCTCTTCCGTGATGCCCGGCGTTGATCCCACACAGGGATTGATCTGGTATCGGTATACCGATGATACCGGCACCTGGTGGGGACATAGTGGCGGTGATACGGGCGTTTCAACAGATATGTTTTTTAATGAGTCCACCCAAACCGGTGTGATCGTGCTGACGAACAGCGGCGCTAATCATAATAATATCTGGTATGAGATCGTCGATATGGCCGATTCGCTCGATATAACGGATGCACCCGATATCGCCTGTATCACTGAATTGCCGTCAGGCATTCATCCGATAACGGAAACGCTGCTGGTCAGTCTCTATCCAAATCCATCTTCAGACCTCATCACCATAACTACCGGGCCAGCCGTTGAACTGCATGTTACGATTTATGATGTGCAGGGCGTAGCGTATATGCATACCACCTTCGTAGGGGATCACCAACTCAATATCTCGTTGTTACCTGCTGGCTTGTATACGGTAGTTGCAACGGCCGGTGATGGCGCTGCTTCGATGATCCCATTTGTAAAGTTGTAAACTGCATACTCAACCGGCCGGCTGAGGGATATAAAAAAAATCGCCCGAAAGTTTCCTCCCGGGCTTGTTGTTCATTTAACCCCTAAATAATACAACAATGTAAAGTTATCCTTTTTTTGGTGTAAAAAAAATATAGTAAGGATTTTTTTGAATCGGGAACAACTTCGGTGTCGTCAAAAAACAGCTGTTCATAAAACCGGGCCGGAAATATTGGGTTAACAATAAATGTTTGTAGATTTAACACGGGATTCACAGCATCCGTCTTTAATCTGCGAACAATGAAATACAGCCTCCTCAAAACTATGCTGTTATCGGTCATCCTGGTTATGGCCATACAGCAACTTCAGGCACAGCTCGTATGGGTTGAAAAATCAAATTTTGGGGGAGAAGCACGGCACCGCTCCGTTGGCTTTTCTATCGGCAACAGGGGATATATGGGCATGGGCCATTATAACTCCATTGTCGACATCCTTTTTGATGATATCTGGGAATACGATCCCGGCACCAACACATGGACACAAAAGGCCAACTTCCCCGGCGGCAAAAGATTACAACTTGTAGCATTCACGATCAACGGCATCGCATATGTAGGCACCGGAAGAGATCCGGTCTTTACTGAACATAAAGATTTCTACGCTTTTAATCCCATCACCAACACATGGACAGAGATAGCAGATTTTGGTGGCATGGCAAGACATGGCGCAGTGGGTTTTGCAATTAATGGCAAAGGATATCTCGGCACCGGCGATGCTGGCGGCACCTATAAAAAAGACTTTTGGGAATATGATCCAGTTACTGACGAGTGGACGGCAAAAGCCAACTTCGCCGGACCGGCACGAATTGCCTCCGTGGGTTTTGCCATCGGAGATAAAGGATATATCGGCACCGGTAATGCCTTTGGCTCTACCAACGATTTTTATGAATATGATCCCGTGACAAATACCTGGGCCGCAAAAGCAGATGTGCCCGGACCAACAAGGCAGGAGGCGACAGGATTTTCTATCAATGGCAAAGGTTATATCGGCACCGGCGACAATTATTCGAGCGGTGATAACTATGACGATTTTTGGGAGTATGATCCCACACTCGATGTATGGGATTCTGTTCCTGAATTCCCGGGTATCGGCCGGAGATATATGACCTCCTTCGCTATCGGCAATATCGGTTACTGCGGGTTAGGTACCAGCGGCACCAACCTCAGGGACCTTTGGGAATTAAAACTTCAATAAAAGAAAATGACCTCACACAAAATACATAAGCTGTTGAAATCAAGTATATTATTTCTGATGCTGGCTTTATGTGTTGAAGCCAGATCTCAGAATACATGGTCACCGTCGGCATCATTTGCTGCCGGCGAAAGGGAACGGGCCGTTTCATTTACCATCGGCGGAAGAGGATATGTAGGCACGGGTATCGACTCGGCAGATAACTGCAAAAAGGACTTTTGGGAATACGATCCCGGCACCAACTCATGGACACAAAAAGCAGATTTTTTAGGCGTAGCCCGACGTGATGCCGTCGGATTTGCAATCGGCAGCCGGGGTTATATCGGTACGGGTATTACAACGTCAGTAGCATGGCTCGGCACGAAGAAAAAAGACTTTTGGGAGTATAATCCCATCACCAATACATGGACAGCAAAAGAAAACTGGCCGGGCAATTTCGGACAGGGCGTTTATTACGCATCGAGTTTTACATCTAATACAAAAGGCTATATCGTATGTGGCAAACTGGGACCAAGTTATTATTCCAACGAATTATGGGAGTATGATCCGGTAAGCGACAACTGGGACCAAAAAGACAATTTCCCAGGAGGTACCCGTTATGGCGGTGTGGCTGTTTCCATTTCGGGTAAAGGATATTACGGATGCGGGTCGGATGAGAATTATTATTGCAAAGACTGGTGGGAATACGACCCCCAATCGGAGAACTGGACCAAAAAAGCCGACTTCCCCGGCGCACCACGTTTCAATGCAGCAGGATTTACGATCGAAGGCAGAGGATTTGTCGGGCTGGGAACAGACGGCGGTTATCAAAAAGATTTTTACGAATACAATCCGGCAAGTAATAGCTGGCAGCAGAAAGCAGACTATATGGGAAGTGCACGCAGATCGGTGGTGGCATTTGGTATTGGCGGATTCGGATATGTGGGCACCGGCAATGGCTTCAGCGGGATCAAACGCACCATGTATCGCTACAAACCTTATTTCCTAATGGTGCCCGAAGTCGGAACAGAAGAACGTATCGCCAGCACCGTTTCACCCAACCCAGTCAGATCAACAACAACAATTTCTTTTACGGCACCCGATGGATATAACGAAGCCATTTGTCATGTATTCGACACCTCGGGTAAACGGGTATTTAATTCCGAGGCACCTGCCGACGAAACATTTGTATTCAACAGGAATGGATTACCTGCAGGGATTTACATTTATGAAATTCAATTGATTAACGATAATAAAGAAATGATCTCCTCAACAGGAAAGATCTACATGCAATAACGCCTATGATGAAAAGATTACATGTTCTGCCGCTCGTTTTATTGATCGCTGCACAGGTTGCTGCTCAACCGGCCTGGAAACAGAAAGCCGATTTTCCCGGCGACCCAAGAAGTTCATGCAGCTCCTTTAGCTTTTCTGATTATGGATTCATCGGGTTAGGTTACGATGGCGAAGACTTTAGAAGGAGTTTCTACGCCTACGATCCCGTTTACAACTCGTGGATCGGCGTATCCTCCATGGGCGGTGTTACCGGTGAGGGATTGGAAAGAAATGTAGCAGCCTATTTCACCATCGGCACAAAAGGTTATGCCGGCACAGGGCAGGGTGGCGTATCGTACCTCGGCGATTTTTGGGAATATAATTACCTCACCGATGTATGGACGAAAAAAGCTGACTTCGGCGGCAGCACACGTCGCTCTGCTTTGGGATTTGCTGTAAACGGAAATGGATATATCGCCCTGGGGCAGGATGACGAAGGATTTAAAAATGACCTTTGGGAATACGATACCACTGCCAATACCTGGACGCAGAAAGCAGATTTCCCCGGTTCGGCGAGGAGGCTGGCCATGGGGTTTGTGATCGGCGGGCTGGCTTATGTGGGCACCGGTGATGATGGGGGATTCAGAAACGACTTTTATGTTTATGAGGAGCCGACAAATACCTGGTTTGTGAGGGACGACTTTCCCGGAAGCCCGAGATACAGCGCTACCGGTTTTGCATTGAATGGAAAAGGATATCTCGCCTGCGGTTATGATACAACGCTGGTAAACAAAAGTGATTTTTGGGAATATGATCCCATTGCCGATACGTGGACACAGATGCCGGATTTCCCCGGCGGTCCGAGAGCAAATGCTGTCGCCTATGTGGTGGACACACTTGCATTTTTTGGGATGGGTTACAACGCCGACTTCTATGCCGATATCTGGTTATGGGGTGATACATCGGAAATTATTCAGCCGGATACCACAGATACAACGATCAGTATTATTGATATTCCGCTCATTGAAAAAAATATCAGCATATTTCCTAACCCGGTGTATGATCATGCACAGATCGTGTTGGATGGTTACTGGTCATTTGATAAAACCAACATCAACGTGTTCGATATGCAGGGCAATAATATGACGGCTTACTGCAATTTCAGCAATGGCGAAGCCGACAACAGGCAAACAACGATCAGGTTCGATCAACACGATCTGCCCGCGGGCACCTATATTATTACTTTACGATCGGGTGACTACCATGCCGTGCAAAAATTCATTGTGTTTGAAGAATAATAGATCATGAAATTTTTCCGCTACGGGTTCTGTTGCTGCGTTACAATTTTTCTTTTTTATAGTTGTGATAAAAAAACCGTGCGTGAAGCACCTGCCGAAAACAATTCAGTACCTGCAAAACCGGTTGTGGTAGATATTAAAACATTTCAGCAGGATGATGGCTGGGGTTATGATATTTATGTGGATGGTGTGCAATATATCCACCAGCCGAATATCCCCGCCGTAAACGGACTGCATACTTTCAAAACAGAACACGATGCGCAACTGGTAGCTACAGCCGTTGCACAAAAAATTCAAAATAACATCATGCCGCCGACCATTACGATTGAAGAGATGAAAAGTATGGGGATTGTGCTGGAATAAATACAACCCGTCTCAAATAATTCATTTCCACTTTTGCCTTGATCACGTCATGGATGTATTTTCACTTTTTGGCAGTAATCAACCTTGAAAAAAGCTGTTATATGATGAGCTATGTTTTAAGGCTCCAAAGATTAGTTATATTTAAACCTGATAAATAGACTGATGTTACGAATTAAAGTATTATGCAGCGCTGCATTTCTATGCAGCGCTGCATTTACTCAAAGTTATGATAACAATTGGGTGTTTGGAGACAGTACTGGCTTGAGTTTTACAACGGGTGTACCTGTCAATTTTGCCTCAAATATTTGGACATGGGAATCTTGTGCTTCAATTTCTAGTGAACTGGGAGAACTTTTATTTTACACAAACGGTGACCGTGCATGGAACAAAAACAATGAAATGATGCCCAATGGTGATGAATTGGAGATAGGGGGTCAACCCTTCCCGCACTTTGGTTCAAGTATTACGCAAGGCGTAATCATAATTCCAAAACCAGGAGACAATTCTATATATTATATTTTTCAGACTCAGAACGACGGACTTAAATATTCCATTGTAGATATGAAGCTTGACGCCGGTATGGGTGATATCGCTGAAAAAAATCTCACTTTGCTTACGGTTGATATCGGAGAAAAAATGACCGCCGTTAAACACGGTAATGGGCGTGATTGGTGGCTCATTGTCAGACTGAGAGAGGAATCAGGTGAAGATGAATATGAATTGACTTTTACAAGATTTCTCATTTCTCCTATTGGCATACAAGGGCCTTATTACCAGGATTACGGACCCGATTCAACGCCCGATGATCCTGACTATGGCACAGGCCAAATGGTGTTTTCAGTGGACGGAGAAAAAATGGCTTATACGAGAGCAGCCAATGTAGATATATATTCCTTTGACCGCTGTACGGGATTATTTACAAATTATTTTACCATTTCAGATATTGATAATTTCAGTGCATATGGCTGCTCTTTTTCTCCTGACAGATCAAAAATATATGTAAACGGAAGCTGCGAAAAAAAATTATATCAGTATTGCCTAACCTGCGATGGCGAGCCGATTGACTCTACCAAAGAACTCGTATATACCGAACCGACAGCGAGTTACTGTATTGGTCAACTTCAATTAGGCCCTGATGGAAAAATTTATGTTGCAATATTATATCAAGAGATTCCAAGTGATATCTTCACTTCCCAAAATCAAAACCTCTGTGTAATTAATAACCCAAACGCACTCTATCCTGAATGTGATTTTGATACCAATACAATCTCACTTGGCACTCGCCGTGTTATTGCCGGTTTGCCCAACATGGTCAACTATAACCTTGGCCCGCTTAAAGGCAGTGCGTGCGATACGCTGGAAACAGCTATAAATAATTTAATTGAAGAAAACAACATTAACATCTACCCCAACCCTGCACATGATCATGTTATAATTCAAAGCGGCTGTAATACGGAATTAACCTATGCACTCAAAAACATCCAGGGGCAGGTGATATCAAAAGATATATTTGTTAAAGAGGTAACCGTTGAGTTGAAAAACTATCCGGTGGGTATATACGTGGTTGAGATAATGGATATTATGGGTAAAATGCTGTATGCAGAAAAAATAATGCTACAATAATTTTCAAAGTTCTTCTCATGATCCCGATAAAATAATGCGATTGCTTCTCGCTTTAAGAGCGTAAGCATAATTACAGTAATTCATCGCCTTACTACTTGATTGAAGCAAAAGCGCTTTTACTTAACATCCAACTGCTGCAATTTCCCATCAGGCGTAAGCAGCATATATTGCCTTACCACTTTCGGCACAGGTTCTTTGATAATATATTTCACTACGAGTGTATAGGAGAACTGCACTGCCGGTTCTGTAACCACCGGGTTGATGATAATATCGTAATTATCATAAGGCACCGGGTTATAATACAGAGTAGTGGTTTTTGGCGCTGCGATCACTTTATCTTCTGCATTGATCACCGAACGGCGTTTTGCCGCATCGATGGATGGCCTGCTGAACGTGGTATAAGTGGTATAACGTGATGCAGGATAAATGGCGGTCTGGTTTTCGGAAAGTATTTTATAGATGGTATCCAGCTTTAATCCCACCGCCTCAAAAGATTTTACTTTTTCACCGATGAATTTTACCGCTTCAGTGCGCAGATCATCATAAGCCTTTTTTGTATCGTTCACGAAATAATCCACTTTAATGAGGTCGTATATTTCATTGCGCACTGCTGCCGTTACAATGGCGTCGAGTTGTGCACTGCTGGTATAAGTGATATGCACGTTTTTCTGCAATTCAAATCCCGCAGGTTTTTCGAGGTAGGTCTCGCTGAATAATTTTTTGTTGACTTCCAGATCATACACCGGCGCCAGCGATATCATATCAATATAGATCGAAGCCGTGTCGAGCCCCATCTTTTTTAATTCCGATTTAAAACCATTGATGCGTTTGCTGCTGAGATCATCTACTTCCACCAGCGAAGCGGCCACCTGCGTGATATTAAATACCGCCACAAAAGCATCGGGCTGCACATTGATGAGCGCATTCACTTCCAGCGACACCTCGTTATTGTTGCTGATACTTGTAAATGAAAAAGGATTTTTGCTCAGGTTGTTGTAGCGCATCGTGTTTTCATACATCTGGTTGCCGGCCACCTGCGCAGTGAGGCCCGTGGCGATCAATACCAAAAAGGAGAGGATAACCGGGATCTTCATTTTTTATTTTTTGCGAATATAACGTTTGTTTACTCAAGCGCATTGGCACTTCGCTCCGCCGCATTTAAATTTGCTGCATGGCCGGACCGTCTGCTGACTATTACACGTTATTTACGGATTACGATATTCACCTGTTCAAAGAAGGCAAACATTACCATCTCTGGGAAAAACTCGGTGCACATATCGTTGACGATGAAAAAACCAGCGGTGTATACTTCGCACTCTGGGCGCCCAATGCCAAACAGGTTTTTGTTGCGGGCACTTTTAGCGACTGGGATAAAACAGCGCATCCCATGCAGGTGCGCCTCGATGGCTCGGGCATTTGGGAAGTTGTGGTGCCGGGAGCTCTTACCGGCGATCTCTATAAATACATCATCACCACCGCCGACGGCACCATCCTCGAAAAATCTGACCCGCTGGCATTCCGCACCGAAACAGCACCGGGCACGGCATCCATCATCTGGGACAATACCTATGAGTGGGCAGATAAAAAGTGGATGACCAAAAACAGGAAATTCAATTTCGACAAACCCATGTCGATCTACGAGGTGCACCTCGGCTCATGGGCAAGGCATGGCAACCAGCCCGATAAATTTCTGAGCTACCTCGAACTGGCCGATAAACTCGTTCCCTATGTAAAAGAAATGGGCTTCACGCATGTCGAATTTTTACCCATCACCGAACATCCGTTTTATGGTTCATGGGGTTACCAGACCTCGGCATATTTTGCACCCACCTCACGTTATGGCACACCACAGGACCTGAAGTTTTTAATTGACGCATTTCACAAAGAAAATATCGGCGTCATCCTCGACTGGGTGCCATCACATTTTCCTGACGACGCACATGGCCTTGTATTTTTCGATGGCACGCATTTATACGAACATGAAGACAGGCGTAAAGGATTTCATCCCGACTGGAACAGCTATATTTTTAATTACAGCCGTTATGAGGTAAAAAGTTTTTTGATCAGCAGCGCCTTATTCTGGATCGACCAGTATCATTTCGATGGTATACGTGTCGATGCTGTAGCGAGTATGCTTTATCTCGATTATTCGAGAAAAGAAGGGGAGTGGGTGCCGAATGAATATGGCGGCAACGAAAATATCGATGACATCGCATTTATCAAACAACTCAACGAAACACTGTACAGCAAACACCCGGATATGATCACCATCGCCGAAGAATCCACGGCA
>Ga0315912_10003806_pt1 | contig 14736 bp, 16 predicted proteins | sample VfabasoilMG_FD_204469 | JGI IMG/M metagenome (GOLD analysis project Ga0315912, IMG submission 204469) | Garden soil microbial communities collected in Santa Monica, California, United States - V. faba soil | ecosystem: Environmental > Terrestrial > Soil > Garden | place: USA: California... | reverse complement strand
ACGGGGCCAGGGTCCTCTTCGCCAACTCCGCCGCCGCCAAACTGCTCGGGGCTGTCCGAGTGGACGATCTGGTGGGGATGGACATCTGGCGGTTCGTGAAGGAGGAGTTCAAGCTCATCGCCGCGGACCGGGTGCGCCGTATCCTGGAGGAGAAAGGCACCTCGGCGGCCATGGAGCAGGAATGGAAGCGCCTCGACGGCACCCTGGTCCCCGTGGAGATCCAAGGGACCTTCCTGCCCTATGGGGGGAACCCCGCCATCCTGGCGATCCTGCGGGACATCACGGACCGCCGCAAGACGGCGCAACTGTTGACCCGCTACGAGCGGTTGGCCACCATCGGGAAGGTCATCGCGGCCATCGCCCACGAGGTGCGCAACCCCCTGACGGTGGTCTCCGGCATGAGCCAGGTGCTGAAGTCGAAGATGTCCCATCGGCAGGAGTACTCGCAGGAATTGGACACCATCGTCCAACAGACCCATCGGCTGAAGCTCTTCATGAACGACATCCTGGACTATTCCCGAGGCATGGAGATCCAAAAGGTGAAGGTGGACCCACGCGCTCTCGTGGAGCAGTCCTTGGTGTTGGCCAACGCCCAATATGGGCCGCAGCACGCCACGATCCGGGTGGATTGGGTCTTCCCGAAGAATTGCCCCGAGATCTCGGTCGATCCCGGCCGCATGGAGCAGGTGTTCTGCAACCTCATCCTGAACTCCTTCCAGGCCATGGGGGAGGCGGGGACCTTGGTCCTCTCCGCCAAGGTCCAGGGCCAGAAGGTCCTGCTCGAGGTGGCCGACGACGGCCCCGGTATCGCGCCTTCCGACGCCCCCAAGCTCTTTGAACCCTTTTTCACCACCAAGCGGCAAGGGTCCGGCCTAGGACTTCCCATCAGCCGGAAGATCGTGGAAGCCCACGGGGGGAAGCTGGAGTGGAAACCCAACGAGCCCAAGGGTTGTCTCTTTTATATCGAGATACCCCTGTAAGGGAACGGCTCCTGCCGCCAGGTGGGGATCAGGGCTTCTCCCCGTCCTCGGGGATGCCCCCCAAGTAGTCCGTCGACTTGAACCGATTGTGGCATTTGATGCAGGAGGCCAGGCCCGGATCCCCCGGTAGGGCGCGGGTGGGGGCTAGGAGGCCTTCCGGATTCCCGGGGACAGGCTTCTCCCACATCAAGGCGTATTCCCACCCCCCGGTCGCGGGGGACCGGGAGACCTTCCCCTTGCGCATGACGTAAAGAGGACCTTCCGTTCGGGAGGGTTTTCCCCCTTGGTCCTGGAAGGATTCCTTCACCACCAAGGACCCTTCCGGCAAGGACTCTCCCGCTTCATAAGCTTCCACCACGCTCTTCGAGACATAGGTGTTCACCCAACGCTTCCCGTGGGTGCGGCTCACCCAACTACGCGCGTTCAATTTCACCAGGGCTGTTCGGTGGTCCTTGGCCGCTTCCAAGAGGTCTTGGGAACCTTCCACCGGGACCGATCCAACTTTTTGCCCGCCACCATAGACCATCTCTCCTCCGTGCGAGCCGGCCAGGCCGAACAGGACCGCGGCGACGAGCCCGGACCCCAACTGGACCGGGAAAGGCCAAGGCTTTCCCCTCAAGGTCCCCCGGGCCGCCCCCAGGCAGATCAGGGACGCCAAGAGCCCACCCATGGCCCACAGCACATGGTCCCTCAAGAGCCCTCCCAGGACATCCCCGGAGGGGACCAGTGAGAAACCCTCAGTGAAGCCCAGGTGGGACGAGAAAAGATGCCCCGTCAGTCCGGAGGCTAGGCCGCTCAAGAAGGTGAGGACCCAAAGCCAAGCCGCGGCCTCCCGCAACCAGGGTCGAGGGGACCTCCAAGAGGCGGTTAGACAGACCACCGCCAGGATGGAGCAGACGATGGGAAAGTGCGTCAGGGGGGGATGCAAGGGTCCTAAGAGGGATAAAAGGGAACCGGTCACTTCGAGACTCCTTCTGGGAAAAGGGGTAGGCCGCCTCTGATAAGATGGCGCCGCTGGGGCCTTGGGCCCCATTCTATTTTCCCCCTTTCGGGGAATCCAGCTTTACCAGGAGAACCCAGGATGGAGAGTTTCCAACGCCCCCCCGAAGTGCCCCCTGAGATCGCCTTCGTCTCCCTGCCCGTGGGGCTTGCCCAATTCCACCACCTACCCCGGCACGTGCCGGTCTGGCTCCATCGCCAGGAGTCGGTGGAGAAGGAAGGGTACGATTTCACGGAAGGGGTCAGGGTCATGGAGGACCTCCTCCAAGAGGCGCCGGGGGTCCCAGGGGCTTACCTTTACCGGCTCTTCGCGCGCAAGTGGCCCTTGCTTTTGGCCATCAACCCCATCCTCGCCTCGGGAAGGGTGGCCGAGGCGATCCCCCGGTTGGTGGAGGTCCTGGAGGTGGACCCGGAGTGTCCCCTGACCTGTTTCCAGTTGGGCTTCTGCTTCCGAGCCACGGGGGAATTGGAGAAATCGGAGTCCTTCTACCGCCAGGCCCTGAGGATGGCGCCGGACGCCGGCTGGATCTATAGCAACCTGGGACGGACCTACCAGGCCCTCGGCGACCGACCGAAGGCCGTTGAGGCCTATTGGAAGGCCTTGGAACTGCTTCCCTCCGACGCTTTCGTGCTGGAGCAATTGACCGCCCTGGGCGAGATCTTCCTGCTGGGGCCCGCCAAGGCCGGGAGCCAGGTCCCCTATGTGAAGCGGGCCGATTACGAGAAGAAGGCTGAGCAGATCCTGGCCCAAGAGACCGACCCGAAGGCCTTGACCAAAGTGGGTTGGAAGCTCCTCGAGGACGGGCTCATCGCCCACGCCGGGAATTCTTTCCAGAAGGCTTTGGCCTCGGGGTCGGCGCCAACGGAAGCGAAGTTGGGTCTAGGACGGGTCCATCTCGAGGAGGGCCGACTGGGGGAAGCTGAGCGGACCCTCGTGGAGTTCCTGGAGGAGGAGCCAGGGTCCGCTCCGGGACACTTGGCGCTCTTCAAGACCTACCTGGCCCAGGGGGAGACGGAGCTGGCCTGGGAAGCGATCCAGACGGCCGCGCGGTTGGAGCCCGACCGCGCGGAGACGCTCAGGACCCTTTACCTGTTGTTCAAGGAAGCCGGCCGGTTGGAGGAAGGGGTGGATTGGTTCCAAGCCCTCGCCAAGGACCATCCGAAGTGTGTTGCCCCCCCCGCGATGGCGGCCCAAGGCCTGTTGGAACTCGATCGCTTCGAGGAGGCGAAGGGGCTCCTGGAGGGGGCTTTAAGGGCCTCTCCGGGCAATGAGGGGATCCTGCTGCTCTACAGCGCGGAGCTGGGCAAGCGAGGGAAGCCGGGGGAGGTCCTTCGTTTGCTGGGCCCCTTGAGGGAGAGGCTCCCCTTTTCCCTCACGATCAATCTGGTCCTGGCCTACGAGCGGGAGGGGGATCGGACCCTGGCCCAGAAGACCCTCTCGGATTTCCTGGCCCGCCCCGGCCTTCCCGAACTGGAGAAGGAACGGGGTTCAGAGCTTTTAAAGAAGTTGGAGGGAGGGGCATGAAACGGGAAAGATTCCTATGGCCCCTGACCCACGGGCACCAGCACGGGTTGGCGGCCGCCAAGGCCCTCCAGGGGAAATTGGCGGGCCGGGAGGGTTCCACCCGAGAAGGGATGGAGGACCTTCGGTCCCAGGTCCTGGAATTCTGGGGGTCGGAGCTGAAGGGACATTTTAGGGTCGAGGAGGGGATCCTCAGGATGCTTTCGAAGGACCTCCCGCCGGAGGACCCGGACGTAGCGCGGTTCCTTTCCGACCATCGGACCCTGGAGCGGTTGGCCAAGAAGGGTTTCCGCGAGGACCTGTCGAGGTTCGCGGACCTGCTCGTCAAGCACATCCGTTTCGAAGAGGAGGTCCTCTTCAGGCGGATCGAGTCGGCCTTGTCCCCCGAGGATCGTACAAGGGTCGGGGAATTGGCGAAGCGAGCCGAGGTGCCGGGGACCTGTCCGCGCCTGATGACCCCGCCGAAAGGCTGATGCCGATCCCGGCGCTTCAGTCCTCCAGGTCGAGGACGCCGCCACGCAAGGTGGGGGAGGGGGAAGGCTTGGCTTTCTTCTGGAGCATGGGATTGATGACGAACTCTTCCTTACTATAGAGGCGCTGCACCCGGTCGAGCTCCGCCTTCTGCTCGGGGAGCAGGAAACTGCAGCCGTTCATGTGGTCCGCCACCAGTACCAGCCCCGTCCCGTGTTTCTTCCAGAATTCCAACAGGTTGTCCAACAGGATCAGGGGATTCTCCGAGGCCCGGATCTTTTCCTCTTCCACGAAATGAAGACCATCTTGGTAGACCAAGAAAAAGGAAGGATCGAACCGGTATTTGACCTTGCGGGAGGGGTCGAGGAAATGGACGCCCGAGTCCGAGACGACCAGCTTGGTGAAGGCCTCGTTTTTGGTCTGTTGCCGGAAAGCCAGGTAGCGGACAGGGTCCACGGAGAGGCCGGTGAAGCCCAAGTGGCGGTATTCATCATGGATGGCCTTGGGCATGCGGCCCAGGGCATCGAGTTGTTGGGGGGTCAGACGGTCGAGCATTTTCCAACCTTCGTCAGTGGGGTCTCCCGTCCCGGGAGAAAGCGATGCCCAAATAGTATCACGAGCTTTTGACGAATGAAGGAAGGGGAAGGTTACGGGATAAAAAGAGGGAAGGATTCACGCTCAACCAAGTTACAAGGAAAGGCTCAACGACGCCGCAAGCGCTCCAGGAGGGACTCCACCGAGGCCGCTTGGGTCCGAGCGGTGAGGACGATCCATCCCATGGCCAGCAGGAAAAGGTCCCGAAGCACGGTCCATCCCGTGACCTTCTCGAGGGAGTCCTTCGAGAAGCAACTGCAACTCATCTCAACGCCCCTCATCAGGTTCACCGAGAGGGAAAGGGCATAGGCCCCCATCAATAGGCACAGCACCCAGGCCGCGGCCCGGTGGCGCCAACCCAGGGCCAGGCAGAGGCCGGTGAAGAATTCCAACCAAGGAAGGACCACCGCCGCCAGGGGGACGAGAGCCGCGGGAAGGATCCGGTAGTTCTCCACGGCTTTGGCGAACTGCGCGGCATCCCCGAGCTTGTCGTAGCTGGCCAGCACCAAGAGGGAACCGCAGACGATCCGGATCAGGGTCGTGGCGAGGGCCGAGGGATCCGTCCCTCCGGAAAAAGGGCGCTGGGTCCTGGCCCAGGCCCAGAGCACGAGAAGCCCCGCTCCCAAGGCGCAGAGGGGTTTGTCGGTCAGGAGTTGCTCGAGGGTCATGGAGCCTCCCCGGCGGCCGTGGGATAGCCGGCCTTCTTCCACTCGGGCCAGCCCCCGAAGAACACCTTCACGCGATGGTAGCCCTGCTCCATGAGTTTCTTGGCCAGGTGGATGGATAGTTCGCAAGAGACCCCATGGCAGTAACAGATGATCTCTTGGTCCTTGTTGGGGAGTTTGGGAAGGACCAAGGGAGCGAACTTATCGAACTCGTCCGCGTAGAAGTTGAGGGCCCCCGGGATGTGGGCCTCCTTATATTCCTCCGTTGGGCGGGCGTCCAGGAAGACCGCGGTCTTGGCGTCGAAGCGGTCCTTGGCCCCCATGAGGCTGACCCGAGGGAGCCCTGCCGCTGGGTCGGGCGTGGGTGCGGGGGAGGTGACGCGCGAGGGGGTCTTTCCCAGTCCGGGATACCCAGGGGTGACGGCGGCGAGGGGGTCCTTGTTGCGGCCTTCGACCTTGGCGCGCACCTTCAGTTCGATGCCGTCCACATAAAGGAGGTTGAAGAGGACCCCGAAGGCGGCGCTGAAGAGCAGCAGGTCCAAGGCCTGACGGAGGGTCTTCCCGTCCCAAGGGGAGAGGGCGGGGGATCCTGGGCCTTGTTTGACGGCGGGAGGTCGATGGGTGGCCATGGGTGTCCTCATTGTAGGGAAGGCCCTGGACCATTCCAAGCTTGGCCCTTCCTTTCGTTTTGGACGCCCGCTCCGTTAGAATGGGCCCCGCCACCCCCTAAGGAGACCCCATGGCAGCCCGCTCCCGTGTCACTCGGAAACATCTGTTCGTGGCGGCTTTCTTCGTGCTTCTGTTGGGTCTCTTGAGCCTGCTTTTTTCCCTGATCGAACCCTTCTTGCGGTCCTTCACTTGGGCCGCCATCCTGGTGATGGTCTTCCACCCTCTCTATGGTCGCCTGCGCCGTTTGTCCCGGCTCGGTGAGAACGCCTCCGCCTTGCTGGCCACGTTCGCGGTCCTGGCCTGTTTGGTGCTTCCAGGCATCTTCGTCACCTTGAACTTGGCCCGGGAGGTCCCGAAGGCCTATGCCTTCCTCTCTTCCACCGAATGGGACCAGATGAGCCGTAGCCTCGTGGCGAAGTTCCAATCGTTCCTTTCCGGCCCCCTTCCTTCCAACCTGGGAATGGAACCCTCCCAAGCCGCAGAGATCGCCCAGAAGCAATTGGCTTCCGCCCTCCAAACTTCCTCGGGTTTCATCCTGGAGAAGATCACGGGGATCTTCAAGAACCTGGCAGGGTTCCTCCTTCAAGCTTTTTTCACCTCGGTGGCCATGTTCTTCTTCTTCCGGGACGGGTCCAGTCTCTCTCGCCGGTTGGTGGAATTGGTGCCCATGGAGCCGGTTTACCGCGACAAGGTGGTCAAGACCCTTTCGGTGACCGTCACGGCGGTCGTGAGGGCGCTCTTCGTCAACGCTTTGGTCCAGGGCTTGATGGCGGGTGTGGGTTTCGCCTTGGCCGGAGTGCCGGTGCCGATCCTTCTGGGGCTCTTGGTCTTTGTTTTCTCCTTCATCCCTTTCCTGGGGGCCGGCGCGATCTGGGTCCCAGCGGTCATTTGGCTTTTCACCCAGGACCAGGCCCTGGCCGGATCCTGCCTCTTGGCTTGGGGGGTGGTCATTTCCACCGTGGATAATTTCATCAAGCCCTGGTTGATCGGGGCCGAAGCCAAGCTCCCGGTCTTTTGGCTCTTCTTCAGCACCCTGGGAGGGCTCAAGGTGTACGGCTTCCTGGGGATCTTCCTGGGGCCGATCCTCCTCTCCTTGGGAATGGCCTTCCTCTCCATCTACCGGGAGGTCTACCTGCCGACCCGCCTGGCTCCGGCGAAGGCCCCCCGAAGGAGGCGTTGATGCGTTATCGATGGCTGGGCAGGACGGGATTATCGATCAGTGAGGTGGGTTTCGGGGCCTGGGCCATCGGAGGCGCTTGGTGGGGTCCTCAGGACGACACCGAATCCCGCTTGGCGCTCCATCAAGCCCTCGATATGGGATGCGACTTCATCGACACGGCCTGGGTCTATGGGAACGGTCATAGCGAGAAGCTCATCGCCGGGGTCCTGAAGGAGAGGGGAGAAAATCCCGTCCTGGCCACGAAGGTGCCCCCCAAGAATTGGAACTGGGACAATCGTCCAGGGACACCCCTTTCCGAGACCTATCCCCCCGATTGGGTCGTGCGCAAGACCGAGGAGTCCCTGAGGAACCTCGGGGTGGAACAAGTGCATGTCCAACAGATGCACACCTGGTCCGCGGAGTGGAACGCCCAGGCGGACCCCCTGCTCTCAGCGATCGACCGTCTCAAGCGCGAGGGGAAGATCCGCGCCTTCGGCATCTCCTTGAGGGACAAAGGCGCTGCCGAAGCCAACGATCTTATCCGGCTCCGGCAAGTGGACTGCCTCCAGGTCTTCTTCAACCTTCTCTACCAAGAGCCCCTTTGGGAGCTCTTTCCCCTGGCCCAGGAATTCGGGGTGGGGATCATCGCCCGCGTGCCCCTGGCCTTCGGGGCCTTGAGCGGGAGGTTCGGCGCCTCCACGAAGTTCCAAGGGGACGACCACCGTCAGAGGCTCTATCGGGGGAAGGACCTAACGGATACCTTGAGGAAGGTGGGGGAATTGTCGTTCCTGAAGGGGCCGGATCGGCCGCTGGCGGAGGCGGCCCTGAAATGGACCCTGGCCTTCCCGGAGGTCTCCGTCACGATCCCCGGCATCCGGAACCCCCGGCAGGCCATCCTCAATTGCCGCGCGGGGGACGGTCCGACCCTCCCGGCCGCCGCCGTGGCCAAGGCCCGTAAGCTCTACCTCGGGAACTTCGGCCTGCCCGTGAGGAAGGTGGAAAGCTCGGAGGGCATCGCGGCGGTCCTTATGTCCGGGGTGAAGGTCGTCGGGAAAGTGTCCCCCAGGAAGACCCAGCCTGGGAAAAAGAAGGTCATGACCCGGAAGAGGACCAAGAGAACGCCCCGAAGGGGACGGAAGTGATCCAACCTTGGAAGAAGCACGGGGAGAAGGTCGACTACGATTGCGGGTTCTTCCGTGTCCTCAAGCAGGAAAGCTCCTCTCCCTTGACCGGTAAGCACCATCCCTTCTATGTGCTCTCCACCCGGCCCTGGACCAATGTGGTGGCCCTGACGGAGGAAGGCCAGATGGTGATGGTCTCCCAATTCCGTCATGGGTCGCAGGAAGTGAGCCTGGAGATCCCGGGAGGGGCCGTCGATCCGAAGGATATGTCACCCTTGGAAGCCGCGAAGCGGGAGCTCAAGGAAGAGACGGGTCACGAGGCCGCCGAGTGGGTGTCCTTGGGGGGGATCCATCCCAACCCCGCGATCCTGGACAATGTCTGTCATCTCTTCCTGGCCCTGGGGGCGAGGAAGGTGTCGGGCCTCGATCTGGACGAGGCGGAAGAAGTGGAAGTGAGCCTGCACCCCTTGAAGGAAGTAAGGGAGAAGGTCCGGGGGGGCGCCATCCGCCACGCGCTCGTGGTGGCGGCCTTCCATATGCTCGATCTTTACGCCGAAAGGAACCCCGGCAAGCTCCCTTGAGCCCATCGGTGGAAATAAAAAGCCCGGTCCGCCCTTAGGGCGGCCGGGCTTTTTTTGTCCGGGCGGGTCAGCGGGGACTGAAGACCCCCACCACCTTACCGATGATCCTGAAGTCCTGGCTCCCGTCGACCACGATGGGCCGATAACGGGGGTTGGCCGGTTCCAGCACCACCTTGGAACTGGTCTTGCGGAAGGTTTTCACCGTGGCTTCGCCCTCGATGAGGGCCACCACTACCTCGCCGGGCGAGGCGTGGGTGGTCTGCTGCACGATGACCTTGTCACCCGGCAGGATGTGGGCGTTGATCATGGAATCGCCCTTCACCGTCAAGGCGAAGAGGTTGCGACCTCCTCGGGACAAAGAGGGGTCTACCACGAGATGGCCCTCCCGGTTCTCCTCCGCGAGCAAGGGCAATCCCGCCGCCACCTTTCCCAACACGGGGATCGAGATGCCCACCGAGGAATCCTCGGCCAGCTTCAAGCCCCGGGCGGTGCGGTCCTCCCGTTCCAAGTAACCCTTCTCTTCCAAGGCCAGCAAGTGTTTCCTCGCGCTCTGGGGCGAGTTCCATTTGAAGTGGCGCATGACCTCCCGCACCGTCGGGGGACGATGGTCTTGTGTGAGGTGGGCTTGCACGTACTGCAGCACCTTCCTTTGAATGTCGGTCAGGGCGTCGTCGCTGGGTGCCATGCTGCCTCCTGGTTCGTTCGTTGCAACCTTTGCTTCGTTCCGTTCGTCCAACCCCTCGAGAGCGAAAAAACGGCTGGACGAGAATACGACCGTATACTAGTATACGGCTGTATTCTCGTCCAGGGGAAAAAGGGCTTCCGTGGTGGAACTGGACCTGGGACAAGGAAAGGGCCATAAAACCCAAGAAAAAGGTCGGCCTTATCACTCGGGCCATCGGGGGCGCCTGAGGGAAAGGTACGAGAAGGGGGACCCTCTCCAGGAGTACGAGCTCCTGGAACTGATCCTCTCCTTTTCCATCCCGCACCGGGACACCAAGCCCTATGCCAAGCGGCTCCTCTCGGTGTTCGCCAATGTCCGGCGGGTCCTGGAAGCCGACCTGCCGACCTTGAGGGAAATGGGCGGGCTCCCTCCCCAGAGCGCCCTTCAGATGAAGGCCATCGGGGACCTATTGAGACGGAGCCAAAAGGAAGCGTTCAAAAGGGGGAGGACGATCTCATCGCCCGAGGATGTGGCGGCCTTCCTGAAGGAACAGATCGGGAGCCGGCCCCGGGAGGTCTTCTCCACCTTGTTCCTCGATCACCGCAACCATCTGTTGGCTTTCGAGCACTTACAGGAGGGGACCGTGGACCACACGGCCGTCTACCCAAGGGAGATCCTGAAGAGGGCCCTCGACCTTCACGCCACCGGGCTCATCCTGGCCCACAACCATCCGGCTGGATCGCTCGAACCCTCCGAAGGGGATAAGGCCCTCACCCGACAGATCCTCACCGCGGCCCGGGCCATGGGGGTCACGGTGCATGACCACTTGATCGTGGCGGTCGAGGGACATTTCTCGTTCCGCCAAGCGGGACTCCTGACCTGAGCCGCACCCGAAAGACCTAAAAAGAGCCCTAAGCCAAAGGGCGAGGAAAGAGGTGTCCGATGTTGCAAGGTAAGACGAAGATGGCGGAAGTGATCTCGATGGCGCAGGTCTTCCGGTTGGACAAGGGAAGATGGCCGGCCCACGCGGCGGAACTCTTGGCCTTTTCACGGACCTTCGGAGGGGGGCTCGACCTCTCAGGGTTCCACATGCTGGTCTTGAGGGTGGAGGGGGAGTGGAGCCTGTCGTTGGAGTACGCGCTCTTGGTCGAGGGGGAAAAGATGGCCCTCTGCGGGAGGATCGGCTTGGTGAGGGTGGCTCTTTCCGACCAGGATACGACCTTCCAGTGGCTCACCCGGCACGAGGCCCTTCCGTCCAAAAAGGTCGAGGTCGGTTCCTACTGTTTCATCGGCTGAAGGGACCCGACGGGTCCCTCAGGCCTTGGCCGGTCCCTCTTCCTTCTTCTCATCGAAGTGCATGCCCACGATGTTGGCGCCTGCGTCCACGTAAAGCACTTCGCCGGTCACCCCTGAGGCCCAGGAACTGGCCAGGTAAGTGGCGGTGGTCCCCACCTCGTCCTGCGTGATGTTGCGTTTCAGGGGGTTCATCTTCTCGGAGGCGTTCAGCATGGTCTTGATGCCCCCCACCGCCGAGGCGGCCAAGGTCTTCAAGGGGCCCGCGGAGATGGCGTTCACCCGGATGGCCTTGGGACCCAGGTCGTAGGCCAGGTAGCGCACCGAACACTCCAGGGCGGCCTTGGCCACGCCCATGACGTTGTAATTGGGGATGACCTTCTCCGACCCGTAATAGGTCAGGGCGATGATGCTACCACCCTCGTTCAAGAGGGGCACCGCGGGACGGGTGATGGCGGTCAAGCTATAGGCGGAGACATCCAGGGCCAAGTGGAAGCCGGCTCGGCTCGTGTTGTAGAAGGGCCCGGAGAGCTCGTCCTTGTTGGCGAAAGCGATGCAATGGATGAGGATGTCGAACTTGCCCCAAGCTTTCTCCACTTCCTTATAAAGGTCGGCGATCTGGTCGTCCTTGGAGGCGTCACAGGGAAGGATGAGCTTGGCCCCCACCGATTCGGCCAAGGGGCGGACCCTTTTCTCCAGGGCCTCCCCCAGGAAGTTGAAGCCCAGTTCCGCGCCTTCCGCGTGGAAGGCCTTGGCGATGCCCCAAGCGATGGAACGGTCGTTGGCCACCCCGAAGATGAAGGCCTTCTTGCCGGAAAGTAAACCCATGGACATCCTCCCTTAATTAAATCGGCCCTCAGGTTAATGTTTTTGTCGGAAGGATTAAAGGGAAACCTTGCTCGTCGCCAAGAAGGGCTATGTTTTTGAAAATCGTTCAGGAATAATCCTCCAGCGGCGCCCCGGCGCGGACTTTTTCCCGGCGGTGAGAGAGGTTTCGGTGATCAAGCACATCGTGATGTGGAAATTGAAGGACGAGGCCGAGGGACGGGACCGCAAAGGGAACGCCGCAAAGATGAAGCACGCCCTGGAGGCCTTGAAAGGGTCGGTCCCTGGCATCCTGGAATTGGAGGTCGGGACCCAGTTCGAACCCAACGAGGCCGCTCACGATGTCGTGCTTTACTCCATCTTCAAGGACAAGGCCGGGCTCGAGACCTACATGAAGCATCCCGAACACCTGAAGGTGGTGGAGTTCGTCCGCAAGGTCGTTTCCGACCGAAAGGTCGTGGACTACGAAGCCCAAGAGTAAGGAGGGACCGATGGCCGCGAAGCCCCAACCCACCCAGAAGACCGCGTCGAAGGGCGCCTCGAAGGGGACCTTGAAGATCGCCACCTTCAACGCCAACTCCATCCGCGCGCGCTTGGGGATCGTGCTCGATTGGCTCAAGAAGGAGAAGCCCGACGTCCTGGCGGTGCAGGAGACCAAGGTCCAGGACCACGAGTTCCCCCAGGAGCCCTTCTTGGCCGCCGGTTGGAAAGTGGTCTTCCACGGTCAGAAGAGCTACAACGGGGTGGCCTTCATCTCCAAGGAGCCCATGGCGAATGTCGAGAAGAGGCTTTATCCGAAAGACAAGGAGGAACAGGCCCGGTTCCTGGCGGGGGACTACAAGGGCGTCAGGCTCTTCAATACCTACATCCCCCAGGGCTTCGACATCACCAGCGAGAAGTACCGGTACAAGCTCAAGTTCCTGGCGGACCTCAAGAAGTACTTCGCCAAGAACGTCCCGGGCGACCGACCGGCCCTCTGGATGGGCGACCTCAACGTGGCCCCCACCGAGATCGACCTGAACAACCCCAAGGGGAACCAAGAGCACCCCTGTTTCCACATCGATGCGCGCGAGGCCTACGCCAAGGTCTTGGAGGGGAAGTGGACCGACCTCTTCCGTGAGAAGGAGAAGGGTCCCGGCCATTACACCTTCTGGGACTTCCGGCAACCGAGCACCTTCCAAAAGAACCTCGGCTGGCGCATCGACCACATCCTGGGGACCCCTCCGATGGTCCCTCGCTTGAAAAGGATATGGATCGATCGGGAGCCCAGGGGCCTGGAGAAACCCTCCGACCATACCTTTTTGGTCGGGGAGTTCTTGTTCTCCTAAAGGCCGACGATGCCGCTCAGGGTGGGGTGGGGAAAAGCCTTGGCCAGGGGACCGATAGCGAAGGAGAGCCGATAGGACAGGGCAACGCGAGGTCTTGGGTCAGGTGTGGGGGACCCTCGGCCGCTTCCCTGTGAAATTCTTCTTGGTCTTGGTGGGTTGGATGGTCTCACTGGAAGGTTGCCATTGGCTGGTCCCGGACCAGGCGTCAGGGGCGGCTTCCGCGGTCGGGGTGATCTCCACGAGGGTAGCGGTGCCTTCAGGGGCTGGCTCGTCCCCTTTTCCACAACCGGCGCCAGCTAGGATGACCATCCAACCAAGGGCTCCTATCAAAAGAAGGGTCCGATCTTTTGGGGTTGGGGTCACGGTGTTCTCCTGGGTCCGATAGGGTCCGAACCGTCCTTTAAGGAGATCGGGTCCGAGCAAGGATTATAACCACCGAGCCATTCCTTCGGCCAGGAGCCTTCCTTTGGCCTTTTGGACGACCTTCTTTCCCGAGAGGACGTCCAGGGTGTCCCCGCTCAAAAGGGCCTCCCATCAAGGGATCCAAGGCATTGCTCCCATTTGGATCGCCCCCCCATCCAGTTGACCAAAAGCCTTGCCAGCAGGATAATTGCCGCAGGCCGAGATTTGTTCCGACCCCTGCCAGGGCCAAACCAGGGCATCCTTTGAAGCGTTAAACTTGGAGCTCCATCGAGCCCAAGATCAGAAAGCGGCGCCCGACCTACCGAAACGGCCTATTTCCCCGAGTCCTCCAAAGATTGAATGTTTTTGGGTTCCGACTTGGAAAAAAACGACCCTCTATCTTGAATGACCACACAGCGGCACCATGACCACCTAAGAGCGAGGTCTGGCAATGAGCATCAAGCTGACCGAACCTAAGAACCCTCCCTTGCCGAAAGGGTCCCCTGACTCCCCGCGATCAGCGCGAAGGTCTTGGACCAATTCCCGCGGGTTCACCTTGGTGGAAGCCTTGGTCGCCGTGGCGGTCTTGGCCATCGGGCTCGTCGGGTTGCAGGCCGCGATGCGAAGGGGTCTCGTCTCTTCCGTCAAGGCTTGGGACCGGGCCTACAAGACCAACCTGGCCATCTCCCGTTTGGAAGAGCATAAAGCCCAACTCTTCGGGGAATACATCCCGGGCATGCAGTTGCCGATCATCGAACCGACCGCTCGGCCGGGCGGGACCCCCGGGGTGGAGTTCCAAGGGAACACCCTGACCTACGGGGCCGACGTCAAGGTGTTCATCGACGCGGAGAACAACGTCATCACCACCCAACCCGGCTATGGGGTGATACTGTCCTTACCCGCGGGAGCCGGCACGCCGACCCAAGTGGCTTCCCCCACCTATTACTATGGACAGGTCGGGACGCCGACCCCCTTCATCCCCCCCTCCAGCAGTCCGACCCCCAGCACGGGCTACGCTTGGATCCACCCGAACCCCCAGGACCTTTGCAATCCGACCTTAGGGAACATTTATTTCGACATCACCACCCCTCCCAACATCAACGGGACCATGGCCTTCGGCTTTGCCGACTACAAGACCGCCAAGCGCGCGCAAAGCGTCTGGTTCGGGACCTTCCAAAAGCAGATCTACGGCGCGGGACAGATCCCCGCACCGACCGCCGTGCCCACCGTCCTGTCCTTCCCCATCTCGCGCTTCGATACGGTCCCCACGCCGTCCAATGGGTTATTGAGGTTCCGGGTCAAGCAGGAGGGGAACCCCGGGGTCTGGGGGATCCCGATGGAGAACGGCACGAACCAGGTCAACTTCACCCTGCAATGCGGGCCCACTCCGCCCCCGACCCCCACCCCGACCGGGACCCCCAGCGGCATCTGCACCAACGGGAACTGCACGCAGATCGACGCTT
>Ga0315912_10003805_pt1 | contig 14738 bp, 11 predicted proteins | sample VfabasoilMG_FD_204469 | JGI IMG/M metagenome (GOLD analysis project Ga0315912, IMG submission 204469) | Garden soil microbial communities collected in Santa Monica, California, United States - V. faba soil | ecosystem: Environmental > Terrestrial > Soil > Garden | place: USA: California... | reverse complement strand
AGGTTTCCCCGGGACCACGCAGTCGCGCGGCGATGGCGCGCTGGTCGTATGGGGTAGCGGAGACGTGTATCGGTTCGCACCGACGCAGATGGTGTTTGGGAACATCTTTCAGTTTGGAATGCTTGCGAGCGTCGAGCTCATCTCCGACGTGCTGGTCGTATACGGGCCGGCCATCTATTACTTCGAGCGCACCGTGCCGTTCTCGTCGACGAGCACCCCGTGGGACTCGCTCACGAATGGTTCCGTCTTCGACATCATCGGCGATCCGCGCGACGAACACCTCGTCCTCTCGTCGTCGGGCATCTTTCGCTATGCCAATGGTCAGTACACCTACGAGCAGCCCGCGGGAGCCGCTCACCACTTTGCCGGAACTGTCACCGATGCGATCGTCGGTCGCGGCAACACCGTTGACGTGATGACCAATCGCGCGTGGTCCACACAGCTGTTACCAGCTGGATGCTCGGGCGCGAATGACGTCGCGGGCAATGCAACCGGCCTCTATGTCGCGGTGACGTGCAGCAGCGGCGCGCGTGTTCTGAAGTGGAACAGCGGTTGGACCGAGGTCTTCTCGACAACGCTCGTCAACAGCCTTGGCGCGCTCGCGGTGAGCCCGAGCGGCACGCTGTACGCGAGCGCGCTTGGCAGCGCGATGCGTCTCGAGCCTCCGTCGACGATGGTCGAGATCGGGCCGTCTGCGTTCACGATCATTCCGGTGTCCGACACGGACGTCTACATGCAGGTCTCCGGTGGCTTTCGCCTGTACGACGGCACGAGTGCAACCGAGGTGCGTCTCGACAACGGCGCGTTTGCAGCCTCATCGCGTGAAATCGCGACGTACTCGCCGATCAACGGCGGACTCAAGGTCTATCCGCGCGTGAAGGGCACGACGGTCGGCTTTTAGGGACGCAGCGCGACGCGCGGCTTCACCCACTTCAGCAGCCGGCTCGCGTCGCCCCACTTGCGCACGACATGATCGTTACCGCAGCGGCGCTCGAAGTCATCGGCATAGAACACCGCCGATTGCCCATCGAGAACGAGCGCACGCGCGAGCTCGCGCGCGACGAACAAATTGCATTTGTCGCCAGCAGCGAGCAGCTCCTCGATCCGATCACGGCGCGCGATCGTGCTCTCTGCTTGCTCCTCGCGCTGGATCTCGACCTTGGTCGGAACGTGAAACGGGATCATGTTCGCGGCCGCACCAAGCGCGACCGAGAGCACGAGCAGCACGATTCCGGTGACCTTGAGCTTCGGGACGCGAGCACGAACGTTATGGTTCATGACAGCAAGACGCGAGCCGAAACTGCAGGTTGCCGGGACGTCCCAGCGACGTCGCAGGGTGGGGCAGGCGCTAAGGTCCCGGTGCCGCGTTCGGCGAGCTGAAGCCGCTCACGACAAACGACGACGTCCAGTACAGAACGAAGCCAGCACCGCCACCACCGCCACCGCCGCCACCGCTGGGAGGCGGTGTCGTGTCGACTCCGTTGGTGCCGTTTGCGTTGGCTTGCGAGGAGCCAGGACCGCCGGCCGTACCAGAGGCGCCGGCGGCGCCACCCGGCGCCGCGTTCGTGTCCGCGGCACCGTCGGTTCCGTTCGAGCTCGTACCGTCGACGTTTGCGCCGCCACCGCCGCCACCGCCGTTCGCAGCGAGGATCCCGCTGACGGTGATCGAGTCGTTTGCGTCGAGCGCGACCAAGCCGCCGGCACCACCGCCACCGCCGCCGACAGAGAATGTGCCGACGCCGAACGTGTCGCCGCCTCCGCCACCGCCACCGGCGAGTACGGAGCCGCTGATCGTGATCATCGTGCGAGCAGCCAAGAGAAGACCACCGCCACCTTTACCCGCGACTGCGACGTTGCCACTTGCGGCGCCGCTCACCGCGCCACTGCAGCCGCCGCGAATTGTCGTCGGTGCGGGGACTGCCGTACCGCGCGCACCACCGGTGCGATAGCAGCCGGGCGCCCCCGTGCAGTTGCCGTCGCCGGTCGCGCCCTTGCCCCCATCACCGGCGAAGCCGCCACCACCGCCGCCACCGGTGCCGCTCGTTCCGTCGAGGCCAGGCGCGGCCGCATTCGCACTGCACACGGCAGGGTTCGAACCGCCACCGGACCAGTAGCCCGTGTACGTGGTCGCATCGACGGAGCCCGCGATCGTGATCTGTCCCCATGCGGCGATCACGAGCGGCTTCGTTCCCTCGACGTAGATCACCGCGCTCGTTCCGAGCGTGAAGTTGTTCATCGTCCACAGCGCCACGTGCGTGCCGTCGGTTTGCGTGTAGTCGATGCTGTTGATCGAGATGGGATTGCTTCCGTTGTCGACGAGCGTGCCACCACCGGTCGTCGTGTCGTAACGGTACGGCCCGTTCGCGGACTCGAGTGACACATCATCGGCGCTGTCGCTCGCGTCCGGAATCATGCATGCGTCGAAGTGATGCGCTTGCCACGCGGCACATCCCATTAGCGGTACGTCAGAACCGTCGGCATCCGCGTCGTCGCCGCCACCGGTGTCGCGCACCGATCCGGGCCGGAATGAACAGCCGACGACGAATGACAACAGCACCAATCCCCGACGCACGCAGCGTCCATTCTATATCGGGATGTCGAGAGACAGCAGCGGCCGATTCGCCGTCTGTTGCGATTCCGAGGAGTGGAAGTGGTAGTGCGTGTCGAGAGTCTCGTCACCGGCGGTGAGCACGAACCCGAAATTGCCTGTCGGATCGTTCACCCAGTCCTGGAAGAGCAAGGCCGGTAACTCGATCGTCGCCGCCGTTGCACCCGGTGTGAACGTGGTCACGATGTTGGCCCCGATCGAGCCGCCCGCCTCGGTCCACAACGTCGCCGTGTCGCGCAGCTCCCACGTCGCGACGTTCTCGTTCCACGCTTGCCCGATCGCGTGCAAAGCGAGCTGGCCGTCCATCTGATCGCCGTAGCTGACGATCACCACATTCAAGCGCGCGCCGTACACCGTCGTGCCCGGTGCGATCGACGATAGGTCGATTCTTATCAGCTGGCGCTCGCGCGATGGGATACCGCCGTCGACCGAGTGGTTTTCATCGTTGCCGTAGTTCGTGGTCGGATCGTTCTCGACGAGGATCGTGTCGGTCATCACGCCCGTGGTCATCGAGCCGCTGCGCTCGCCGTAGGTCACGGTGTGTAGCGCGACATCGGACGGAACATCGGCGAGTACATCGAGCGTCGTGTCGCTCGAAGCGTCGTCGAGCACACCGACGTTCTGATCGGTGAACCCGTAGCGGCATCCAGATCCGAGCAACACGGCGAGCGCGGCTACTTGTCGAGACATCGCCGCGCATCCCGCGTCGTCTTCGCGGCGATGCCGGCGACGAGCTTCTTGATCCGATCGCGCCCCGGCACACCGAGCAACGCCACGGCAGGCGCCGGCTCGTCCCCACACAACACCTGCGCCGCCGCGAGGGCGACCGCATCGTCGACATCACTGGTCACTGCGCTCACGAGCGCGGTCCGCGCAGACGCAGGCGTCGGCCGCGGCACGTTCAAGATCGCGATCAGGCGGATCGCCGGATCGGGATCGCCGAGCACGCCCGCGAGATCGAACCCGACCTCGGTCGGCGTGATCACGCGCGACAGCGCCGCGACCGTATCGATCGCCAGTACGCGCACCTCGACAAACCGGTGCGGGTTCGCGACCAAGCCTTCGAACAACGCACGCCACGTCGTCAGATCGTCCGGGTCCAGATCGTCGGCCGTCTCGCCATCTCCTGCCGCCGTCGCCAGCTCGCGCGCGATCGTCCGCGCGGCGCGCAGCGCCGGAATCGCGACACGCCGATCGCCGGACTGCGCCAAGGTCGCCAGCTCTGGCAGGAGCTCCGATCGAGCCTCGACCATTGGGGCCGCTGCGACTGCTGCCAGCTGGGTGGACCGCAATTGGCTTCGCAGGCCGTCCTCGACCACAGCCGGTCCTGCCAGCACGCCCAGTCGCGACGCCTCGTCCGCATCGCCACGCTCGACCGCGGCGGCCATCGCGCCGAGGGTCGGGGTTGACGCGCCGGCCGCCGTACAGATCCCGATCACCCCCGCCAGGACCGCGGAGCGTCCGAAAAATCCTAGCGAAAAAATTGACATAGTGATGATGCGTTCAGTACCGTCAATGCGTTCAGTAGACCCACTACGCCCCGGGGTGCCATGGCCGAAGCGCTGACTCAGAGACAACGAGAAATCCTCGACTTTATTTCGGCTTCTATCGTGGAGCGCGGCTTCCCGCCGACCCTCCGGGAAATCGGAGAGCACTTTAACATCCGGTCGACCAACGGGGTGAACGACCACCTCAAGGCGCTGGAGAAGAAAGGCCACCTCCGCCGCGAGGACCTCAAGTCGCGCGCGATGCGCCCGGTCCTTCCGGACGGCTCGGGCGAGATCGTCCCGCTGGCGCGCCAGCTGCGCGCGGGTAGCGACATGTCCCACGACGACGACATGGCCGAGATCCCGATCCTCGGTAAGGTCGCCGCCGGCCAGCCGATCCTCGCGGTCGAGCAGGCGACGGATAGCGTCCGCGTCGACCGCGTCCTCGTCGGCGGACACCGAGAGGTGTTCGGCCTGCGCATCGTCGGCGAGTCGATGATCGAGGACGGCATCTTCGACGGCGACTACGTATTCGTGAAGAAGACCGCCACCGCCCGCTCCGGCGAGATTGTCGTCGCGATGATCGAGGGCGAGGCCACCGTGAAGCGGTACTTCCCCGAGGGGGACCGCATCCGGTTTCAGCCCGCCAACCAGAACATGGACCCGATCATCGTCCGCAAAGCCGACTTCAAGACCGTCGACATCATCGGCATTGTCGTCGGGGTGTATCGCAAGCTCAGCTAGCGACTGCGCGGAGTTGCGGGCGGCACCATTTGTGGCGCCCCGGCTCGTGGCAAACCGCGTCAAAACCACCCAAGGCCCGAGCCGGTTCGGGGTCAAAATGTAAGCCGCTGGAGTAGGAAAATTGGCGGCTGACATTCGGGTCTAGCTCCCGATCGTGACTAACGATTTCGGGCAACAGCTTTCCCGTTTCGATGTGTCAAACTGGAACTCCGGTGGTCCGCTCTCGTCGCGCATACCGCAGCAGATGGTTGTGGGTCCCGGCCGCAGCAGTCTCGATCTCCGCGCAGGCGAGCGCCGTGGGCGCATACATCGTCACGCGTCCCGAGCCCAAGCCCTCGCTCACGATTCGCCTGAACGGTGATGGCGAAGGTCAGGTGCTCGTCACGCGCGTCGGTGACACGTCACCGATCATGCGCTGCGCGAAGGCGCGCTGCTCGATCGACCTCGCGCCCGGCACGCAGGTGAAGCTCACCGCCGTCCTGGGTGAGGACGCGACGTTCGCTGGCTACGGTCAGTATCCGATGCGCACGCCCGCGCCGCTGCAGCCGTGGTTGGGCGATCCGCTGTCCGCGTGCCTCGCCGACAACGCGGTCGAGCTCGCGCTCCGTGGCAACGTGCTCGATTGCGCGATCACGGTGAAGGCAGACGTCGACGTCACAGCCGAGTTCGGTGAGGTGCCCAAAGAAGTCGAGGTCGCATTTGCCGATCCGACGGAGCTCGACAAGCTGATCAAACCGATCGAGCCCAAGGTCGAGCTGCCGCCCGCACCGATCGACGCCGAGAAGCTCGACCAGGAAGAGAAGCCGCTCGAGGTGGCGATGATCAAGCCGCCGCCGCAGCTCAAGCCGCCGCCACCGCCTCCTCCGCCACCACCACAGCAAGCGCCGCCGCCTCCGCCGAAGGAGCCGCCGCCGAACATGGTGATGGTCGAGGTTCAGGACAAGAACCTCGTCGAGAAAGCACCCGACGACGCCAAGGCGCTGTCCGACAAGAATCGCGACGTCGCCGAGGAAACACGCGCGACGAAGACCAACCTCGACAAGGAATCCGAGGGCAAGGCCGAGGCGTCGAAGGAAAGCGACGACACGAAGTCTGCCGAGATTGGCGGCCCCGACGACAAGATCCGCCAGCTCGAAGAGACCAAGGCGACCACCGATCGCGCGAAGGAAACCGATCACTCGGGCGACAAGCAGATCGCGCAGGGTCAGCTACAAGGCGAGAAGGGCGATCGCGGCGAAGAGGGAACCGGTCCGCAGGAGCCGGGGATCCTGTCGATGCGTGGCATCGGCGGCCGCGGCAACATCGTCGACCAGAAGAAGGACGGCAAGAAGATCGGCAAGAAGGGCCTTCCGGGCGTGAACACGCCGATGGCGTTCCAGGACTACGAACGCATCATGGGCAAGGAGAAGGTCGACGAGGAGCGCCAGGTTGCGGCGCGCAAGATGTCGAGCAAGAAGGGTCGCTGGGAGCGCAAGCTCGACGCGATCAAGAGCTCGCTCGAGAACTTTGTCCCCGACGTTCGCCCCGGTAACCAGACTGCGCTCAAGACGCGCGCGCATCCGTTCGCGCTGTTCATCGCGCGCATGCACCGCCGCATTCACGAGCTGTGGGGCTTTGGCTTCCTCGAGGATCTCGACAACAAGAGCGCGGACTACCCGCTCAACGATCCGAACCTGTGGGTCAACCTCGAGGTCTCCGTCAATCAGGACGGCTCGCTCCACAAGGTCACGATCGCGAAGACCTCGGGCAAGACCGAGTTCGACGTCGCCGCGATCGACACCGTGATCTCGTCCGCGCCGTTCGATGCAACGCCGGAAGCGATTCGCTCCGTCGACGGTCGCGTCTATCTGCGCTGGGGCTTCTATCGCAACTGGCGCCAGTGCGGCACGTTCAACGTCGAGCCGTACATCCTCACCGAAGTTCCCGACGATGGCGGCAAGGGCGCTCTCGACGACGGACAGATGGTCGCGAACACCGCGAAGCTGCCCGGCAAGGACAAGAAGAAGAAGCTCGCAGAGGCGGCAGCGGGCCCGACGGTCACGCCAGATGACGGCCGCGCGAAGCAAGACGTCTCGCCGCAGTCGAGCGTCACGGACAAGCAGGCGCTGTTTGGTGCGAACCTGTGGGTGAGCGCCTTTGCGACCGCGTCAGTCGACAAGCTCGTGAAGTACTCGACGGTGCCGTTCTACGCCGGCGGACAAGTTGCCGCGTCGACGCAGGGCGACCTCAAGGACATGTACACGGGGCTCGTCGTCGAGAGCGGTCCGATGAAGGACTGGAAGCTCCTGACGCCAGCCGAGTACGGTGGATCGCTGCCCGAGGGCAACGTCGTGTTGCAGGTCCGCACCGCGAAAGAAACGTTCGCTGTTGTGCTGACGAAGACGAAGTCCGGCGATTACCGAGCCACACAGCTCGCACGCTGACTTCCCACGCCACCAACGCCCACATCACGCTGCCCGGGATCGGGCAGTGACTATGACGGCGATGCCGCCTGAATGACCTTGATCACTCGTGCTGCGAACAGACCCTTTGGACCGGTCTGCTCTTCGTACTCCACCGTCGCACCTTGGTTGAGCGTACGGAATCCCTCGCCGCTGATCGACGAGTAGTGGACGAACACGTCCTTGCCATCGTCAGCCCGGCTGATGAAGCCGTAGCCCTTGGCATCGTTGAACCACTTCACAGTGCCGAGCGCCATCTTTACTACCTCCCTAAAAACCGGCGGCAACCCCATTGAGCCGCGCAGCAACGGTTTGAACATTTGCCGCGCACTCTCTCAACGGGAATTTCGCGAAATGCGACCTCGCCGTGTATTTGTTCACCGATAGCGAAATACCCGAAACTCCGACGGTAAACCCGGATACCAGAATCGCGCGATCGTTACAGAACAACTGAACGGGTCGATGCGTTTCTAGATGTCATATGAGGCGTTTCGCCCTCTCGTTCGCGCTCGCTGCGTGCAGCACGAAACAGGTGCAGCAAGACGCTGCGAGTACGGGAGATCCCGCGCAGCAGATTGCTGCGCCCCAAACGGGGCGTCACTCGTCGTCGATCGAAATCGTCGCTGTCACCGACGAGGGTGACGCTGCGCTCACCCAGGACGTGCGTGGTGGAACGCGCTTGTGGCCGACGCTCGACGGAACGCGCGAGCCGGTTGTCATCGCGATGTCGTTCGCATCGGCACTCTCGATCGGCCGCATTCATGGTGGCTTCGTGCTCACGGCACTCGACGAGTCGGGTGGTCTGGAGATCGTTTCGGTCGACGGCGACGGCCGTGTGCTGAACCGCACGTCGATCGGACCCGATCCCGCGTTCGAGAAGGTAGTGATCGAAGGCGAGCGCGTCCTCGCCCTGCGCGCCGATCAGTTGATCGTCGTCTACAACCCGGCGGGCACGATGCTGCAGAAGATCGCGCCGCCGCCCGACCACTACATTCGGACGATCGCCACGCGCGGTGGTCACACTGTCGCGCTTACGGACACGGCAATCGTGAAGCTCGAGGGCGCGACGTGGGCGAAGCCGGCGCCGCTCAGGCAGCGCAAGTCCACGACACGCGCGACCGAGACCGAGACCAAGCGCGAGGACATCGTGGCGGTGTCTCCGGATGGCACGAAGGCTGTCGCGGTGGATCTCGATGGCTTGGTTGGTCTGATCGGTCTCGAGACGGGCGCCTGGATCGAGTATCCGAGCTTTGCTCAACACACCGTCGACCTCGAGGAGGTACTCGACGTTGGTTTCGTCGACAACAACCGCGTCGTCGTCAACTGGGAGCGTCGGGTCGACTGGTTCTTCGTCGATGGCGAAGACCCGCCCACGACGGATTCGAAGGATCGTGGAACCGAGGCGATCGCGGTCGGCAACGGCAAGTTCGTTCGCAGCGTCGGCACGAGCTTGCTGCTCGGGGATCAGATCAATACGCGCTACCTCGGCTATGGCGCAGCGTCGCCGGTGGTCGGTGACGCGAGCGTGAAGCGTCCGGAAGGCCTGTTGACCGACATGCAGCAGCTCGATGGCTCGCACATGCTCGTCACGCGAATGGGGATCAACAACTGGAAGACGCTCGCGGTGGTCGACACGTCGCTCGGCATCTACTCGAGCGAGTTCTCCGCACCGGTCGCGTCCGCGGTGCAGCGGTACGAGCCGAGCACGGGCCTGCTCGCGCTGACCGACGCCGAGGCGTCGTACCTGGTGAAGTACGAGCCGCTCACGCATCGGTTCGACACGTGGTTTCGCGTCGAGTACTAGCCGTCGAACCTCTACGTGCTCGACCCGGCGAAGGCCGACAACGCGGTCGCGCTCGCGATCCGTACCGACACGGATGGCAAGCGCGTGCGGGCCGAGCGGTTCTATCTCGACGAGCTGATCGTCGGTGGTGCGATCGCGGCGCACGAGATCAACTCGTACGACGGCCGCTTCTACGGCGCGGACCGTACCGGTCGCGTCTACGTCGCGAAGGGAACCGACCTGCGCATCGTGAAGCGGGGCGAAATCTTGATCACGTTCCGCAACGTCGTGTCGGCGAACGCCGAGCTCGAGCACACGATCCAGCAAGGCGACCTCGGCATGCAGCAGCAGCAACGCGAGCTGTTCGGGGGCGGTTTCGATCGCATCTCTGATCCGCCGGTGGTTCCGACGCTGTCCCCGCGTGTCGTGGTCGGTCCGTCGATCGCGCTGATCGACAGCGGCAACGTCGCGCTGCTCGACTTCGATGGCAACGAGAAGTGGCGCGTGCCGGCGGCCGTGCGTGATTTGCGCTGGGTCGGAAGCGATCTGGTCGGTACATTCGCCGGCGGCACTGCCGTGTTCGATCCGAAGACCGGGGCGCTGACCAAGCGCACGTGTGGCTGGGACTTCCGCCTCAGCGAGACGGCACCTCAGGAAGCGTTGGAAGAGGAGTCCATCTGTGAAGCACGCTAGCGCCCTACTGCTCGCCGCCGCCGCATGTGGCGGAACGCACGCGGACCAACCCCTCGCCCAGACGGCGCCTCCGGTCGTTCCGACGCCACTTGGCGCAGCGACGATGCAGAAGGTCGATCCGATCGCGAAGGGTGTGCCGCACGGCGGCGACGTCACGTCGATCGCGATCACCGAACAAGGCGATGCGGCGCTCACGAGCGACTCGCTGAACAGCGTGCGGCTGTGGCCGACGCTCGATGGCTCGCGCCCGCCGGTTCCGGTGCAGCTCGGCACCGAGATCGAGCAGCTTGCACTGGCGCACGCGGGGCGTGATCTGGCGGCGATCGTGCGAGACAGCGGTGGTGCGATCACGGTCCTGCGCCTCGGGCTCGATGGTTCCAAGCGTGGGCGCGTCCAGATCGGCGACGACGACGCAACGTTCGACGAGCTCGTCGTCAGTGGCGAGTCGATCATCACGCGGACCTCGGAGCACGTGATCGAGTGCTACTCGGTCGACGGCAAGCCGTGTGGTCGCCTCGAACCGGCGCCGGGGCAGCGCGTGACGGATCTCGCCGCGCGCGGCGGCCGCATCGCCGCGATCACGCAGGATGCGAGCAAGGCGTATCTGCAGTGGATCACGGTCAGCGGGCTCACCGGTGAGTCGCTCCATTGGCAGCCACCGATCGAGCTTCCGATTGTTCCGCGCGAGGACCTGTTCGCGATCGCACCCGGCGACAAGCGGATCGCAATCGCGGCCGATGGCGGGACCATGATGGTGCTCGACCTGGACTGGATCCCGCGCGTGGTGGCGGGCAACGAGCTGTTCGCCAACGAGTCGGTGAAGTCGATCGGCTTCATCGATCACGACCACGCGGCTGTCGCGAGCTTCAGCATGCAGTGGTGGAAGCCGACCGAGGCTCCCCAACCGTCGAACGATCCGTGGGCGGTGCCTGATGACGTGAGCCCCGACTCCTTCAGCATGAGCACGCCGGCGTTGGCGTTTGCCGACAACAAGGTGATCGCGAACCGCAACGGCATGCTCGCGATCTCGAACGGGACGAAGACGCAGTATCTCGGCTGGAACGTGTCGGCGATGGGTGGATTCGCCGGCGCGGGCGAGCACCTGGTGATGTCGCAGTCAGGTTCGCGCTACACGTGGCTCGACGATAATCTGCACGCGCTGCGGTCGATCAATCTGACCGAGCTCAAGCCCGAAACGTCGAGCTGGGCCTACGGCCAGGCGCTCGGCGAGCACCACGCGATCTCGCAGGCCTACTACAACGACGAGACGATGTCGATCGAGCTGATCGACGCAGACGACACGCACAAGCGGTCGACGATCATTCCGCGCAGCAAGCGCGTCGAGCAGTACTTCCCGAGCGACGACACCGTGGGTATCAAGGTCGGCAAGCAGCTACGCCGATTCAAGTTCGACCTCGCGGCCACCACGGCGACCGAAATGAAGCCGTCGATCCGGATCGACGACTACTCGCTCAATTACGTGCGCGTGTTCGATCCCGACAAGGCGGATGGTCTACTCGCGGTCGTCGTCTCGTGGCCGACCATGTCGAGCGAGTACCAGCGGCTCACGTACTACAAGCTGGTCAACGGCAAGGTCGTGAAGGAACAGACCAAGAAGTGGGAGAACCAGATCCTTCGCGTCGCCGCGACCGGCGAGCTCACCGTGCTCGCCCGCGAGCCGGCACCGGTCATTCGGACGATCAAGAACGGCGAGGTCATTCGCGAGGTCAAGCGGGAGGCGCTCACCCCGCCGTTCGCGCTCAGCAATGACATGACCAAGTTTGCGACCCGCGAGGGCACGACCGAGATCGTCGTGTTCGATGACAAGGGCAAGGATCTGTGGCGCAAGATCGTGTGGGGCGTGTCGCAGATGGTGTTCACCCAGTCCGGCTCGCGATTGATGGTTACCGCTCCGGGCGGGGTGATCGCGTTCGACGCAACCACGGGGGAACGCATCACCGAGGAGTGCGGCTTCGAGTTCGGCCTGCACGATAAGCCGAGTGATGTTGGTCCGAACGGGTTCGGATTCGCTACGGTGTGCGAAGATACGATCGTGCAATGAAGTGCGCTGTCGCCATCGCGGCGATCGTGGCCGCGTGTGGCAGTCCAAAGCCCGCGCACCACGATCCGAAGCCGAACACCACACCGATCGATGCCGCGGTCGGAACGCCGTTGCCGCAAGGCCCGACGCCGGTCGCGCACAAGGTCAACCGTCTCGGGATCGAAGCGCCGCACGCAGGCCAGATCCAGAGCATCACCGCGACGCCCGAGGGCGATGCGGTGCTCACGGTCGACGAGATGGGCGGGACGCGGCTGTGGCCGTCGCTCGATGGTACGAAGGAGCCCAAGCTCGTCGATCTGCCGCAAGCGGAAGAGCTGGCGCTTGCGCATCAGGCGGATGGCTACACGGCGGTCGCGCTCGATCAGACCGGCGGGCTCTACATCGCGAAGCTCGACGCGGCGGCGCGCACGCTGTCGCACGTGACGTTCGGAGTCGATCCTCCGTTTCAAGGGATGGTGATGACCGCGGCAGGGCTGCTCGCGTGGCGCGCCGATCATCACGCGCTGCTCGTCGATAGTGATGGGGCGATCAAAGGCGATCTGCCGACCGAGCCGCAGCAGCGGATTGTCGACATCACGTCCGAGGGGAATAAAGTCCTCGCGTTTCTCGAGGTCGACGGTCGCCGCAAGGCGCGCTGGGTAACGATGCAGCCGCAGCTCGCGTGGGGCGCGTGGATCGATCATCCCGACAACGGGACGCGCGGCCTCGCGATCGCGCTGTCCCCGGATGGGCAGCTCTTTGCGACGGCGACTCACGAAGAGAAGCTGTCGATGATCGCGATCTATCGAACTGGCGCCGGGACGATGGTCAGCTCGTCGCCGATTCCAGTGACGACGGAGGTCGACATCAAGTTCATCGACAACTCTGTCGTCGCGATCGCGAGCCCGCAGCGTGCGCTGCAATGGCTGGCTGGCAAGGACGGCGCGACGCTCCAGACCGCGCCGGCGGCGATTCAGCCCGTCCGGCAGCGCCACTTGCTTGCGATTGCCGACGGCCGCGCCATCCTGCCGCGCGAAGGCGAGCTGATGCTGCTCACCCAGACCACGACGCACTATCTCGGCTACCAGACGCTGTCGCCGCAGATCACGGCGCCGGGACCGGACGGCAAGCTCCTTCTCGCGGGCGTGCAGGGGGCGGTGCTACTCGACGCGTCGCTCAAGGAGGTTTCACGACCGAACCTCGGCGTCAAAGAGCGAACGCAGATCGCGGCCGTGGAATGGGTCGGCGGCGACAACTGGCTCGTCGAGTCCGGCTTCGAGATCAATAACAACCTTCAGCTCGCGATCGTGAACACGGCCAGCGGTTCGACGTCGGTCGTGCGACAGAACCTGCCCGAGCTGCACTACCTGGCGTTCGAGCCGTCCACGCAGCTGGTGGCGCTGTCGTTTGGCTCGCAGTCGCAGATCGCCAAGCTCGACGTCGGCAAGGGCACGCTCGACCAGCTGACCAAGCCGGTCACGCGCAAACCGTACGAGGAGCTGAGCTACTCTCTGCTGTCGCCTGCGCTCGCACACGGGCAGCAGGCGGTGGAGGTCACGATCCGCGACAAGCCGACGGTGCGCTGGCTCAAGACGCCTACCCAGGCAGGTACGACGATGACCATCGACGGTGCGTTCCTCGGCACCGATCTCGCGGGGCGGGTCTATGCGTGGCATCAGACCGCGAAGGGCGCGCTCGAGGTTGGAGTCTTCACCGATGGCAAGCAGACCAGCTCGCTGCCGACGCAGGGGGCGGCGTCGATCTGGCCGGATCCGACCGCGACGCTGGTTGCAGAAGCTGCGCTCACCGGGGTGACCCTCTATCGAGGCAGCACGGTGCTGTGGACCCGTGCGGTCGAGGGCGTTGGCGAGATCCTGTGGCTGAGCGATGGCGCGCTCGCCTACACGCACGCGACCGGCATCGCACGTCTCGATCCGAAGACGGGCGCGATCACCGCGCTGCGCTGCGGGTGGGAATTCGGATTGACCACGAAACCGCATCCGCCGGCCCCGCGTATCGAAGCGCTCTGCACACAGCTTTCTCGCTGAGCTGTGCTACCAAGGACTAGATGGCTGGCCCGATCGCACTCGCCGCGGCGCTGTCCCGCGTCGTCAAAGTGAAGTGCCCGTACTGCAAGTACGAGAAGGCCGTCTCGTCTCGATCACGCCCTTCGGCGAACGCGACAAGGAAGTGTCCGCGCTGTCACAAGACCTTCCCTGATCCATTGGCGGCGAAGACGAAGAAGAAATGACCAGCTCGCAGGTCCTCACTGAGCTGGTAATCGTGCTCGGGACCGCGGCTGTAATCACGCTGCTGTTCCAGGCGCTGCGGTTGCCCGTGGTGCTCGGCTACGTCGCGGCCGGTCTGGTGATCGGTCCGCACGTGCCGATTCCGCTGGTCGCGAGTCCAGGCCTCGTGCACGTGCTGTCCGAGCTCGGCGTGATCATGCTGATGTTCTCGATCGGGCTCGAGCTGCGCATCAGTACGCTCGCGAAGGTCGGTATCGGCGCGGGTCTGACCGCACTATTCGAAGTCGCGCTGGCGCTCACGGCGGGTGCGCTGGTGGCGCGAGCGCTTGGCTTCTCGTCGACCGAGGCCGTGTTCGCCGGTGCGTGCATGGGCATCTCGTCGACGATGCTCGTCGCGAAGGCGTTCGAGCAGCTCGGGCTGAAGGCGGGCAAGGATGCGTTTGTCGATGTCGTGTTCGCGATTCTCGTGTTCGAGGATCTGATCGCGATCATCTTGCTCGCCGTGCTCACAGGTCTCGCGTCGGGGGCGAGCGTCGCGCCGGATCAGCTCGCCGTCACACTCGGCAAGCTCGCCGGCTTGCTCGCCGCGATGCTGGTGGGCGGCTTGCTGGTGGTGCCGCGCCTGGTGCGTGCACTGGCGCGGCAAGGACGCGACGAGACCATGCTGGTCGTCGCGCTCGCACTGTGCTTTG
>Ga0315912_10003803_pt1 | contig 14740 bp, 17 predicted proteins | sample VfabasoilMG_FD_204469 | JGI IMG/M metagenome (GOLD analysis project Ga0315912, IMG submission 204469) | Garden soil microbial communities collected in Santa Monica, California, United States - V. faba soil | ecosystem: Environmental > Terrestrial > Soil > Garden | place: USA: California... | reverse complement strand
GTGTCCGGCGCCGGAGCCGCCTGCTGTGCGCTGCTCAGGATCGAGGCGCCAATGACCCCGGCCGCCAGGAGCAAGTACATCGATCGTTTCATGGTCGGTTCTCCATTTGAGCGAGAGGCTCAGACCACCGGTGATTATACGAAAAGGGCACGGCGTGTCATCCACGTGCTCGCGTCGCTCCCGCTTGACTGACGCATGACTGAGACCGCCAATGACAATCCTTCCGGGCTACCGAGCCGTCGACGTTGCTGGCGCTTCGTAGACGACCCTGCCACCCACCATCGTCATCACAGGTCGGATGTCCTTGATCTGGTCCGCAGGAATAGTCAGGTAGTCGCGATCGATCACCACGAGGTCAGCCAGCTTGCCTGGCTGAATCGATCCGATGTTGCTCTCTTGCACGATCGTGAACGCGCTCCCTCTCGTGTGAGCGATGAGGGCATGCTCGCGGCTGATGGGTTGCCGGTTGACCACGGCGCCACCGACCATCTTGCCCGTGACGACGAAGTGGAGCGTGGTGAAGGGACGATACTGGTTTACCTCGAAGGTGTCGGTGCCGAGGCCCCAGGTCACGCCGCTCGCCTGAATCGCCCTGAACGGCGGCATGTCGTACGAGCGGTCGCCATGCACGCGGTTGAAGATCGCGCCCATGATCGTGGCACGCGGCTGGATCGCCGCGTGGAGGCCAAGCTTGCGCATGCGCTCGAGGTGGGACGCCGTCAACTGCTCGCCGTGGATGAGCGACCATCGGAGATTCCGAACCGGAAACTCCTTGTTGATAAGCTCGATCTGATCGAGGAAGCTGTCGAAGGAGTTCTCGAGCGTGGTGTGCGCGTGCATCGGAAGGCCCGCCTTCGCGATCTCGCGTGCCACGCGACCCCACTGCTCGACGTTCTCCGGCCGCTGCTTGCCCCCGGCGTTGACCATGTTGTCGTGTGCAGGTGTGTAGTTCGCTTCGCCGTAGGCGAAGAAATCGATCCAGGGATCGCCCTGGAACAACCGGCTCCGCAACTCTGCGATGAGCGGCAGGTTCTTCGTGACGGCGTCTGGGTTGTTGCCCATGGGCGCTGACACGAGGCAGAAGAAACGTTTGTTGAGCCGGCCTTCACGCGCCATCCCATGGAACGTGGGCAGCACTGCCGCCGGACACGAGCCACCCGAGGCCGTCAGCCCCGACGCATTCAGCTCGCGAATCATCGCGAGACTGTTCTTCTCGACCAGCTCGGTCGTCGGCTTGGGAATGACTCCGGACACTCGGTTAGCGCCGGCGGCAGCAACCACACCAGTGGGCTGCCCATTCGCATCTCGCCGAATCCACGGCTCGGTCATCTTGTCGAGACCGATCGCATCTACCGCGCGGCTATTCAGGTACGTTTCCGCGCGCGTGAACTGCAGGAGCACCGGGCGGTCGGACGTGATCGCGTCGAGCTCGGCACGTGTGAACGGCCGCTTGTCGTCTGTGAACTGATCGGGCGACCAGCCGCCAAGTGTGTACACCCACTCACCAGGCGCGAGTGACTTCGCCTTGGCGCGGATCATCTCAATCGCCTGTTTACGTGTCTCGACGCCATCCAGACGCAGCTCCGCGCCCCAGAGAACGCCTTCCTCCATGTAGTGAGCGTGGTTGTCGATGAATCCGGGGGTCACGGCACGACCGCGCAGATCGATTCTTTTCGTGTTCGGGCCAGCCAGCTTCGAGATCTCGTCGTTCGTTCCAACCGCTGTGAAGCGGTCACCCCGAATGGCCACGGCCTGGGCGATGCTGAAGCGCTCGTCGACCGTGATGATCTTGCCGTTGAAGAGAATCGTGTCAGGCGCAATCGCGCCTGCCGCGCCGGAACCTTGGGCGAAGGCGGGCTGCGCGCACAACGACGACGCAGCCACGACCGCCAGCACCGCGCCAAACACCGCCGCCCAAGTTCGGCTAAAGCCGGACACTAGGTACGTAATCCGGATCCTTGGCATGGTTGGCCACGGTATCAGCGGGCTTCGTCAGCCTTGCAGGGCGTTGGATCCCAGCCCTGGCGGTCGGGGATCTTCTTGAAGGGCACCGTCGACGTGTACGGCTGCGTCAGGTAGCGCGGATCGGTTGTGATCGACGTCACGACGAGCCACGTGTCGCCGTTGGGCTCGGTGAACGTATCGAAGTACTCATCGACCGTCGCGTTCTCGCTGTACGGGACGCCGTTCCTCCGCAGGTATCCGCCGCTCAAGTTGGTGGTGCGCACCCGGAGTTGACCTGTTCCCTTCGGAATAGGACCGCGGCCGCGCGTGGCGGTCGATTCCCACGAGGCCACCGAGTAGCCCTGTAACGCCGGCGCCTGGCCTGCGGGCGCAGGACTGCCAAACTTGAAGGTGCGAGTCTGCGTGCCGGCGTCGGTGTCGAGTTGCAGCGTGTTGTCGTCGGTCCAGTGAATATTGAGACGGCCCGGTACGCGCATCAAGGCCGGTGGACCGTACGCCTTGCACTGGTCCGGCTCTGCCTTCGACTTCGCGAGGTCCCATCCATCGGCAATCTTCCGCGCCTCTCCGTTGAGCGGAAGCATGCTGTAGTCGCCCTTCGGCGGAACGAGCATACGAAGGTGCCAATGCTCAGTGACGATCGATACCCAGTACCCCGTGAGATCTTTGGGCGCCGCTGCACGAGCCGTCGGTGGCGGACCCGCCGGAGCGCCGCGACCGCGTCCCTGCGCCTGTGCGAGCGCGTCGTGCGCCGCAACGAGCCCGAGCGCGAGCGCAAGAACCGTCACCCGTAGAGTCATCACTCGTGGCATCGCGTTATTTGCTGAGACTCTGATAGACAGCGTCAACGAACATGTCTGTCGTCCAGGAACCGGATGTGCTTCCGTAGCGGCCGTCGTAGTCCCGGGTCGGTCGTGCGGCCTTGATCTGCGGCAGCGTCATGCCCTTGTCGATCATGTCCTGCACGCGATCGCGAATGATGTAGGTCATGTCGCGGTAGTACGCGACCTCCGCATGATCGCCAATGCGCCCGTGGCCGGGAACGATCAGCGTCCCGCCGGCGCCATGCGATTCCGGCACACACAAGTCGATCAACTTGTTCAGGCTCGCAACGATCGACTGGATGCTGCCGCCGGCTTTGCGATTGATGACCGGATACCGTGTCAGGTCGATGAGATCACCCGTGCTGATCACGTCGGACTTCCGGAAGAACACGATGGTGTTGCCATCAGTGTTGCCGGGGAAGTTCATCATGACCACGGGTTCGTCGTTGAAGTAGAACCGCTTCTGATCGATCGCGTAGGTATTGTCCGGCCACGCCGCTGGAGGCGTCGGAGATTTCTCCCCCGTCGGCGCCGACATCCGGTTGAGCACGTTCTGGTGCGACACGACTGATGCCCGGTTGTAGTTGATCGTTCCCTGCGGGCCCGCCGTGTAGTTGGCCTCGCGGAGCGGGACCGTCTGGCCCTTCGCCGCAATCACCGCGTTGCCTCCGGTGTGTTCCGGGTCTTCGTCCGTGTTGATCACGTAACGCAGGACCTTGCGCGCCGGGGCGATGCTCTGCACCGCCGCCCACACCTTCTCGCTCATCGCCGCGGTGCCAGTGTCCACCAGCAGGATGCCCTGCTCTCCCACCTGGACGGTGACGTTGCCACCAGCGCCCATGATCACGTGCACGTTGCCGCGCACCGGCAGCACTTCGACTTCGCCCGGCGCAGGCTCTTCCAACTTGGGCGGCCATGCGGCTTTACGAGCAGACGCCTGCGCCTGTGGCGCTTGAGCCTGCGTGCGCTCGCCGGCGGCGACGAGCGCCAGCGCACAGGCAAACGGGATCAAGACGAGCAGCTTCAATTTCCACCGCCCCCTCCGCGGCCCAGATCGCCGCGGCGCAATCCCTCACGTTTGGGAAACGTTTTCATCTTGGCGATGTACTCGGGATACATCGTCTCGGAACCGCCAAGTCGTGCTTCGTACGGAGTGCCGAAGCGATCGGTCAGCTTCACATCGAGACCGGGCAACAGGCTCTGCCCAGGAAGGAAGTGCCGCACCTCTCCGCGCGGCACGGCAACCTCTGTGGCCTCTTCGCACGGATAAGGCGCCACGACCAGGTTCGGATCCTCTATCCACGTCATCGTCGTTCGAATGTACGGCTCCGCCATCAGCACGGGGTCGTAGAGAATCGACGTGATCTGAAGGTAGTCGCCGATGCGGCGCCATCGCGAGCGCACGACAGAGCGATCGCTGCGCATCAGGCCGGATCGCCGGATGTACGTTTCCTTGAGATGCGTGGTCAGCGTCACGAGGATGTCGCCTTCCCACTCCCCGGTCGTGAAGCCACTCCAGGTATGCAGAGCGTTGGCCGGTGGATGAGGCCGGCCATCCATCCAGATCGTCGTCTCCTGCTCCTGCTGATTGAGGTGGCCGTGGTAGGCCTCGACCTTCTGCGTCGCGTGGTCGACGTCAGACCAGACTCGCATCTGCGACAGAGGACCCTCGAGGGAGTAGTCCCACGCGTGCGGACGGCACGCGTACTCGGCGAGGTCGTAGTCGTCAGGCGACCAGCTCTCGGCTCGCCATCGCCCCGCCGCGCTGACCGGGACGCCGGCATAGTCGCCGATCATCCCGCTTCCGTCCTGGTTACGTGGCTGCGGACGCCAGAAGCCGGTGATATCCGCCTGGGCGAAGATGGTGGGACCGGCGAGGATCACAGCCAGCAACAGCCCAGACAGCCGTAGCACGATGTGCGATGGATTCATTCCGCTGCCCTCTGATCTCATCGAGCAGTAATTCGGTCGCGTCGGATCTTACTGCGCTCCTCCTCGTCCGCGTCCACCTGGCCGCTGCAGCGCAAAATTCACGACTGCGTCAGCCTTGGCCGTGGGTTTCGCGTAGGCGACCGTCCCTCTCGGAACCGCGTCGCCGGCAGGAGTGCCCGCGAGTGTAATCGTGAAGTCCTGATGTTCATCCGCAGACAGCTTCGGGAGGCGCCAGACGGCCACGTCGGCATTTGCCTTGTCGTCTCGCTTGGTACCCTGATACCCGGTCCCGGTGGCTGACGCGGCCTTGGTGCCCGCGGGCAGGATCACCGAGATCGTGACGTCTTCGGCGGCCACGCCCTTGTTCTTGAGCCCCTCGTTCTCGACGTTCAGCGTGTAGGTCGTGCCGGTCGCCGAGGTTGCGCCGCTGGTGAGTCGCGCCTGGATGGGCACTACCATGCCCAGCTCGTTCATCCAGGTCCAGATTTCCTGGAGCTGCGCTTCCGGCAGTCGCTTCGGCGAGAAATTGCCCATCCGCACGCGGCCACGCGTCGTTGGAGGCCCTTCGCCATCGAGTTGCTTCCACTGGTCGGGCATCGCGGTCGCGTGGTTGTAGACCTGTTTCTTGAACCATTCGAAGTCCGCGCTCATCCCGGCGGCGCCGTGTCGCGGGGTGCTCATCGTGACACCGTGACACTGGCCGCAGCCGATGATGTTGATGGCCAGCTGCTGGGCGCGCGGTCCGTCCGCGGGCGCCTCGTTTCGCCACTTCCCTATTGCCGTGCTCACTGGGAGAGTGTTCCAGTAGGCGACCATGTCCTGGATTTCCTTGTCGCTCAGTTGCGACGGCACGAACGCCGGCATGCGCCAGATGGGATTGCGGATGGCCGCAACGGCCTGGTCATAGGTAATCCGTCGCCCGGCGAGATCCGGGCCCCAGCCCCCTTGCCCCTCGAGACCGTGGCAGTTCGTGCACGACGTATTTCCGAAGGCGAATACGGCCTTGCCGTTGACGGGATCGCCGGCAGCCTGGGTCGCCCCACCCTGGGCCACGCCGGTGCCGCTCTGAGCGACAGTGAACGTGAACACGAGGATGGCGAAAAGAAGAGATGTACGCATATGTCGTCGCCTCAACTTTTTGATGGAGGTTCCGGATTGCGAACCGGAGCGTAGAGCACAAGGCTCCGACTGTCAAACAGGCATGTCACGCGTGTGGTACATTCCCGCCCACAACTGCCGCCCTGACGCGAAGGAGGAGACATGGTCGCATCACGAGCAGTGTCCCTGGCTGGGTTCATCCTCGCATTCGGCGCGGTCGTCGTGACGGCACAGCAACAGCCGCCGGCGCAGGGCGCCCGGACACCTCAGCCACCCAGGCTTCGTCTTACCAGTCCAGCCTTTCGTGACGGCACCGGTCTCCCGCTGCAGTTCACCTGCTATGCCGAGGGCGTCACCCCCGGGTCGCCGCCGCTCCAGTGGGCCAACGTTCCCAAAGAGGTGGCCAGCTACACGCTGATGGTCAACGGACCCGACAACCATCCGGCCAAGGGCATCACTGAAGAAATGTTCTGGGTGTTATGGAACATTCCCGCCACGGCAACAGAGATCAAGGCATCTGTGCCCGTTGGCGCAACGCTGCCTGATGGCAGTCACCAGGTTGCCGGCGGACGCGGCATCGTCGGCTATCGCCCGCCGTGCGCGCCCGCGGGCGTCGGCCCGCTGCACTATCAATTCAAGTTGTACGCGCTCGATCAGATGCTGACGCTGCCTGCAGACGCCACGCGAGCCGACGTAATGAAAGCGATCGACGGCCACATCGTGGGAACGAGCACCTACTACTCCTTCCTCGAGCGCATGCCGTAGCGGTGACCGAGGTACGAGGCGCCCGATGTCGATCGAATCCACAGCTGATTGGGTGGGACTGCGAGATGTTGCCGACGTGGTGCGAGTCACGCTCGACGCTCTCGCCGCGCAGGTTCGACCGGGCGTCACAACCGGAGACCTCGACGCCACGGCGGCGCAGTTGTTTGCAGCTCACGGTGCACGGTCGGCACCCGCGCTGGTGTATGGCTTCCCCGGCACGGTGTTGATCAGCGTCAACGACGAAATCGTTCACGGCATTCCGGGCGCGCGACGCATCAACGCGGGCGACATCGTCAAGATCGACGTGACCGTCGAGAAGAACGGCTATGTTGCCGATGCGGCGCGGAGCATCGTCGTCGAGCCAGCCAACCCATTGGCGCAGCAACTGACCGACTGCGCGGTCGCGGCATTTCAGGCGGGCCTCGCTATGGCTCGTGCCGGCACGCGCGTCAACGAGATCGGCCGCGCGGTGGAACGAGAAGTGCGACGACGAGGCTTCTCCGTGGTCGAGGGGCTCTCCGGACATGGAGTGGGCCGCACGATTCACGAGGAGCCGTCGGTGCCGAATCGTTACCACCCCTGGCAATCGGACGTACTGACCGAAGGTCTCGTGTTGACGATCGAGCCGATGATCAGCGCGGGCTCGGCGCGCGTGACGCAAGACGCAGATGGCTGGACGCTGCGCACCCGAGACGGGAGCCTTTCAGCCCATCACGAGCACACATTGGTTGTGACGCGTGGCGCACCGATCGTGCTCACGGGCAGCGCCGCGTAACCGCGGTTCGGTCTCTGACAACGGCGTGTCGAGAAACACCGCGATCATCGGAGTATCGGACCACAGCGGCTGGGCAGTGCTCGTGACGGCCATGCGCGACGGGACGCTTGTAGATCGTCGTCGCATCGAGCTGATCAGCCCGGGCCTGCCGAAACTTCCACACCACCACGAGGCTCAGAACCTGCCCCTCGACAAGGCCCTGGACCTGATCGAGCGCGTGCGTGTGTCGGCGGAGCAATACGCGAAGCTCGCGCTGGACGAGGTCGCGAGCGCGGTATCGCCGCGTATCACCGGGATCACTCTCCGCGAGTGCCCTCGGCTTCCGCCCACGATCGCCGAGCGCATCAAGGACTACCGGGCGCAGTGCGTTGCGGATACCGTGATGTATCGACACGCGGTCGCCGGGGCGGCCAAGGCACGAGGCTGGGCCGTCCGCTGGTATGACCCCAGGAAAGTGCTCGGGACAGCGGGCGGCGTGCTGCGGGTCAAGGATATCGATGCCCACTTCCTCAATCTGCGGAAGTCGATTGGGCCGCCGTGGGGCAAGGATCAGAGCGTTGCAATGGCTGCCGCGATTGTCGCGGCTGCTGATGACAGCGGCGAGTAACTGACGCATGATCAGCGTCATCGACGAACGAAGGGACACCAGCATGCGACTGCGTTACGCTGCGTTCATCGCGCTTCTCATTGTGCCCGTCCTCAGCGGGGTCGGCGGACCCGCCATCGCGCAGGACAATCTCGGCACGTATGAAGACCGCATCGCGGTCGAAGACGTGATGGCGCGTTACGTGTGGGCGGTGGACTCGTTCGACGCCGACGGCTACGTCGCCGTGTTCACCCCGGATGCCGTGATCGATTCGAACGGCAACATCAGCAAGGGGCACGACGAAATTCGCAAGGTCGTCACCGGCCTCATTCGGCGGCGCGACGAGAACAAGGCGAAGGGCGTGCCGCTGGCGAACCTGTACCACGTGATCAGCAGCCCGCGCATCACGTTCCCGAAGGCGGGTGAAGCGCTGCACCAGTCGTACTGGCAGACGGTACGTCGCGACAAGGACGGCAGGATGATCGCGGCTGCGATGGGCCGTTCCGAAGACCATCTCGTGAAGCGCAATGGCAAGTGGCTGATTCAGTTCCGCAAGCTGACCGTCTTCACTGACTGATCGCCTCCGCAGCATGCTGAACCCGCGGCAGACCGCCCTGGTCGTGATCGACGCGCAGCGTGCCTTCGTCGATTACGAGGGCTCCGTCGCTCGCACGTTCGGCGTCGAAGACGTGCAACCGGGCGTGGCCGCACTCGATCGGCTTTGTCGATTCATTGCTGAACATCGCTCGACCGGTCCGACGATCTTCGTGCGTTCGGAGTACCGTCCCGGGCAATTCACCAGCGGCGACCTGAGTCATGGGATGGCGTACGTCTGCGTGCCGGGGCGGAATATCGACTGCGAGTGGGCCGCGGGCGTGGACATCTCGCCGCACGACATCGTGGTAACAAAGCAGCATGCCGACGCCGCCACGTCAGAGGAGTTTCGCGTTGCCATCGATCGGGCGATTCTGAACGGTGCCGATCGGATTGTGATCGCAGGATTTCAGTTCACCACCTGCGTGGTGGCATCGGCGGTATCGACGCTCGAGATGGTTCGCGCACGCGGCGTTCACGTGACGGTCATCGAGGCGCTGGCCGGGAGCCGCGCCAGTAGTCATGTGCCGGCCGCGTCTGGCGTCTCTCGCGTCGAAGCGACACGGCGCCATCTCGAGAGCGCCGGCGTCGAGCTGAAATGAAGGTCTACGACCTGAAGGACGATGAAGGGCGGGTGTTCGCCTTTGAGGTGGACAACAGCGTCCTTGGCCGACATGGCCTGTGCCGAGTCGTGCGCGGGATTCCCGGTGCGACACACCATCCGATCCGGGCCTGGCTCGCTCGCCATTGACGCAGTGTCAGCGCGGCAAGCTCCCTAGAAGCTCCGCGGCGCCGCTCCAGAAGATCTGGATGCCGATACAGAACAGCAAGAACGCCGACAGGCGCGTGACCACTGACGTCCCGGTCGGCCCGAACCAGCGCGAGATCGAATCGGCGTAGCGATACAGCAGGTAGATGATCACGCACAACAGCACGGTCGCGAGCGTCATCTGCATCAGGAACGACAGGATTCGCCCTTCGCCGATCGTGTGCGGTCGATTGGCGCCGAGCGACACGGCTACCGTGATCGTGCCCGGCCCAGTGGTGAGCGGCATCGTCAACGGATAGAACGCCATCTGGTGGATTCGTTCGCCATCGAGCGCTTCCGCTGCCGCCGCCTCTTTGCCGGAGTCCGTCCCATCGTCGCTGTTGAGCATCTTCCACGCGGCAAGTGAGATCACGATTCCGCCGGCGACGCGCAGCACCGGCACCGAGATGCCAAAGAAGCCGAGGACGTACGCGCCGATGTAGACGGAGCCCGTTACGATCAGGAAGCTGTAGATAGCAATCCAGCGAGCCATGTTGGCGCGCAGCGCATGAGAGTACCGGCCGGTGGCGCTGAGGAAGATGAACGCGGTGCCAATCGGGTTGACGATGGAGAAGAGGGCCGGGAAGGCCAGGAGAAACATGGACATGTTCTGCTCCGGCGTTGACCCGCTACTTCTCCTGGGCGCGCGCGCCACCGAGGATCCCACGCACCACGTGGTGATTCCCCTCGTGACAGGCGAACTCGATCATCGGCTCATCGCTCGCCTTCAGCTTGATCAGCGCCGTCCACGGCTTCGTCCAGGTCGTCGGATCGTCGATCGTCAGCTGGTAGTCCAGCGTGCGCGGGCCAGTGCGCGTGAAGCGCTCGACCAGGCGCAGCCGATCCGCTGAACCCATGAAGAAGCTCCTCGGTGAGAAGTTCGTCGTCTCGACGACGAGCGTGTGTCCTTCCCAGTGCCCGCGCGCGTCGCCGTTCAACTGACGAACGCCCTCGGCGAGATGCGGACGCCCGTCGAGCGGGATCACACGAGCCTCGTGATTTACCTCGCTGAGCAACACGACATAGCCGGGGCCCTGAAAGATCTCCTGATGGCTCGTGTAGTTGATGTTGCCTGCGATCTTCGGCACGCCCCAGCTGACGCAACGCAGCGCGTTGCTCAAGTCCTCGGGCCCGCTCGGCGCTCGTGGCGGCGGCTGCGACGCGGATGGCGTTGCCCCGAATTGCCAGGGCGTTTGCAGGTTCGACGCCAGTCCAGCGACCTGGCGTCGTCGCCCCTCCGGAGTCACCGGCGGAAGTCGTCCATCCGGCGGGTCAATGATGAGCGAGGTGCGGTTGTCGAACTCTCTCGGCACCATGTTGAGCACGCTGCCGGTGGCGTTCGGGTTGCGCACGGCATCGGCATCCGCCCACAGTGCCGCGAAGAGGTTGTCGCCGGGGATGAAATCGCTCTCGCGATTGTTGAAGAGCCGCTCGGCCCGCTCTTTCAACTGCGCGACTTCGGCGTCCGTGAGCGTCGTCCGATCGGCAAGTGCCTTCGGCCGCTCGAGCGGTGTGATGCTGGAGTCAGACCAGACGCCCTGCAGATCGGGCTGGCCGTCCGGCGTGCGCGGGGCTGTCCAACCCTGCGCCGACGCAGCGACCGGTATGAGAACCGCGATCGCAACCGCAAGAACTCTCATCGGCGATAGTGTGCCATTTTCTCGAGGACGGCGCAGACAGCGGCGGTGTCCTCCTGCCCTCTCGTCTTCACGGCCTGCGCATAGATCGGTGCAGTTGCCGAGAAGAGCGGCGTCTTCACGCCGGCACGCCGCGCAAACTCAGCGATGATCGCCATGTCCTTCCGCCACGTCGCCAGCGCCATCGTCGCCTTGGTGTAGTTGCCCTTGACCATCATGGGGCCGCGAAGCTGCAGGACTCGTGAGCTGCCGGCACCATCCGAGACGAGCTTCAGCACCTTCTTCGGGTCGAGGCCGGCCTTCATCGCCAGCACCATCGCCTCAGCCGAGGCAACGTTGTGGATCGCAACCAACAGGTTGGCGACGAACTTGATCTTCGATCCGTCACCAAACGGACCCACGTAGTAGTGCGCCCGCGTGAACGCATCAAGCACCTTCGACACGCGCCCATACGCCGCGCGCGAGCCGCTGGCGTACACAACGATGTCCTTGTCGCGCGCCTGAGCACCCGTGCCACTGATCGGGCAATCGAGCAGCTCGATACCCGTCTTCTTCAACGCTACGCGCGCACGCTGCTTCACGTCGATCGGCAAGGTGCTGGTCTCGACCACGATTGGAGGAGCCGGGCTCGCCTTCACCAGCGCATCAACCGTGTGCGCAAGCGCCTCTGACGAAGGGAGCGATGTAATCAGGATGCGCGACTGGCGGGCAACATCGCCGGTACTCGTCGAGTCGATTCCGCCAGCGGCTTTGAGCTGGCGAAGACGGGCGGGCCGAAGGTCGTATCCGGCAACTCGATAACCTGCGCGAACAAGGTGGCGGGCAATCGACGCCCCCATGATGCCGAGGCCGATGACGCCCACTGGCTGGTTATCGCGCTGGCGGGGCGCCACAGTTGCGAGTACAGGCAGGACGCGTGACGAATGTGTCCTTGATCGTCTTGCGGTACTCGGGATAGAGCGTCTCACGCCGGCCGAGCACGACGTCCCGAGGAAGCCCGAAAAGCTTCGTCAACTCGTCTACGAACGGGTTCTTCTCGGGCGCGAAGTGCGGGACGCTCTCGTCCGCGGGACGCCCTTCGAACGTGGACACGCATGGCGGCCCGATCGGCGAGATCGGCGCAGCGGATGCCACGAAGCTTTTGGTGATGATGTGTGGCTCGGCGAGGTAAATGGGATCCTCGACTATGGCCAGCACGGTCATGATTTCGCCGTGACGGAAGAAGCGCGTCGTCATCGTCGCCTGATCGCTGCTCGGCGCACCGTTCTTGCGCAGGAAGCCAGCCTTCATGTGCGTCGTCCGCGTGACGAGCGTGTTGCCCTCCCACTTGCCAGTGGTAAACCCGCCGCGCGTGTGCTCGGCGTACTGCGACGGCTCCGGGCGTCCGTCCATCCAGATGACCATCGGCGCGCGATCTTCCCAGCCGCCGATGGTGTAGGAGATGGCGTTTCCCTTGATCGGATCGTCTTCGCTCCAGACCCGCAGGCCGAACGGACCCTGAACGAAGTAGAACTGGGGCCACCCCTCGCACTGACGTTCGATCATCGCGAGCTGCGATTCGTTGTACGCGAGCGCTCGGGTCCGTCCCTCGTCGTTCAGCGGAAGGCCGACGTAGTCCACGGGATACGAGTCGCGCGAGATGTCTTCGGTGTTCCGAGCCGCCCATGAGCCAACGAACTCGAACTGCGCGAACGCGCTCGGCGCCGACGCGAGCAGCACGAACACCACGAGCGCCGAGCGGCGGAGCATCACCATTTGGTCGAACATGGCGTGGGATCCCATTTGGAACCGTCCGCTTCCTTCTTGAAATGCGAGCTGACGATGTACGGCTGCACCAGGTAGCGAGGATCGTCAACGACCGTCGTGACAACGATCATCTGACCACCCGGAGACGGTGACAGATCGAAGTACTCCGTGACGGTCGCGTTTGCGCTGTAGGGCACGCCATTCTTGCGCAGGTAGCCCGCGCGCATGTTCTTCGTGACCACGGTCAGCGACCCACCTACGGAAGGGCCACCGCGTCCACCACCCCGCTCCCATTGCGCGATCGAGTCACCCTGCCACGTCGCCTGACCCGCGGACGCTGCGGCCGGTGCGAAGCGGAAGAGTCGTGTTTGAGTGCCCGCGTCCACATCGACCTTCATCGTGGTGTCGTCCTGCCAGGTGATGTGAAGCCGCGCGGGTAACCGCATGACCGCACCCGCGCCGTACGACTTGCACTGCTCGCCCGCTTTCTCGTCCGCGTCAGGATCCCAGCTGTTGACGATCTGCAACGCTTCCTTCGTGATCGGCACACCGCCATAGTCACCCTTGGCTGGCGTCACCATCCGAAAGCGCCAGTCTTCGTTGACCACAGCAACCCAATAGCCCGCGAGGTCGATCGGCGCCGATGCGCGCGGTGTGGGCGGTGGTCCACCGGCGCGACCCTGCTGTGCATAGACTGCAGCTGGCAGGACGGCCGCGACGACGGCGAGAGCCAGAAGCGAGCGTCTCATCACTTTCCTGCCGGCTTCGCGCCCGATGATTGGGTGCGCGGGAGGCTCTTGTAGATCGCCTCGACAAAGTGATTCGTCGTCCATGAGCCGGAGTCAGAGCCGTAGCGACGCGTATATCCGCGCGCCGGCGACGCGGCCTTCACCTGTTCGATCGACATCCCGGCGTCCTTCAAATCGCGAACGCGGTCGCGAATGATGCTCACCATGTCGCGATACTCGACGACGTCGAATTGATCGCACAGGTGGCCATGCCCGGGGATGACGATGGTACCGGCTTCGCGCGTGACGATGGGCACTGACGGGATCGCGAGCTCGACAACTTTGTTCAGCGCGGCGATCTCGCCCGCGATCGTCCCGCCCTTCTCGACGTCGATCACCGGAAAGCGAGTCATGTCCAGAATGTCGCCAGCCACTACGACATCAGAGCGCCGGAAGAAGACGATCACGTCGCCGTCGCTGTGCGCGGCAGGTTGGTGCAGGACCTCGATCCCCTCACCGTTGAGATACATGTACTTGCGTCCCTGGTCGAAGGTCTCGGTCGGGAACGCCGCGGCCGGATACGGCGACGCCTGGCCTGTCGGCGCGCTCATCCTCGTCAGCACTTTCTCTGCCGACATGATCGAGGCCACGCCACCAAGAAAGTTTCCAGGCAGCGCGATCGACCCGGGCGCGGTGAAAAGCGTCTGCCCCGCCTTGGAGATTGTCTCGTTGCCACCGACATGATCCGGGTCGGCGCTGGTGTCGATGATGTAGCGGATCGGCTTCGGCGTGAGCCTCTGGATCGCTGCCAGCACGTCGGCCGCCTTCGCTGCCGAGCCCGCATCGATCACGACCACACCGTCATCACCGATCTGCACGCCGACGTTGCTGCCGCCGCCGGCGATCATGAAGAAGTTCGGGCGGAGCTGAAGAACCTCGAGCCCACCGGTCGCGGCGATGCCGACCTGTCCGCCTTGCGGCGGAAGGCCGCGCGCGGCTGTCACATCGGCTGACGAGCCAGCAAGCAGCCACCCCGCAGTCGCGACGATTCCGACGCTCGCCGCAGGTTTCAGGAGGGAAAACACGGGCGATAGGATATCCCACCCGGGCGGCTGCACGTTCGATACACTAGGCCCGTGTCGAGACGACGATTTCTCAGAGACTCGGCGTTGATTACGGCGGCCGCCATCGGCGGCGGCCTCACATCCACTCGCCCACTCACAGCGCAGACGCCGGCATCTCCATCCAAGCGTCCCATTCGCATCATCATGGGCGGCTACGGGCC
>Ga0315912_10003802_pt1 | contig 14741 bp, 18 predicted proteins | sample VfabasoilMG_FD_204469 | JGI IMG/M metagenome (GOLD analysis project Ga0315912, IMG submission 204469) | Garden soil microbial communities collected in Santa Monica, California, United States - V. faba soil | ecosystem: Environmental > Terrestrial > Soil > Garden | place: USA: California... | reverse complement strand
TCCTTGAACCTGAGAGATCGGGTCCGCGCCTCTATTAATAGAGTCATGCGAACCGCACCCCTTCGGTGGATGGCCGGTGGTCTCGAGACCAGGCCATCGCTCTCCAGAGCCCGCCTTCAAACCCTGCCGTTCTTTTGCCTGAGCGTTTCCGGGCGGAAACTTGCGCCTTCGGCGCCCTCGTAGCGAGGGTCTCTCGGACAGAGTCTGGTCAATTGGCGAGCGGGTGGCATCATAGCAGCCCCTCCCCGCAGGCACGAGCCGGACTTACATGAAAATGCGCTGCACCACGCTTCCGGCAGGCTTGTTCCTGTTGGCCGCCCTCATGTCCGGTGCCTGTCTCGCCGGAGACAAGACGGAAACGTCGCTGCGCGCAGCCGAGCTCGCGCGCTTCGCCGCCAATGTCGCGGCCGACAGCGCCGCACTCGAGAAACTGCTCGACGCGAACCTCGAGTACAGCCATTCGAACGGCAAGCTCGACAGCCGCAGCTCCTTCATCGCGTCGCTCACCGATGGTTCGCTCGACTACCTCGGCGCGGAACCCGCCATCCAGAGCCTGCGCATCTTCGGCGACGTGGGCGTGATCCGCGGCCTCGCGAAGATGCGTGTAATGCTGGACGGCAAGACCAGCGAATTCACCCTCGGCTACACCGACGTGTGGCTGTGGAAGGACGGCCGCTGGCAGATGACCGAGTGGCGCTCGGTCCGCCTGCCCGATGCACCGCCGAAGTAGTTAGATCCATGCACGAGCCCCGACTGCTGCCCGCCCTGCTCGCCGCCCTGATGTTGGCGCCCGCCTGGGCCGCGCCGCGTGGCGATGCCACCTCGGCCGGCGCGGCGATCCTTGCGCGCTTCGACGCCGCGCTGCGCGGCGACGTGGTCGCGTTGGACAAGCTCATGGCCGACGACCTCGACTACTGCACCTTCCGCGGCGACTGCCAGACCAAGGCGCAGTACCTGGGCGAGGTGAAATCCGGCCGGCTCAAGTACGTGTCCATCGATCCGGCGGTCTCGAAGGTCAAGCTGTTCGACGACAGCGCCGTGGTCCTGGGGCTGGCCTCCGTGACCGCGATCCGCGACGGCCGGCAGCACACCATCCACATTTCCTGGGCCGGCGTCCTCGCCTGGCGCGACGACCGCTGGCAGATGACCACCTGGACGTCGACGCTGCTCGAGCGTCCGTCAAAGTAACCGAATGACCCACCCGCGTCGCAAAACCCTCGCCGTGAAAGTCGGCCGCGTGACCGTTGGCGGTCCCGCGCCCATCGTCGTGCAGTCGATGACCAACACCGATACCGCGGACATCGAGGGCACCGCGCAGCAGATCAAGGCGCTGGCGCGCAGCGGATCCGAGCTGGTGCGCATCACCGTCAACGAGGCCGAGGCCGCCGCCGCGGTCGCGAAGATCCGCGACCGGCTGGCGCAGATGGGCGTGAGCGTGCCCATCATCGGCGACTTCCACTTCAACGGTCACAAGCTGCTGCGCGAGTACCCGGACTGCGCCGAGGCGCTGGCCAAGTACCGCATCAACCCCGGCAACGTGGGGCGTGGCTCGAAGCACGATCCGCAGTTCGCCGAGATGATCGAGTTCGCCTGCAAGTACCAGAAGCCGGTGCGCATCGGCGTGAACTGGGGCTCGCTCGACCAGGACCTGCTGACGCGCATGATGGACGCGAACAACGCGCGTCCCGAGCCGCTGTCGGCACAGGAGATCATGCGCGAGGCGGTGGTCGCCTCGGCGCTCGAGAGCGCGAATCGCGCGGTCGAACTGGGGTTGCCGCGTGAGCGCATCATTCTTTCGGCCAAGGTCAGTGGCGTGCAGGACCTGATCGCAATCTACCGCCGGCTCGCGGAGCGCTGCGACTACCCACTGCACCTCGGACTCACCGAAGCGGGCATGGGGAGCAAGGGAATCGTGGCGTCCACTGCCGGCATGTCGGTGCTGCTGCAGGAAGGCATCGGCGACACCATCCGCGTCTCGCTGACGCCGGAACCCGGCGGCGACCGCACCAACGAGGTCATCGTGGCGCAGGAGATCCTGCAGACCATGGGCCTGCGTTCCTTCATCCCGATGGTGGTGGCCTGCCCCGGGTGCGGCCGCACCACCAGCACCTATTTCCAGGAACTGGCCAAGTCCATCCAGTCGCATATCCGCCATCGCATGCCGGAATGGCGCAAGTCCTACGAAGGTGTGGAAGACATGACGGTTGCGGTCATGGGCTGCGTGGTCAACGGTCCGGGTGAGAGCAAACACGCCAACATCGGCATCTCGCTGCCCGGCACCGGTGAACGGCCGGTGGCGCCCGTGTACATCGACGGCGAGAAGGGTCCGACGCTCAAGGGCGAGCGTATCGCCGAGGAATTCCAGGAGCTGGTGGAGCAGTACGTCGCGCGCAAGTTTGCGCGCAAGGACGGCGCCAGCGCTTCCGCGGAGGCATTGCAGGCATGAGCAGCATCGACGACACCCTGGTCAACAAGAAGTGCGTGCCATGCCATGGCGGCGTGACCGCGCTGACGCCCGCCGAGGCGCAAAAGAAGTTAGGGCTGCTGGAACAGGGCTGGCAGCTCGTCGAGGACGGCAAGGCGCTGAAGCGCGAATTCAAGTTCCCGGACTTCTACCGCGCCATGAGTTTCGTCAACGCCGCGGCGCACATCGCCAACGTCGAGGACCACCACCCCGACATCGAGTGCGGCTGGGGCTACGCACGCATCCGCTACCAGACACACGCCATCGGCGGGCTGCACGAGAACGATTTCATCTGCGCCGCCAAGATCGACACCCTCACTGCCGACTGAATTCGTTCGATATTTCGACGCCCACCTTCACGGCGGCGGGTCCGGCGCGCCAACGGGCCCGTCGGCCTTTGTCGCGAAGTGATCTCCCATGGACCGCGACTTCGCCGCGCAAGCGGCTCGTCGAACAACCACCAGCCATTCGCGGTGACGGCTGTTCTCCCCAAACAAGGCTTCACATCATGGACGCCCTGAGTATCGGGACCTGACTACCCGACGAAGGCGACGGCGCCCCGACGTCGGTGCATACTCCCCGCCAATCAGGGACGGGGACCATGCCAGGGGAACCAGTCGCTTCCAGCATGAGTGACCAGCCGTTTCGCGTCGGCGAATGGCTGGTCGAGCCCATGCTCGACCAGGTGACGCGCGGCACCGAAATGCACCACCTCGAGCCGCGCACCATGCGCGTGCTGGTGCGCCTCGCGCAGACCGCCGGCAAGGTAGTTAGCTCCGAGGAGCTGCTGGACAGTGCCTGGAGCGGCGTGATCGTCAGCCCGGCCTCGGTCTACCAGGCCATCTCGCAGCTGCGCAAGCTGCTCGGCGACACCGATGAGACGCCGCGCTACATCGCCACCGTGCCGCGGCGCGGTTACCGGCTGGTGGCGGCGGTGTCGCGCAAGCCTGATGAACCCGCCGAGGCGCCGCCGCCGCCCATGCCAGCTGCACCGTCCCCGCCCCTGGCGGCGGCTTCCGATGCTGCGATCGAGGCACGCGCGCCACTCCCGCCACCTTCGCGCCGGCTGCGCTGGCCGTGGATAGCCGCCGCCGTGGCTCTGGCCGTCGCCAGCATCTTGATCGCGCTGATGCGTCGCGAACCGCATTCGATGCCGGCCATTGCCACCACGCCTGAATCGACAACCCGGCAGATGGACAATGCATTGGCCGTCCTGCCGTTCGAGACCGACGCAAGTCAACCCGACAAGAACCTGGTCCAGGCAATACGGCTGATGTTGTTCGAGCGATTGTCGGCCATCACGGCGTTGCCAGTCATCGGCACTGAGTCGAGCTGGGCATTCGCGGCCCACGGATTCGACGTGAGGGATGCCCAGCGCATCTTGCACGCGCGCTTCCTTCTGAAGGGACGCGTGACCCGTTCCGGAGATCAACTGCACCTGGTCGCCGAATTGTTCGACACGTCGTCGGGCGCGAAACTCTGGTCGCAGAGCTTCGATCGATCCACCAACGATCTGACTGCGGTGCGTGAGGCCATCGTCCAGGGCATCCTCGCGACGATCGACGTCGACGGCAGCACGCGGTCCGAGGCGTCGCGGACACCGATACGCTTCGACGCCTATGCGCTGTATGCCGAGGGCGATCAGCTCATTCTCGACGATTCCTCGCTGGCCGACATCGACAAGGCCGCGTCGGTATTTTCGCGCACCACCTCGCTGGACCCCGCCTTCGCGCGTGGCTATCTCGGTGTCGGCAAGGCGCTGATGTATCACGCGGCATTCCAGCCGTCGATCTACAATTCCGCTGATGTCATCGCGAATGCGCGACAGGCTTACGATCGCGCACTGGAGCTCGATCCCGGTCTTGGAGACGCCTGGGCGGAGCGTGCCCGCAGCGTCGAAGATCCGAAACTCGCGGAGCAGCAGTTTCGCAAGGGCCTAGCACTCGCCCCCAACTACATGCTCGGCTCGATGTCCTTCGCAGATTTCCTGTCGGGCCAGGGACGGTCTGGCGAAGCAAGCGAAGTACTCACTCGAGCCCTCGAGCTGGACCCCTACTCGGCGACCCTGCACGTTCTCAGCGCTGACGCCGTGATGAGTGCGCGCAGTGATGTGGAACAGGCGCTGAAGCTCTACCGGACTGCGCTCGAGATCCATCCGGATTACGAATTCGCGATGGACCGGATGGTCATGCTCGAATACCAGGTGCACGGCACGGCCGCGACCGCCATCCGGCGGTTGGACCGGCCGCAGGTGAAACTGCACAGGCCGGCGTTGGCATGGATGTACCTGGATGTGGACGATCCGGATGCCGCACAGGACGTATGGTGGAGTCCACCCGATGCGCCTCCGCATCTCATGCCGGGTATTCACCTGTATCGTGGCAACACGCGTGCCGCGGCCGAGGTGGCCAGGAAGGTGCTTGCGACCCCTGAACACCCGGCGCACTCGCTCGCGGCGCTGGCAATGCGCGACGAGGCCGTGGCCAGCGGTGACTACGCCGGAGCGATTGCGACGGTCGAGCCCGTCTATCTCCGCCAGAAGGAGAACTGGACGCGCGTCAACGCAGATCGTGGCCTGGCCGAGGCGTACGCCAGTCTGTTGATCTTCGCCGGGCGGCGACAGGAGGGCGAACACATCGTGCGGTCGCTGTTGTCCCGCATCGAAGCCGACGAGATCGGCCGGCCAGCCCACTGGTTCGCAAATGAGCGCGCACCGCTGTACGCCGTCCTCGGCGAGAATGAGCGCGCGCTCGCGGAGCTCGCCGCAGGGCAGAAACTGGGTCACTGGAACAACTGGTGGTACACCGCCGATCGCGACCCGGCATTCGCACATGTTCGCCAGGATTCGCGTTTTCGTGCGCTGGCGGACGCCGCGAAAAAGCATCGCCTGCAACAACGAGCTCTGGTCGATGACATGCGCCGCAAGGGCGAGATCCCGCGCCGCGGCGCGCCTCAAGGCCGGTGACGCACACCGGCGTCTTCACTCTCTAACTATCATCTGACGGCTGGAGCATTGCACGAGGACATCGGCACCGACTGGAACACGATGAACTGGCTGGAGAAGTCCGGGTACCGCAGCGGATCGGGCGCCCCCGGTGCCAGATAGCCGTCGAGGCGATAGCAGGCATCGGTTTCGAGGCGGTCCGCCACCGGCGAAGACAACAGCAGCCACGGCCGCTGGTGGGTCGTCTCCACTAGGCGCAGCTGGGAATCGGCCGCCGACGCCACACGTCCCATGATGGTGCTCGGGCGGTAGCCGAGATCCACGAGGGTCACTGCCGCAGTGCCCGCCATCACGGCATCCACGCCATCCGCGTATCCGCACTCGAGGATGCGCAATTGCAGATCGCCGCCACGCTCGCAGGCAGCGGCACTCGCGGCGCGCGATTCGCCGATCTGCTCGCCCCAGATCAGCGCATCGACGACACCGCGCCGGAAACTGTCGAGATACTGGCGATGCGCGCCCGCCTCGTTGCCGAATCGCGCGGCGCCGGAATCCGCGGCGACCCGCAACTTTTCCGGCAAACCTGCCGGGTCGGACGCGCAGGCCAGCAGCGAGGCCATGAGGACCCAACTACTGGCTGCTATCCATGTTCGCCAACACTTTTGCCTCAGCTTGCAGTTCGAAATGTCCAATGCTCACCCGGGACGCCATGGCGACGGGGACGGAGGTACTCCCGGGTTCCCAGGACAGGATCTCGCCGTCCGGCTTGCTGTAATACGCAGAGTAGCACCGGATATGGGCATTGTTCTTCGCGCCGCGCACATCCTCGGCCGAGAGCGCGGCCGACCCGTCATGAGGATGCGAATGCCACTCGCCGAGAATCTTCGCGCCGCGCGGAATCAGGGCAGCCGCCGCCGCGGTATCCGTGAGGCAGTTGCCGCGCGTGCACCGACCACTGCGGGACACGGCGCTCTTGATCTCCCCGTCCAGGCGATAGACGAAGCCGAAGTATTCGCGGCCATCCGACAGGGGTCCGTACAGCGCGAACTGCTGGCGGACGTGCTCGTTCACCTCTTCACGGGGGCAGTCATCGGCGGCGATGGCCGGCGCGGTCAGCGCTCCCAGGAGTAGTACTGCGGCGGTGATGGTGTGTGCGGCGTTCATGGCTCGACTCCCTGCATTCGTACGCAGGCGGGCTGGCCCTGCGGTGGAGTCGTTTTGCGCCGTGAGGCCGTCCGGAGTCCCCATGGCGGGCTCAAGAAGTCGAAAGCATGTCAAAAGCTTTCTGAGGACCCGGAAAATGAAGCACTTGAGAGCCGGTGCGCGCCTCGCCGTTAGTTTTCCATGAGGAAAATCAGCGCCCGGAGAAGCGCAGTCGTTGCTTCAGGTCGTCCGCGAAGGACGCGAGTCCGCGTGAAAATGACCCAGCGCCGCTCGAAAACACCGACTGGGCGAAGGCTTCGTGGCAGCCGCCGCGACCCAGGTAGATGCGGTAGTGGCGCAACAGGCGGGCATCGCGCGCTGCGACATTCTCCTTATGGACGTAGTGTCGCAGCGCGGGGGAGTCGCGCACCTCCGCCACCGCCATGTCGCATCCCTGGATGAGGCCAGGCACACACTCGGCGGGCGGGGTGCAGCGATGCCAGCGCAAGCGGCGGAAATGGATCAGGAACGGCGGCAACTCGGTCATGAAAACCGTCAGCAATGACTCGCGGTCCTGCAGCGAGAACGAGCAGCGCTCGAAACGCTCCGTGTCCATGGTCGGCAGCAGGATGACTGGCACGACAGTAATGGCCATGGTGAAAGTATGAAGCGGTGCGGGACCCCAATCCGAGAATCAGGTCGCGCGGCGCGCCTCGTAGCGGATCAAATAAAGCCCGCAGGCAATGATCAGGGCGGCCCCGAGGAGCGTCCTCACGGTGGGTATCGCTGACCAGACCATGAGGTCGATCACGATCACCCAGGCGAGCCCGCTGTATTCGAGGGGCGCCACGCTGGCTGCAGGCGCGTGCTTGAAGGCCACAGTGATGCCCCACTGACCGATGGCTCCGGTCAACGCCACGCCCGCGAGGATCGGGTAGTGCTCCCGCGCGATAGGCATCCAGCTCGGCAAGGCGATGACCGACGCACCGATCGCCAGCATGCCGGTCATCCAGAACATCATCGATTGCGTGCTGTCGGTGCGCCCGAGGATCTTCACGATCACCGAAGAGACCGCGTAACCCACCGCCGTACCGAGGATCGCGAGCGTTCCCCACCAGCCAAACTCCGGTCCCGACGCTTCGGGCTTGAGCACGATGAGCACGCCGATGAACCCGACGCCGATCGCCGTCCATTGCGCGCGCCGCACGTGCTCGCCGAGCAGCACGATGCCGAGCAGCGCGATCAACAGCGGCGCGATGAAGAAGATGGAATATGCCTTGGCGAGGCTCAGCGACTTCAGCGCGTAGGCGAAGGTCCACATCATGAACACCGCCATGACACCGCGCACCAGGTGCAACGACCAGCGCACGCGCACCAGTTGCCCGAGCCCGCCGGAATACAGGGCCCACGCGAACACCACGGGCAGCGCCGCGAGCCCGCGCAGCGCCGCCACCTGCGCGGCCGGGTAGTGCGCGGTCAGCAGCTTCAGGCCGGCGTCCATGAACGCGAACGCGGCCACGCCGATCAGCATGGCGGTCATGCCACCGAGCTTCTCGTTGCGCGGTCCGGTCACGGAGCTTCAGCGCGCCGCGGCGGGCAGTTCGCCGGCGAGCCCCATGGCGCGCTCGATGAACGCGCGTTTGACGGCGCCGGAGCGGCCCACCCAGGGCATGCCCCGTTGCGCCAGCTCCGCGATGCGCCCGCTGCCACGGGCCAGCAGGCGGTCGAATGCATCGATGGCGGCGCCCATGAGTTCGTTCTCGCTGCGACGCCAACGCTCGTAGCGTCGCAGGATGCGTTCGGCGCCCACGTCTTCACCGCCGGCGATTCCGCCCGCGAGCACGTCGGCCAGCGCACCGGCATCGAGGAAGCCGAGATTGGCGCCCTGCCCCGCGAGCGGATGCACCACGTGCGCAGCGTCGCCCACCAGCGCCACGCGCGCGGACACGTAGTGCTCGGCCGACAATCGCCACAACGGAAAGCGCAGCCGCTCGCTGACCAGGCGCACGGCACCGAGCGCACCGTCGAAATCCTTTTCCAGGTCACGCTCGAAGTCCGGGATCGTACTGGCCAGCAATTTTTCCGCGCGCGCCACCGGCAGCGACCAGACGATGGAGCTACGGCCATCGCCGAGGGGCAGGAACGCCAGCGTGCCGTCGCCGAGGAATCTCTGCCAGGCGGTGTGCGCATGCGGCCGTGCCGTGGACACCATGGCGACGATGGCCACCTGGCCGTAGTCGGTGCGCGTGGCGAACAGTCCCGCGAGCTCTCGCACGCGCGATTGCGCGCCATCGGCGCCGATCACCAGTCGCGTGCGCAGCGCGCGGTCCGCGGTGCGCAGGGTGGCGGCATCGTGCGCGAACTCCAGGCCCGTGAGTTCACCTTCCACCAGCGCGATGCCCACGCGCCGCGCCGCGACCGCGAGCGCCGCCTGCAACACGGCGTTCTCCGCGATCACCCCGAGGTTGGGCTCTCCGATCTCCGCGGCGTCGAACACCAGCGCATCGCCGCCATGGGGCGGCACGTCGGCGTGCCACACCTGCATTCGTTCGTAGGGTGAGGCGCGCACCGAGGACACGTCGGCCCAGGCACCCGCGGCACGCAGGATGCGCTCGCTGGCGCGCGACAGGGCGAATACACGCAGGTCGAGCGGAAGCGCATGCAGGTCCGCCGGAGGCTGCGGGATGCGGCGGTCGAGCACCGCGACCCGGGCGCTCGCCAGACCCGCGCGCTTCACCAGCAGCAAGGCGGTGACCAGGCCAATGGGCCCGGCGCCCACGACCACGACTTCGTGGTCGATGCTCATTCCAGTGGCAGGCCGCGCGCCAGCCGAGGCATGCGGCCGGCGAATCCCCAGCTCACGCGCGACAACGCGCGCTTGGCGGCGGGGCTGAGGTCGAACAGCAGCAAGCCGAAATTGCGCACCAGGCCGAGGCCGGGCAGTTCGCTGCCGAACAGCTTCACCAGCCCGTCGGTAAACCGCGTCACGCCGCGACGATCCTCGGCGCGCCACGCGGAGAACCGGGCTAACAACTCATCGAAGTCCGGTGCGGTGGCCGCGCTGGCCAGCATTTCCGCCAGCGTCGCCGCGTCCCGCAGGCCGAGGTTGAATCCCTGCCCCGCCACCGGGTGCAGGGCCTGCGCGGCGTTGCCGATGAGCACCACGCGGCCGGCGACGGTCTCATGGGCGCGCGACAGCGCGAGCGGATAGGGATTGCGCTTGCCGACCCGGGTCCAGCGTCCGGCGCGCCAACCGAAGGCGGTCATGAGCTCGGATGCGAACGCCGCATCATCAAGGGCCAGTAGTTCGCCGGCGCGTTCGGGGCGCACGGCCCAGACCACGGTGTATCCGCCACCCGCGGTGGGCAGTACGGCCAGCGGGCCCGAGGGCGTGAAGCGTTCGAAGGCCTCGCCGGTGTTGGGCCGGTCCGTGGCGCCATTCACGACGATGGCCACCTGCTCGTAGTCCTCGGTACTGGCGTCGATGCCCGCGCTGGATCGCAGCACCGAGCCCGCGCCATCCGCGGCGACGGCCACGGAGGCACGCACCTGTTCGCGCACGCCATCGCTGATCACATCGAGGATGACGCCATCATCGCGTTGCTGCGCGCTTTCCACGCGGGCGGGCATGGCCACTTGCAGGTTCGGCGCGGCGCGCAGCGCCTGCCACAACACGCGGCCGATCACGCGATTCGGCACCACGTATCCGAATGCGTCCACGCCCTGTTCGGTGGCGTCGAGGCGCGCGACGCCGAATCGTCCGGCATCGGACACGTGTATCGAACGGATCGCGGCCGACTCGGGCGCCATGGCCTGCCATACCCCCAGCGACTCGAAGATCCGGCGCGAGCCATTGCCCAGCGCCGTGGTGCGTTCGTCGAAGCTGGGTTGTGAGGCCGAATCGGGCGGGACGCCTTCGATGAGCAGAGTGCGCAGCTTCGTGGTGCGCAGCGCGAGCGCGAAACTCGCGCCCACCATGCCACCGCCGACGATCGCGACGTCCACCTCTTTCATGGATGGCGCTTCACGCGGCTCGTCACGCGACGGCGGCCATGAGCCGCTCGATGGCCACGGGATCCTTGGGAACCCCCGAAGTGAGCACCTCGCAACCCTCGCGGGTCACCACCACGTCGTCTTCGATGCGGATGCCGATGCCGTGATATTTCTTCGCCGCGCCAGGGGTGCCGGGAGCGATGTAGATGCCTGGCTCGATGGTCAGCGCCATGCCGGGTTCGAATACGCGCCACTCGTTGCCGATCTTGTAGTCGCCGACATCGTGGACATCCATGCCGAGCCAGTGCCCGGTGCGATGCATGAAGTATTTGCGGTACGCGCCCGACTCCTCGAGCTTGGCCACGCGACCCTTGAGCAGCCCCAGCCTGACCAGTCCCTGCGTGATCACGCGCACCGCGGCTTCGTGCGGCTCGTTCCAGTGATTGCCGGGCTTCACGCGTTCGATGGCGGCGTAGTTGGCCGCCAGCACGATTTCGTACAGCGCGAGCTGCTCGGGCGAGAAGCGCCCGTTCACCGGGAAGGTGCGCGTGATATCCGAGGCATAACAGGCCACCTCGCAGCCCGCGTCGATCAGCAACAGGTCGCCGTCACGCAGCGACGCGTCGTTCTCGCGGTAGTGCAGGATGCAGCCATTGGCGCCACCGCCGACGATGGGCAGGTAGGAAAGGTCCGCGTTGTGCAGCCGGAATTCGTGCACCACCTCGGCGGCGATTTCATATTCGCGTTTGCCCGGCGTGCAGGCGCGCATGGCGCGTACGTGCGCCTGCGCCGCGATGCGCGCGGCCTCGCGCATGGTGTCGACCTCGGCGCGGCTCTTGAAGAGGCGCATGTCGTGCAGCACGTGATCGAGCGCGACCATCTCCTGCGGCGCGTGCCGTCCATTGCGCGCCTGCGTACGCAGGCCATTCACCCAGCCGACCACGCGTTGGTCGAACTCCGGGTGCGTGCCCATGGCGTAAAACACCTTGGCGCGATTCTCGATGAGACCCGGAAGGATTTCGTCGATGTCGCTGATCGGGAACGCGTGATCGGCACGGTAATCACGCACTGCGCCATCCGGGCCGGCACGTTTGCCGTCCCAGGTCTCGCGCGCCGGATCGCGATCGCGCACGAACAGGATGTATTCACCCTGTGGGCGGTTCGGCACCAGCACCGCGACCGCCTCGGGTTCTCCAAAGCCGGTGAGGTAGTAGAAGTCGCTGTCGGGCCGGTACGCGTATTCGACGTCGTTGTTGCGCAACCGGACCGGGGCCGTGGGCACGATGGCGATGGAATCGCGCCCCATGAGCTTCATGAGCGCGCGGCGGCGGCGCTTGAATTCTTCGCGCCCGATGGATGGGGCGGGTGCGGTCTCTGCCGCCATTTTGCGACGGGTATTAATGAATCGACCCCGTACCGGGCGCCGGCTCCTGGCCACGCGCCGGTGCCAGCTCGACGAACAGCAGCTGCACGCCCACGCGCACGAATTCCACCACCTCGGCGAACGCGACTTCGTTTTCCTCGTTCTGCTCGTCGGCCTCGACGCCCACGTGCGTGATCTCGGTCAGGTCGCGAATGATGTCGCCCGCCTCCTGCGAGACCTTGGCGGGGTCGGATGCCGGCCCGGAACCGAGGCCGTACAGGAAGCCCTGGCACCAAAGGCTCAATGCGTCGGCGCGTTCGATGAGTGGCGCATTGTCGTCGGGCAGCAGCGGCTCGAAGTCGGCATCGCTGCCCGCGAGGGTGCGCACCATGGCGCTGTACACGTTCTGCAGCACCGAGCTGCGCAGCGCTTCCTCGTCGGGAGAGTCATCGGGGAGGATTTCGTGCAGCCATTCGATGAGCCCATAGTCACTCGAACTGCACAGGGCCCCGGCCAGCGTGCCGTGCGCCTCGGCGGGCTCGGGCAGCGCGCGCGCGTCCTTGAGCACTCGCTCGAACTCGTCGTAAGTGGCGGCCAACATGGGCGAATTATGCCCCAGGGCGGTCGCGGCGGCGTCCGCGAATTGCCCGCCATACACCCGCTGCCCTATAGTCCCCGGCCATGAACGACAACAATAAAGCCGGATTCGACGGCGAACTCGCGCGCCTCGAGCGACGCATCGAAGAACTTCTCCTGACGGTCGACACTCTGAAGGAAGAGAATCGCGCCCTGCGTCAGCGTCAGGAATCGCTGACCGCGGAGCGGTCCGCGTTCGCGCAGCGCAACGACCAGGTTCGTGCCCGCGTCGAAGCGATGATCGGCAGGCTCAAGACCATGGAGCACACTGCGTGAGCGACAAGGAACCGGCGCACGTCACCGTACGCATCCTCGAGAAGGAATACTTCGTTTCCTGCCCTCAGGATGAACGCGCCGACCTGCTCGACTCCGCCGAGTACCTGAACAAGAAAATGCGCGAGATCCGCGACACCGGCAAGGTCGTCGGGGCGGATCGCATCGCCGTGATGGCGGCGCTCAACATGGCCAGCGAACTGCTGCGCCTGCGCAAGCAGGACTCCGACGTGCAGGGCTCGGTGGGTCGCGTGAAGCAGATGCGCGAACGCGTCGAGAACGCCCTCCAGCGCACGCGTCAGCTGGATCTTTGAGGCACCACTCAATATTCATTACGGACGCCGCGCCTTGGCGGCGTTTGGGAGTGGGGCGCGAGCCCCTGAGAACACAATCTGCGAATTCGCGTCGCATTCCGACGTTCGGGTTGTAGTAGAGTGACTCCCGCGCTGCCTGCGGTGTGCGACAGTGGGTCGGGTTACCTCTCGACCGTAATGTAAACGCCCAGGGACTACGCCTTGCCGACAGTACTGTGCATGTCCGCCTCGAGCGGGAAGCCTTAAATGTCGGGGCCGGTCCCACCTTGTTGCTCTGGTTCGAGAGCAACGACTCGCACCGGCATTGCGGGTAGCGCTTTTCTCCTCTCTTCGTAATGGTTACGAAGCCTTCCCTGCGCAAAGAACTCATGGCTCGTCGGCGCGCCGTCGGCGCGGCGCAGCGCGCGCAGGCCGCGCGTGCGGTCGCCGAACACATCGCCCACACCCACTGGCTCGCACCCGGCAAGCGCATCGGCTTGTACGCATCCATGCCCCAGGAACTGGGCACGCGACCCCTGATCGAACTCGCACAGCGACGCGGCTGCCACATCTTCCTGCCGCGCATCACCAGCATGCGCGCGCGGCGCATGCGCTTCGTGCCGCTGGGCGTGCAGACGCGGCAACACTCCTTCGGAATGCACGAGCCTGACGGCGACGAGTGGGTCGGCGCGCGCTTCCTCGACACCATTTTCTGCGCCGGCGTGGGATTCGACCGCCGCGGCGCACGCATCGGACATGGCGCGGGCTTCTACGATCGTGCACTCGCCTTCCGGCGGTTGCGGCAGCATTGGCAGGGGCCGCGGCTCGTGGGCCTCGCCTATTCCTTCCAGGTCGTGCCGCACGTTCCGGTGGCGGACAACGACGTCTTCATGGACTTCCTGGTCACGGAGCGCGGAATCGATGAACTACTGGCTGATGAAGACTGAACCATCGACCTTCGGGGTCGATGATTTCGCCAGGAAACCGAAGAAGACCGCGATGTGGGACGGCGTGCGCAACTACCAGGCGCGCAACATGCTGCGCGACGACTTCAAGAAGGGCGACCAGGCGTTCGTCTACCACTCCAGCGCCGAGGTCGTGGGTATCGCGGGCATCATGCAGGTGGTGCGCACCGCGTATCCCGATCCCACTCAGTTCGACAGGAAGAACGATCACTACGATGCGGGCAGTGATCCGGATGATCCGCGCTGGTTTGTGGTCGACGTGCAACTCAAACGACGCTTCAAGCGCGTGATCACGCTCGATGAGCTGCGCGCGCACGAATCACGCGAGCTGAATGGAATGTTGCTGTTGAAACGTGGCAACCGACTGTCGATCACACCCGTGAGTGATGCTCATTGGCACTTCATCCTCACGCTCGAGTGATGTTCGAGATGCGCATCGAAGTGATTCACTCGTTGTCGTTCAATGGCACTTGCTTGAAATTTGTCAACACGTGCGTATACTCGGCCTCGGACTAACCCGTAACTACTGGAGATGTGCCATGGCGAAAGCCAAGAAGAAGGCCAAGAAGAAAGCCAAGAAGAAGTAATTCTGGCCTTGTGCAATTCGGCGAGTGAGAGTCTCTCTCACTCGCCGCTTAGTTTCTAAAGACAGTGCCCGCGCCTTCGC
>Ga0315912_10003801_pt1 | contig 14743 bp, 10 predicted proteins | sample VfabasoilMG_FD_204469 | JGI IMG/M metagenome (GOLD analysis project Ga0315912, IMG submission 204469) | Garden soil microbial communities collected in Santa Monica, California, United States - V. faba soil | ecosystem: Environmental > Terrestrial > Soil > Garden | place: USA: California... | reverse complement strand
GGCGCATGACGGCAAGGGTGGCTGCGCACTGACAGCAGAGCGCAAAAAAGACCATGATCGAGAGACCCGTTGCGAGCGAAAACAGCTTCGTCCCGTCCTCCCGCTCGGCCCTGCGCAGGACTTCGCGCAGCGGCGCCGACTTTGCGTCCGTTTCGCCCAGATTGAAGATGGTCCCGAGGGTAGCAATGATCACTTCACGTGCCGGGAAGCTGGCAATCGCAGCCATGGCGATGCGCCAATCCCAACCGAGCGGCAGAACCATCGGTTCGACGAACCGTCCCGCACGACCCATGAAGCTGTTCCGCAGGTGCTCACCAGCTTCCTGGCTGTCCACGTCGCAGAGCTTCTCGTCTCGGGTGCGCTTCGCCGCTCGGTAGGCGCCCACAGCCGTGAAGAGTGCATCGCCAAATTCCTGACGGAGCAGGGCATCGGCCTGCGCCTTTGCCGGAGTCGTCCCGTCGAGCGCCTGATCGCCCGCTTCGCGCTCGCCGTCGAAACGGGCTTCCAGCTCCTCGACCGCCGCTAGTGCGGCTGCAAAGTCTCGTTCCTGGAGCAGAGAATCCGCAGGCAAAGCTGGGCGGTAGGCGCGCGCGATGCTGGAGCGCTGCGCCACAAACTCGCCGTGGGCCGCGGTGCGTGGAGCCGCGTACTTGGCCGCCAAGTCTTGGCGGGGGAAGTAACTGGCCGCCCACACCAACACGCTGACGGCGAGGATGATGGTGCCCGCGCGCTTGACGAAGGCTCCGCCGCGTTCGACCAGCGTCATCAGAATTGCCCGCGGTCTCGGCAGCTTGTAGCTCGGCAGTTCGAGCAAGAACGGCGCTGATTTGCTCTTGAGAATGATGCGCCGGAGTATCAACCCGGTGGGAATCGCGAAAATCACTCCCACCCCGTACATCGCGAACAGCACCAATCCCTGTAGCGAAAGCACACCCAGAACGCTCTTGGACGGCACAAAGGCCGCGATCATCACCGTGTAAACCGGCAAGCGTGCCGAGCAGGACATGAACGGGGCAAGGAAGATCGTGGTCAGCCGGGTATTGCGATCTTCGATCACCCGCGTGCCCATGATGGCGGGCACCGCGCAGGCAAAACTATTGAGGAGCGGGATAAAGCTCCTGCCGGTCAGGCCGAAACGTGACATCAGCCGGTCCATCAGGAACGCGGCGCGGCTCATATAGCCGAGGTCTTCGAGCACGGCGATGAACAGAAACAGCATCAGGATTTGCGGCAAGAACCCGAGCACACCGCCGGCACCGCCGATGACGCCCTGCACGATCAGCCCTCGGAGCGGGCCTTCCGCCAGGTGCGAGCCGACCCAGGCTCCCAGCGAGTCGACGGCGAGCTCGACGAGATTCATGAGTGGTCTCGCCCCGGCGTAGATGCTCTGGAACAGCGCGCCCATCACCAGAATGAAGACGAGCATGCCCCACACTCGGTGTGTGAGGATGGAGTCCACACGATCGGTTAGCGTGCGCCCTTCGAGCTTCTCTTGCGTCCGCGACTCCCGCATCCACCGTGAGATCGCGCCGTAGCGCACCTGCGCTTCGATCAGCGAGGCCGGCTTGTCTCCGCAGGCCTGAACGGAGAGGGATTTGAATTCGCGTCCAAAGGCTTCGCCGCCGGCAGCCTCCGCGTCACGGTAAAAGGGACCGTCGGCATTGACGAGCAACCGCAAGGCTTCGGGCTTGGTGGGAGTAAACCCGAGCTTGCCTTCGAGTCCGACCAGCTTTGCATGTAGCGCCTGGACACCACGCAAAAAGTCCTCCGGGTAGTCCAGTTGGAGCGGTCGATGCGAGTGCGTCAGCTGCGCGCTCAACGTGGCCTTGAGCTTCGAGAGCCCTGCGCCTGTGGGCGCACAGATCGGGATGACGGGTGCACCGATGGCACGCGAAAGCTTGTCGCAATCGATCTCGATGCCGCGGGCTCGAGCGACATCGACCATGGTCAAGGCGATCACGGTAGGAAGGCCGAACTCGAGTACCTGCGTTGCCAGGTACAGGTTTCGATCCAAGCTCGACGCATCGGCGACGAGGATCACACCGTCGGGCCGTGGTGTCTCGTGCAGACGGCCGAGCAGCGCTTCGATGGCGACGCGCTCGTCGGGTGAGTGCGCCTCCAGACTATAAGTCCCGGGGAGATCTACGAGCGTAAACTCGGTGTTCTCGAACCGGATCGATCCAAGCTTGGCCTCGACCGTCACGCCCGGATAGTTGGCAATCTTCTGGCGCGTGCCGGTGAGCGCCGTGAACAGTGAGCTCTTGCCAGTATTGGGGTTGCCGAGGAGCGCGATCACCGCCTTTGCGGGACGCGCGCTCGGAACCCCTTGCTCGATATCGGGGAGCCACTGCGCAGTCATCCCAAGACCTCGATCTGCACGGATGCGGCGTCGCACTTGCGCAGGCTGAGGTCGTAGCCCAGCAGCTCGATTTGAAGTGGGTCTCCCAAGGGAGCTACCCGCACGAGGCGCACTTCTACTCCGGGCAGGAGCCCGAGTTCGAACAGGCGTCGCTGCAGGATCGAGTCACCACGAACCTCGAGCACCCGCGCTCGTGCACCGACGGCGAGTAGAGAGAGCCAGCTGGGAGTCATGGTTCGGTCGATATGGCGCGCGACATCAACGCTGCACGGGGCAAGCGTAAATGCGCTCCTGTAGCTCGCCGGCCAGCGCAAAGCGGCTGCCACCGACGCTCAGGATGGCCGGGTCACCCCGTCGGATGACCATGACCTTTTTCCCAGCATGAAAGCCAAGGGCGTTGAGCCGGTGCGCGCACGCATCGTCACCCAGAATCTGGGTGATTTCGAGAAAGCCGTCATGTTCCGAGAAAATGCCGAGAGGCGCGACGAGGTGGGCAGCCACGAATGTCCTGTTCTGACTCGCGTGCGAGAAAGCTCTATTGTTACTGAAAGTCAGTCTCAGTGTAGTATGGCTACTGGAAACGGCAAGGCCCCTCGTCCACGGCGTCCAAGCCCTTTCCTCGTTCGGTGGACGTTCAGCACACGGCATAGCAGAAGCGCTCGCTACGGGCGTTCACGTCAGCTCAAGTTCCCTAGCACACGCTCGCTTCTCTTTCGCCTAGCCAACAGACTCCGACGGTCGACGTACAGGGACTAGCGAGATTGCGTAAGGCCTCTACCGCCGCTGCTGGATGCGACAAGCGTCGGAAGGCTTGCCAGTATGAATTGATACCCCGCATTGGCCGCACGCCTGCTTCGGACTGGTACCGCAGTTGCAGAGATGCGTCGGAGGAGCATGCCGAACTGCGCCCTTGACGTGGGAAACCTCCGCATCCAGATGGACTCAGCTGGCGCCGGCTTTGCCGTCCGGGTGATTTCGGGCGACACGACTGCCCGGGCGGAGATTTTGCGCCGCGTTCGCTTGCTGATTGACGCATGAAAGACGCGATCGAAACGTCCGGACCCGAGATTTGGCACGTGCCCTGGACCGCATGCGGCCGAATGAGCTAAAGTGCCATTCGCGTACATAGGATCGTCATGTTTCGCGCACGGATTGTAGCTTTCCTGACCGCAGTACTGGTGCTCTTGCCAGTCGGTTTGTCGGCCCACGCTCGGTACTTTTGCCGAGCTATGGATCGCGTCATGGACTCGTGCTGTTGCGCAGACGGGTCCGCGCTCGATACCGCCAGCTCCGAAGCCGAAGCGCGAACCCCAGACTGTTGTGTACGTCTCGAGCAAGGCGCTCTGCCGACGGCTGCGCGCAGCGACGTGGCGAAGCCGATCTCGGCACTCGTGCTGCTGGTTGCGAGTGCACCCAACGTACCGCCCGCCGCAGCTAGCGACCAACTCGGCTGTGCATTCAATCGGCCTCCCGCGGTACCTGCGCGGGGACCCCCGCTTTTTTTGAAGCACTGCGTGTTCTTGATCTGAATTCTGGTTTGCACGCGCGGAGGCCATCGCCCCGCACCCGTGTCCTGCGCGGTCCTCCATTGGACCCGCGCAGAGTTAGACCGCGAATGCCAGAGGAGCTGGCCGCCCTCGCTTCGGCTCGTGCCAGAGCTCCCAGGAGCGCACGGCTTGTTTTCGACCGCAATAGGCAAGCCGCGACCGAAGCCGAAAGACTACCTGGGCCCTCTCTGGCGGGCTCCGCGCGTCGGGAACGAAGCCCCCCTACCGCAAGAACCCTCGGAGCATGCACGGCGGGGACACGCTCTCCTCCAGCAGCCATCCTCTGAGCAGACCCAGAACGGCTTTCATCCTTCCTCCGCCCTCGGGGAGAATACCCATGCAGACCAACGGGATCGTACAGCGACTCACCCCACATCCGGAGCGCACAGGACCGGCCGCGGCTAGCGGCGCTCAGGATCCAATCGGTTCGCCGCAGGGTGCGATGAACGGCACGACGGCAGGGTCCGCCGACAAGATAGGTCATTGGTTCGGTTCGGCTGGCACAAGTCCAGTTTTGCCGAGTCCAGCCCTGTTGCCCGGAAGGGTCGAGTGCTTCGCATCACACTTCATCTCCACGGGGGACCCTGTTTTGCCGGCGGACCATGCTGCCACGCGCTCCGGACCCCCGGTGCTTCGTGCATTCGGGCGTGCAGCAATAGGGGCAGCGATCGCCTCCTGGGTGCCGCTTTGGACAGGGTGCGCGGCGTCGACGGGCAATAAGCCTGTAACGCGAGGGCCGCTTCTTTCGCCTCACGGACGCAGCAAGCAATGAGAGCGTCCCTGCTCATTCCGGCCCTCTGCCTGCCCGTGCTGGGTTGCGTTTCGACGCAAACGAATCGGGCCCTCGATCGTTCCTACCGGATGGCGTCTGTGCACGTCCAGGCGCCATCCGCCGAAGAAGCGCCGCTTCCGGACCTGACCGGGCCCATCGACCGCAATGCCCTCGTGGCTCTCGCTGTTGCGCGGAGCCCCTCGCTTGCTGCTGTCGCGCATCGAGCACGCTCGATGGTTCACGCGGCCCGTGCCGAGGGCTCCCTGCCCGCTTCGGAGCTGGGCCTCCAAGCGTGGAACCTACCTCTGACCCGCCCCTACGCTTTCGGAGAAGCCGACATGTACATGGTGGAGCTCCGCCAGCGGTTTCCTGCTTCCGGGTCCCTCGACGCCCGGGCGCGGGCCGCCGCCGAGGACGCACAGGCGATCCTGGCGGAGGTCGTATCCGAGGAGCGACTCACGGCGCAGCGCGCGGCCGGCGCCTACGCCGACTACGTCCACGGCCGTCAGGATCACGCCCTGCACCACCAGCACCTCGCGCTGCTCGAGCAGATGCAACAAGCGGTACAGGCGCGTTTCACGACGGGGGGCACCGGACTCGCAGACGCCGCCCGAGTCGACCTCGAGCTTGCGAAGACGAGACGGGCGATCGCGCGCATCGACGGAGACGTCGCCCGTGCGCGCGCCACCATCAATTCCTTGTTGCGCCGCCCCGTGGACGCTCCGCTGGGCGAGCCGCGAGAGGTGCTTCCGGAGACCGTTCGCCTCTCGGTGGACGAGCTCCTGACGCGGGCGAGCAGCACTCGAGGCGCGACGCTGGCCGCCGATGCGCGAGTTCGCGCTGCCAGCGCCCGGCGTGACGCTGCACAAGCCGAAGCCGAGGTCCCGGAGTTCACGGTCGGCCTGGGGTACTGGCAGGACCCCGCCCGAAGACCGGGCATCGGCGTCACGGCGTCGATGTCGTTGCCATGGCTGTGGGGGCCGCAGCGACATCGCCTGGAAGAGGCCAGGGAGCTCGAAGCCTCGGAACTGTCCTCGGAGGGCGCGGTGAGCGTCGAGCTGCAGTCCGAGGTGACCAGCGCCCACGCGCAGCTCGTCGCTCTGGAGCAGGAGATCTTCATCGTTCACGGTCAGGCCGTGCCGGCAGCGCGACGCTCCATCGACGCAGTTCGCGCGGCGTACACGACGGGTAACGCCTCGCTGCTCGACTGGGTGGACACGGCTCGCTCCGTGCTCGACCTCGAAATGGAGAAGACCGATCTCAACGCCGAGCTCGCCCAGGCAGTGGCTGCGCTCGAGCGCGCAGTCGGCTCGCAGTTGCCACGCGTTGCCATCTCGACCGAGGAACACCCATGAGCCCGCAGCCCGCAGCCAACAACGAATCACCCAAGTTGAAGGATTCATCGAGCGGGCCTCCAAAAGCGGGGCTGCCGCGGAGTGTCCGTGGCCTTCGCGCCACGGCGGTCGTCCGCTGGGTTCTGCTGGCGCTCGTTACGCTCGTGGCCGCGCGCACGATGTGGACGTTCTGGGGCCCAGGCAGCACGGCAGACTCGTCGCCCGGGGAGAATCTCTTTTATTGTCCCATGCACCCGGAGATCCGCTCTCCCGATCCCGGCGAGTGTCCGATCTGCCACATGAACCTCGAACCGATCCCCGCTGAAAGGCGCTCCGAAGCAGCGTCGCCCGCCGCTCCATCGTCTCTGGCCGCGGCTCCACACCACGTCGTAGCCGTCTCCTTGTCGGCGGAGAAGCAGCAGGCCATCGGCCTCACGAGCGCTGCCGTCATGAGTGAATCGCTAGGCGGGAGCCTTCGCGTACCGGGCGTCGTTAATGCCCCGGAGACGGGTCTTGCACAGGTGCGCGTGCGCGCCGCGGGCTTCGTCGAAAAGGTGGCAATCAGCCAGACCGGGGTTCGAGTCGCGCGAGGACAAACGCTCGCCTGGATCTACAGCCCGGAGATCTATCGTGCCCAGGAGGAGTTTCTCGCGGCGACCCGTTGGAACGCCGCGCCCGCCCCGAGTGGGGCATCGGCGTCGTCGGCGACCGATCTTGCGTTGGCTGCGCGGCGGGGCCTGGAACTGCTCGGGCTCGAAGACGCCGATATCGACGAGCTGGTTCGCACGGGGCGACCGGTGCGCGCGCTACCAGTTCGCGCCCCAAGCTCTGGGTACGTGACGCGATTCAACGCCGTGCTCGGATTTCGCGCAGATCCGGAAACGGTGCTCTACGAGCTAGCCGATCTGTCGACGGTCTGGGTCGTTGCGAGCGTGCATGAGCGCGACATTCAAAGCGTTCGAGTGGGCACGACAGCGCACTTTGCCGTCACGGGTCAGTCGACCCCTCCTGTCGAGGCGCGCGTCGAGCTTGTCGAGCCGCAGCTCGACGAGAGCACCCGCACCAGTCGGGTTAGACTCGTACTGAAGAATCGCAACTTCCTGCTGCGACCAGGTCAGTTTGGTGAAGTGACCTTCGCCCTGCCATCCGCCGCGGGGCTCTCCGTGCCCCGCGATGCCGTTATCCACACGGGCGAGCACGAATACGTCTACGTTGCAAGCGGCAACGACCGGTTCGAACCGCGTATTGTGCGCACCGGCGCCGAGGTCGGCGGTCGTATCCAGGTCGTGGAAGGCCTGGCGTCAGGTGAAAGCGTCGTGAGCCGCGGCAGCTTCATGCTCGACTCCGAGAGTCGCCTGCAGGCGTCCCTAGCCGCAGCGCCAGCTGCGTCACCCCCACCCAGCTCCGGCGGTGCTTCGTCAGGGCCTCCCAAGGCCGTGGAGCTGAGGCCGTGATCGGATGGATCATCGACGCTTCCGCCAGGAACCGCGCGCTCGTCTTGTTCAGCGCGGTCGCGCTCGCCATCGCCGGCATCACGGCCATGCGCAACATCAAACTCGACGCGACGCCGGACCTCTCGGACCCGCAGGTCATCGTCTTCACGGAGTGGATGGGGCGCTCCCCCACGCTGGTCGAAGACCAGGTCACCTATCCGCTGGTGACAGCGCTGCTCGGCGCGCCCCACGTCGTCGACGTGCGCGGACAGACGATGTTCGGCATGAGCTTCGTGTACGTCATCTTCGAGGAAGGGACCGACGTGTACTGGGCACGCTCGCGCGTGCTCGAATACCTCAACACGGTGCGCAACAGCCTGCCGGCCGAGGCCAACACGCGCATCGGTCCGGACGCGACGGGCATCGGATGGGTCTACCAGTACGCGCTCGTCGACCGCACCGGGCAGCACGACCTCGGGCAGCTACGCACCCTGCAAGATTTCTCTCTTCGGTACGCGCTGACGAGCGTGCCTGGGGTTGCCGAAGTCCCCGCAGTGGGCGGCTACGAGCAGCAGTACCAGGTCACCGTGGACCCGGTGCGGCTACGCAACTTCGGCCTCACGGTGTCCGACGTCGTCAGCGCGGTCCGACGGTCCAACAGTGACGTCGGCGCGCGCGTCCTCGAGATGTCGGAGCGCGAGTACTTCGTTCGTGGTCGCGGCTATCTCACGCGCACCGAGGACATCGAGAGCATTGTGATCCGCGCGGAGCGCGGCACTCCCGTCCTGGTTCGAGATATCGGTCGCGTCACGATGGGCGGAGACATCCGGCGCGGTGCGGCCGACTTCGACGGGAAAGGCGAGACCGTGTCCGGCATCGTCGTCATGCGCTACGGCGAAAATGCGCTGGAGGTGATTTCGCGTGTGGAGCGCAAGCTCGACGAGCTCCGGCCAACGCTACCCACGGGCGTCGAGATCGTGCCCGTCTACAACCGAGCAGGGCTGATCACGCGCGCCATCGAGACGTTGAAGCATGCGCTCACCGAGGAGATGCTCGTCGTCGCGCTCGTGATCCTGCTCTTTTTGCTTCATGTGCGCAGTGCGCTCTTGCCGATCATCTCGCTGCCGTTGGCGGTGGTGGCTGCGTTCATCCCGATGTACTTCCTTGATCTACCGGCGACGATCATGTCGCTTGGCGGCATCGCCATCGCCATCGGCGCGACGGTGGATGCCGAAATCGTGATGGTCGAGGCCGCCCACAAGAAGCTAGAGCACGCACCCCCCAACATGACCGCCGCCGAGCGCGAACGGCTACTGGCAGAGGCCGCCCGCGAGGTCACCCCAGCGATCTTCTTTTCGCTCTTGATCATCGCCGTGTCCTTTCTGCCCGTGTTCGGGCTCACCGGACAAGCTGGGCGGCTCTTCCGCCCCCTTGCCTACACGAAATCCTTCGTGATGCTCTCGGCCGCCATTCTTTCCATCACGGTAGCGCCGGCCCTGCGCGATTACCTGATTCGCGGCAAGATCTACTCGGAGGACCGGCACCCGGTCTCACGGCTCATACGGAGCGTCTACGAGCCGTTCGTCCACGTGGCGCTGCACAACCCGAAGACGACAGTCCTGATCGGCCTGATGGCGCTGCTGTCTGCGTTACCCATCGCGCAGCGCCTCGGTTCGGAGTTTATGCCCCCTCTCGACGAGGGCGACATCCTGTACATGCCGACAACGTTCCCGAATATCTCTATCGAGGAGGCGCGCACCCAGCTCAAACGTCAGGACGAAGCGCTGCGCAGCTTCCCCGAGGTCGTCTCCGTGCTCGGCAAGATCGGACGCGCCGACACACCGACCGATCCGGCGCCGATGTCGATGGTAGAGACCGTGGTGCAGCTGAAGCCTCACGACGAATGGCGTACCAAGTACGTTCGCCGTTGGTACGTGGGGACGACCCCGAAGTTTTTGCGACCGGTTCTCAACTGGCTCCAGCCGGAATTCGAGCCCATGTCGCGCGAGGACCTCGTGCAGGAGATGAACGCTCGGCTTCAGCTGCCGGGTTGGACGAACGCCTTCACTCAGCCGATTCGCAATCGTGTCGACATGCTCTCGACGGGCATCCGCACTCCGATCGGGATCAAGGTCTACGGCAGCGATCTGCAGCAGATCGAGAACGTCGGAGTGTCGCTCGAGCGCATCATGCATGCCGTTCCCGGAACGCGCAGTGTGCTCTTCGAGCGTTCAGTCGGTGGCCTTTACGTGGACGTCGTTCCCAATCGCGAGCTGCTTGCCAGGTACGGGCTGCAGGTCGCAGACGTCAACGAGGTGATCGAGTCGGCGCTCGGTGGCCTTCCGGTCACGACGACGGTGGAAGGCCGTAACCGATTCACGGTCAACGTTCGCTACGCGCAAGACTTCCGGACAAACCTTCAAGCTGTGCAGGACGTGCTCGTCCCGCTCCCCGAAGGAATGGCTCAGCCGCGCCTGGGCGACGACTCCATGGGCGCAGCGAGGAGCACCCCACGCACGGCACCTGCCCAGATCCCTCTCAGCGCCATCGCCGACGTCCGCGTGGCCTCCGGCCCGCCCATGATTCGCGACGAGGCGGGTCAGCTCGTCGGCTACGTGTACGTCGACATCGAAGCAGATCGCGACGTTGGCAGCTACGTGGACGAGGCCAAAGCCGCTGTCGATCAGGCGCGTGCGCGCGGGGCGCTGAGCATTCCTTCCGGCTACTATATGAAATGGACGGGTCAGTACGAACTACTGGCCGACATGGAAGCACGGATGAAGATCCTCATCCCCATCGCGCTGCTGATCATCGTCATCCTGCTGTACTTGCAGTTCAAGAGCTTCACCGAGGTCCTCATCGTCTTGCTCTCGGTGCCGTTCGCATTGGTCGGCAGCGTGTGGGCGCTTTGGCTACTCGATTACAATCTGTCGACCGCCGTGTGGGTGGGCGTGATCGCGCTCGTGGGCCTGGCTGCGCAGACAGGCGTCATCATGATCGTCTACATCGATCACGCCTACGAGCGGCGCCAGCGCGAGGGCCGCGTCAACTCGCTCGAGGACATCATCGAGGCACACGCCGAGGGCACCATTCAGCGCGTGCGCCCGAAGCTGATGACGGTCGGCACGATGCTCTTTGGTCTCGTTCCGCTGCTCTGGGCGCAGGGCAGCGGCGCGGACGTCATGAAACGCATCGCGGCTCCGATGGTCGGAGGGCTCGTGACGAGCGCGTTCCTCACGCTCGAGATCATTCCGGTCATCTACACGTACTGGCGCAACGAGCAGTTGCTCTGGGTCAAGCTCGAGCGCATTTCACGACGCCTACTGAGCACGCTGCGAATCGCGGCGGCAGCGCTCAAGGCGGCGGGCTTTCTGGCGGTGTGCGCCTTGGTGGCCCGGATCTATCTCGTCGCGCCGTCGCGGGCGGTCGTCGCGGCGCCGATCGTCGCAGGCGTAGTCGGAGTTGCGTCGCTCCTCGTCTATGTGTTTCATCGCTCCCAGGCTCGGCGCCTCGTCGAGCATTCAGAGGCTTCGATCACCACCCCGGAAGCGGAAGGACAAGCATCATGAAACGACTCACCTCGTGCGGCCTCTTCGGACTCATCCTGGTGACCACCGCGTGCGACAAGCCCGCGACCACCGTCGCCGGCGCGCAAACACCACCGGCCCCCGCAAGCGCGCCACAGGTGGCGGCGGGGCCCATCGCCATCAGCGTCGATGCGAGCGGTTACCATCCTGGAAGCGTTCAGGCGCCAGCTGGGAAGCCGGCGCGGCTGGTCTTCACCCGCACGACGGACGAGGGGTGCGGGCAGCAATTGGCCTTTCCGGCTCTCGGCATCCGGAAGGATCTGCCGCTGAACCAGCCCGTTGGCGTCGACATCACGATGCCCGCATCCGGCAGCGTCACCTTCACGTGCGGGATGAACATGTATCGTGGCTCGGTCGTGGCGGGTGCTGCCGGCGGCTGAAACGGCCCTGGCCCGACGCCCAACCGTCGCCTGAAAAGAATCCTGTAATGCGCCATGCTCCTCTGCGTCAGCAACCGTAAGCCATGCGAAGGCTGCGGGTCGGGCCGCGCCTGGGGGCACGGGCGCGGCTCGCCTGATTGGAGCCACGGCTTGCAAGATAGGAACGTCCCAAACATGATGGCACACATGGCAGCCGATTGTTGCGCGACCGATCAGGAAGAGAAGCCGACGCCCGACGTGGTCCGGGTACTCGTTGCAAACCACCGGCAGTTTCTCGGCTTCCTGGAGAAGCGCGTCGGCAACCGTGCAACGGCGGAGGACATTCTGCAGGACGCCTTCGTGAAGGGTGTAGACCGGCTTCAAACGTTGCGCTCCGATGAATCAGCCATCGCGTGGTTCTATCGGCTGCTCCGCAACGCCATCATCGATCATAAGCGGCGCGCTGGCGCTGCCGAGCGCAAGCTCGCCGCCTTCGGGCAGGAGGTCGAAAGCCATCTGGAGCCTGATCGAGAATTGTACGGCGCTATCTGCAGCTGCGTCACAGCGCTCGCTGCGACCCTGAAGGAGGAGTACGCCGAGGCGTTACGAACGGTCGAGGTCGACGGCATCGCCGTGAAAGACTACGCCGACCGCGCCAACCTCTCCAAGAGCAACGCCGGGGTACGCGTTCACCGTGCGCGAGAGGCACTGCGCAGGCAAGTCCTTCGCTCCTGCGGCACTTGCGCCGACCACGGCTGCCTCGACTGTACATGCGCGAAAGACCCGGCTGGCTGCGGGTAAGCAGCGCTCGAGGCTGAAGACCGGCTCCGATCGCAGAAGGCTCTGGCACCCCGATTGGGCGCATCCAGCCTAGTGTTGATGAGCCGCTGCGGTGGCCATACTGGCTCGGGGCGAGTGGCGCTATGGGCCCGTGGCAGAGCTCGAGCTGCCGATCTTCTACCAGGGCCAAGGAGAGGTGGCGCGCGCCGAAGCCGAGATGAGGCGCGAGAAGGAGCTCCTCGCAGCGACAGGAGTCCGAGTCCGCGCGGCCGTGCGCGCTGTGTGGGCACGCGAGAACACGGCACGAGAGAGGGCCCTGCACTTGAAACGTGTACTCCTACCGATGCGAGAGCGCATTCTTCAGCAAACTCAATTGCAGTTCAACGCCACGAACACTTCCGTCTTTCAGCTTCTCGTCGCCCCTACGTGACCAGGTCGAGGCAGGCCGAGCGTACATCGAGGCTCTACGAGGGTACTGGCTGGCAGCCGCAGACCTAGAACAGTTGCTCGCAGGCCGCATTCCCGGACGGAGAAGACCGCGTCTCGCCCCGCCATCGAGACGGGTGGCTCGAGTGAGTCCGCAGGACACTGACGCAATGCACGGGTGGACGCCGCTCGAGGCGCAGGCTTTGCGCCCGCGAGGCCCCGCACGAGAGGGCGGTGTGGTTCTCGGACGCAGCGGGTTTGGACCGGCCCGTTCGTGTAACCCAACGGGTCACAACGCCTGCCAAACGCCATGACCTGTCTCGCGCGATCCTTCAATCCGACCGGATACCGCGATGCGATCTCCGCTATGTGAAGCTCTTGGAGCCGACCCAGCAGTTGGCGCCACGGGGCGGCTGAATCTGCTGTAACGCCGCCAGCGCGCATGCGTCAGCAGATAAAGACCAAGCGAAGGAACTCTATGTCGACACAACGTCACCAGCAGCATTCCTCAGGCGCGCATTCCTCTCCTGGACCGGTCCGCGGGGCCCTCAGCCCCGCGGCAGCAGGGCAACTCGTAACGGACCCAGTGTGTGGCATGCAGATCGATCCCAAGACCGCTCGAGGAGGCTCCGTCAACCACGACGGTGAGATCATTCATTTCTGCAGCGCCGATTGTCGTGAGAAATTCCAAGCAGCCCCCGACCAGTACTCACGACCGTCCACCAGCGGTGGGGCAGGCGCGGAATCCACCGCCCACCCGTCCACCCCAAAGGGCACTTATCTCTGCCCGATGCACCCGGAAGTCCTGCAGCACGCACCGGGCGCCTGCCCCAAGTGCGGCATGGCGCTCGAGCCAGAGGTAGCCGCCGCTGCTTCACGCACGGAATACATCTGTCCGATGCATCCAGAAATCGTGCAGGACGCACCTGGCTCGTGCCCCATCTGCGGCATGGCGCTCGAACCCAGACAAGCGGCAGCGGAGGAGGAACCGAACCCAGAGCTTCACGACATGCAGCGGCGATTCTGGCTCAGTCTGGGCCTCACGGTGCCCACGATGCTGCTTGCCATGTCCGATCTGCTTCCAGCCAGCATGCTGCCGTCGATCTCTCCGCAATGGGTGGTTTGGGCTCAGCTCGCATTGTCTGCGCCGGTCATACTGTGGGGCGGGTGGCCCTTCTTCCAGCGCGGCTGGGCGTCGATCATCAACCGTCACTTGAACATGTTCACGCTGATTGCGCTCGGCATGCTCGCAGCGTTCGGCTTCAGCGTATTTGCGACATTCTTCCCGTCGCTGCTGCCGCACTCGACCTTTCACGGTGGCATGCCGCCCGTGTACTACGAGGCCGCGGCCGTCATCACAACGTTGGTCCTCTTGGGCCAGGTGCTCGAGCTGCGAGCACGAAGCGCCACTTCCGGTGCGATCCGAGCGCTGCTCGGGCTCGCACCCAAGACAGCCCGGCGAGTTCTCGACGATGGGACGGAGGTCGACCTTCCTGTCGAGCGCGTCGAAGTTGGCTATCACCTTCGCGTGCGACCGGGCGAGAAGATCCCGGTAGACGGCGTGCTACTCGATGGTGGAAGTGCCGTGGACGAGTCCTCCATTACGGGGGAGTCCATTCCCGTCGAGAAGGCGGTGGGAGGCCGGGTAACGGGGGGCACATTGAATGGGCAGGGCAGCTTCGTGATGCGTACCGAGCGCGTGGGGAAAGACACCCTACTGGCCCAGATCGTGGCGCTGGTCAGCGAGGCTCAGCGCAGCCGCGCCCCCGTCCAGCGCCTCGCGGATGCTGTCTCTGGCTGGTTCGTACCGGCCGTGGTGTTGATTGCCGTCGCCACCGCCGCGGTGTGGGGCTTGTTCGGTCCGGAGCCGCGACTGAGTCATGCGCTCGTCAACGCGGTCGCCGTGCTGATCATCGCGTGCCCCTGCGCCCTGGGACTGGCAACGCCCATGTCCATCATGGTGGGCACCGGAAGAGGCGCCCAAGCGGGCGTCCTGGTTCGGAACGCCGAGGCCCTGGAGACACTCGAGAAGGTCGATACCCTGGTGGTCGACAAGACGGGAACCCTCACCGAGGGCAAGCCGCGCCTCGCTTCGGTGGTAGCAGCGCCTGGCTTCTCCGAGCAAGACGTGCTCACCCGCGCTGCG
>Ga0315912_10003800_pt1 | contig 14745 bp, 13 predicted proteins | sample VfabasoilMG_FD_204469 | JGI IMG/M metagenome (GOLD analysis project Ga0315912, IMG submission 204469) | Garden soil microbial communities collected in Santa Monica, California, United States - V. faba soil | ecosystem: Environmental > Terrestrial > Soil > Garden | place: USA: California... | reverse complement strand
CGAGCGTCAGCGTGTCGAAGCGGCCGAAGAAGCTGTGATGCGCAGCCGCGACCGCCGGGATCATCGCGGCGAGAAGCAGGCTGCGCACGACGATGTGCATCGGCGCGCTCAGTTCGGCTTGCGGAAGACGAAGAACGCCTGGTCGGTGCTCCCGCGCGTCCCCGGCGCGAACACCATCTTCGTGCGATCGTCGGCGGGGTTCGCGAGCAAGTTGCTCTCTTGCGCGAGCTCGAACCCAGCTGCGAGCACTTCTTGCTTGATCGTGTCGACTCCCATGCGGTGAATCGTCCCTGCATCGCGCCAGCCGGAGCCGTCCTCCGCCTTGTGATCGATGACGAGATAGATGCCGCCCGGTTTCAGCGCGGCGAAGATCTTGCGGTTGAACACCGCCGTGTCGATGCCTTGCGGCTTCAAGTCGTGGTAGTAGAGAACGTTCCAGACCGAGTCGACGCCCTGCGGCAACGCCACGTCGTTGTAGCTCTCGAGATGATAAGCCGCGTTCGCGTGCTTCTCGTCGAACGCGCGCGAAGCGTCGCCGGCCATCCGCTCCGTGTACGGCAGGTCGTACATGTCGACGTGCCCGGTCGGACCTACGGCCGCCACGAGCATCGTCGTGAAGTACTGGCCGAACGCCGCGATCTCGACGATGCGGTCGCCTTCCTCGATGCCCGACAACTCGAGGACTTCGGCGGGCTTGCGGTGATAGTCGCGAGCCCGCTGCTCGTCGGTCCTTTCCGGCGACTCGACGGCCCTGACGATATGCGCCGGTGTGCCCGCCGGAATCACGTAGCGCGGAGCGTCCTGGGCCCCGCAGGCCTGCCCGGCTCCAATGAGCACGAGCGCCGAGCCGATGAGCAGCAACGCACGCATCGCAAATCCCCCCATGTTGTGGTTTAGCCTCATTCTGCGGGCTTTGAGGACCGGTCCACAATCTCGGCCGGCCCCCTGTGCTACCGTGACGTAGCTCCCATTTTGGCTCCGGAGGCCATTCGCCGTGCAGACCCCGCGGTCGGGCGCACCCGGGTACACGAACAGCAGCTCGATCGACGAAAAGACCGGCAGGCAGATCGAGAAGCTGCGCTTCGCCCCCGACACGGAGGCGGAGTTCGAGACCTATTTCATCCAACGCTCGCTGGCGCGAGCACGTTGGGCGACCGCCATTTATCTCGCGCTCGTGGCCGTCGTCACCGCGATCAACATGCGCGGCAGCATGGCGCCGATCACCGAGACGCTGGCGCAACCGATCTACCTCTTGCGTCTCGGCATCGCGTGCCCCGCGCTCGTGCTGATTCTCGCGGCAACGGTGATTCCGGAGCTGCAACGCCACTACCAATGGATCGCAGCGACCGCGGTCGTGGTGACCGGCATGAGCGTCATGGTCATCAGCGGTCTCGCGGCCGCGGCCGGGCTGCCGCAGTTTCAAATGGGCGACGTGCTCGTCGTCGTCTACGCAACGCTGTTCTTGGGGCTTCTATCCCGCCCGGTCATGATCGTCGCCGCCGCGCTGACGGTCGGCTTCGTCGGCATCGGCTGGTATCTCGACGTCTCGACCGACCACTTGATCTTCGCGTCGTGCGTCGTCTTCGCGACGACGTTGATGTCGGTGCTGTCCGCTTTGCGCATGGAGAGGCTGCTGCGCGCCAACTTCATCGAGAACCGGTTGCTGAACGACATCGCGGAGCGCGACGGCTTGACGGGTCTCTACAACCGCCGAATGTTCGACAACCTGACGAACCGGCTCTGGCTGCAGGCGCAGCGCAACCACGACGCGCTGCAGATCATTCTCGTCGACATCGACCACTTCAAAGCCTACAACGACCTGTACGGCCACCAAGCCGGCGACAACTGCATCCGGCGCGTCGCCTCGATCATCGCACGCGCGGCGAAACGGCCTTTCGACTTCTGCGCGCGCTACGGCGGCGAGGAGTTTGCGCTCGTTCTCTACGCGCCTTCGGGCGGCGATGCGACCACGCTACCCGAGCAGATTCGCCGCGAGACGATGGCGCTCGCGATTCCGCACGGGCACGCCGACACGGCCGAAGTGTTGACGGTCAGCATCGGATCGGCGACTGCCCAACCCGACACGAAACGCAGTCTTGCCGGCTTGATTCAAACCGCGGACGAAGCGTTGTATCGCGCAAAACAAAGCGGCCGCAACCGCGTGCTGCACGTCGACTCCGCCGAATCGGACACTCCGACCGGCGCATTCAAGGTCTTCGCGATCAAATAGCAGCGCGTCGCCGCGATGCAGTATAGTCGCCGCGTCTCGAGCGAAAGCTCGCCGCACGCGTGGGCGCCATCCGACGATGAGCAAGTTCGAATCGACTCTCGAGCATTGGGTATTCCTGAGCCGTTGGCTGCTGGCGCCGTTCTTCATCGGGCTGCTGCTCGCCATCATCGCGCTGCTGATCAAGTTCGTGAAACAGCTCGCGCTTCTGGCAACGAGCATGTTCACGATCGCAAACGACGAGGTCATCGTCGAAATCCTGACGCTCGTCGATTCGGCGCTGATCGCGGCGCTGCTCTTGATCATCGGCTTCAGCGGTTACGAGAACTTCGTCTCGAAGATCGGAACCGGCCAGCACGAAGACCGCCCCGCTTGGATGGGGCGTGTCGGTTTCTCGGATCTGAAGATCAAGCTCATGGGCGCCATCGTCGCGATCTCGGCCGTCGAGCTCTTGAAAGCATTCATCAATGTCGAGGACTTCACGTGGCAGGCCCTGTCGTGGAAGGTGGGCATTCACGTCACGTTCGTGGTCTCCGGCGTGCTGTTTGCGGTGACCGATCGAATCACGGATCGAGGCAATCACTGACGGGCGGGAGGCGCCTCGCGGGTCCGGCAGGATATGTGAAACCCGCGGCCGGCCTCGGCCGCAGGGCCGCTGCAGCAAGCGCGGAACGGTTCACAGACTTTCCCTACTTTGCATCGTAAAGTACTTGCCTTAGAATCCACGACCGGCACTTGAGGATTTCGATGAGCGCCTCGCCCAAACGGCCGCAACGCTTCGAGCCCACCCCCATCGACTCGGGGGCTGTCGAGAACCTGCGTTACATCCGCAGCACGATCGAAGCGGCCCACACGTTCACGACGGTGCCGGGCAAAGGCTGCATCGCGATGGGCATCACGGCGCTCGCCGCCGTCGGAACCGAATCGATACCCGCAGTCACGCCGCATTGGCTCGCCGTTTGGGTCGGAGCCGCCATCGTCGCCTGCGGATCGGCTCTGTGGTTCATGGAGCAGAAGGCGCGCGCTCAAGGCTTGAGCTTGCGGCGCGCGGTCGCGAAGCGGTTCTTCATGACGCTGGCGCCCGCTTTCATCGCCGGCGCCATCCTCACGGCAGCACTGGTCGGTCGCGTCGATCGCGAGATCATCACCGGCATGTGGCTGCTGCTGTACGGCACGGGGCTTGCGGCATGCGGCTTGTTCGCGATCCCGGCAGTGTTCACGGCCGGCCTCGCATTCATGGCACTCGGCACCGCGACGCTATGGCTTCCGCCAGGCTCGGCGCACGTCGTGCTCGCACTCGGGTTCGGTGGCATTCACCTGGCCCTGGGAACCACGATCGTGAGGCACCATGGCGGTTAAGACCGTATTGAAGCGCAACGAGGCCGAAGCGTCGGCCCCCGACGCGCAACGGCTACGCGCAGTGGCCGGTTACTTCGCCGACCGCGAGGTCGGCGAGACCGACCGGCTCATCTACGAGCGCGTGCGCTTAGGGATAATGAGCGCGCTCAGCGTCAACCGCAGCATGACGTTCGCGGAGCTCAAAGAGCTCTTGCAGACGACCGACGGTAATTTGAGCATTCACGCACGCAAGCTCGAGGACGCAGGCTACGTCGCCTGCAAGAAACGTTTCTCGGCGCGAATACCCAAAACCGAGTTCAGCTTGACCGCCAAGGGCAAGCGCGTCTTTGCGCGCCATCTCGAACATATGGAAGCGCTGATTCAAGCGGCGAAAGGCACTTAGCAGCAATGCACACAGCGATCATCATGGACGGCAACGGCCGTTGGGCGGAGCGCCGAGGCCTCCCCCGCTCGGCCGGCCATCGCGCAGGGGCGAAGGCAGTCCGGCGAATCGTAGAGGCTGCGACGCGCGGCCCGATCGATATCCTGACGCTGTACGCATTCTCTTCCGACAACTGGGCGCGACCGGCGCAAGAGGTCGCGAGCTTGATGCGGCTGCTCAAGCGTTATCTCGTCAGCGAGACGGCGCGTTGCCTCGACAACGGCGTCCGGTTGAGCGTCATCGGGCGGCGAGACCGATTGAGTCGCGACCTCGTGCGCACGATCGAGAACACGGAGCGTCTTACGACGGACGGCAAGAAGCTGCACTTGCGCCTCGCGATCGACTATTCGGCGCGCGGCGCGATCGCGCAAGCCGCGGCGCGCACTCGCGCGCCCGAAGACTTCGAGCGCGAGCTGGCCGCCGCCGTGCACTCCGACGTCGACGCGCCCGTCGACCTGCTGATTCGCACGGGCGGCGAGCGCCGCTTGAGCGATTTCTTACTCTGGGAATCGGCTTACGCGGAGCTCGTGTTCGTCGACACGTTCTGGCCCGACTTCGACGAGGCTGCGTTCGACTCCGCGCTGCGCGAGTTCGCGCGCCGCGATCGCCGTTTCGGGCGCGTATCGACCGCGCAGCCCGCCGGGTACTCGCGCGCCGAATAGCGCCCTTTCCCGGGGCGATTTGCCCCAATAAGCGGCGCGCACGCGCTACTTATGTAGAAACCGGCGAACCGAACCGCCGGCCTTGCGCCATACTCCCTGCACGGCCAAGGAAAACAACAACATGAAGGCCAGCGAAGTCCGCATTCTCCCAGCGCTCGACCCCGGAGAGTCCTACGTCGAGCCGACGTTCGTGCTCGTCGAAACCGGCCTCGATCCAAGCGGCGAGCCCGTCACTCGAATCGACTACGTCGCAAGCCGCATCGTCGGCAACAAGCTTCGTTGGGACATTACGACGCTCGGCCAGTCCGTGCCGCTGACGCACGGGTCGGCCCTGGAGTGGGCGGTCTCGTTCGCCGCGAGCCGCGACGCACGGGTCGTCTACCAGCGCGATGACTCGAGGAGCGCTCGCTACGCAGCGACTTCCAACGCACTGCGCGAGTCGGCTTCGAGCGCGTCGAAGTAGTCGCGCGTCAAGCGCAGCTGCTCTTCGGCCGTCTCGGCCCGGTTGACGACCGCCCGGAACACGCCGTTGTCGGGGCAACCCTTCGCGTACCACGCGAGATGCTTGCGCGCGATGCGCACGCCTGCGGGCTCTCCGTAGAACGCATGCAGCGCTCGCGCGTGCTCGAGCAACGTATCGCGAACGAACGCGACGCCGGGCGCCGGAAGCAACTCGCCGGTCGCAAGAAAGTGCGCGATCTCGCGAAAGATCCAGGGTCTGCCTTGCGCCGCGCGGCCGATCATGAGCGCGTCGGCACCCGTGGCCGCGAGCACCTCGCGCGCTTTCTGCGGCGACGTGACGTCGCCGTTCGCGACGACCGGAATGCGCACGGCTTGCTTGATGGCGGCGATCGTCTCGTACTCCGCCTCGCCCGTGTACAGCATGTCGCGCGTGCGGCCGTGCACGGCCAGCGCGCGAATGCCGGCATCCTCTGCGATACGCGCGACGCGAATGCCGTTCACGTTGGCGCTGTCCCACCCGGTGCGAATCTTCAGCGTGACGGGCACGCTGACGGCATTGACGACCGCGCTCACGATGCGGCCGACGAGCAGCTCGTCTTTGAGCAATGCCGAGCCCGCCCACGCGTTGCAGACCTTCTTCGCGGGGCAACCCATGTTGATGTCGACGATTTCGGCGCCGTGCGCAACGGCATGCTGCGCCGCCGCGGCGAGCGCATCCGGATCGGCGCCGGCTATCTGCACGCCGATCGGCGCCGGCTCGCCGGCGTGGTCGAGGCGGGCGACGCTCTTGCGCGTGCGCCACAGACGCGGATCCGAGCTCGTCATCTCGGACACGGCATAGCCCGCGCCGAGGCGCTTGCAGAGCAAGCGGAACGGCTTGTCCGTGACGCCGGCCATCGGCGCGAGGATCAGCGGCGGGCTTATCTTGTGGGGGCCGATCTGCACTGCGGTCACTCGAGATTAGGCGCGCGAGTCTAGCACTCGCGCCGCCGCTTCAGCGTGTGCGCGGCGTCAGAATTGCCGTCAAACGGTCGGCCGCCGCGGCCTCGCGCTCGAGGTGGGGATAGCGCAAGCCGCCGCGGTAGTCGATCGTCACCGTTCGATATTGGTCGCCGGAGCGCAACAACAGCTCGATCGGCGCCGCCTCGTTCTTGGCGGCCGTCACCGCGCGGCGCAACGACTCGTTGCTGTACGAGACGCCGTTGACGGCGACGACCTGCGTGCCGACCGTCATGCCCTGATTGAACGCAGGCCCGTCCCATTGCACGCCCGTGACGTTGCCGTTTTCTCCGAAGATCAAGCCGAGCGAATAGCTGAAGTCGGCGTTGCGACCGAGCGCCTCCGCGTCGCGTTGAAATCCCGTGCGCTCCTCCTTGAACGCGAGCCGGTAACCGCCGCGCATGAGACCCGCGAGCGGCGGCTCCGTGCCCGAGTCGTAGACCCGCTGCGTGAGAAACGCCGCCCAGTCGTGCGCGACGACGCCGTTCAGTGCGGCGACGACGTCGTCGAATGTGTACGTCGAGGGCGTCCACGAGCCGTCGTCGACGCCGAAGAACGCGCGGGCGAAATCGTCGAGCGAGCGCCGGCCGTTCGTGATCTCACGAATCAGCGTGTCGGCGTCGAGCCAGACCAGCAGCCCTTCGGAGTAGTAATCCTCGTTGCGCAGCCAGCTTCGCCAGGGCGCAGGCCTGCGCGCCGACACGATCGGGTCGTTCGTCGTATCCGCAACCGACCGCCACTCGCGGCCTACGCGGTTCTGATACGTGGCTGCCGTCATCGCGAGCGCGGCGCGCGTTTGCTCTTGCGACCACAGCCCCGAGCGCGCCGCGAGCACGAACCCGTAGTACTGCGTGAGGCCCTCGTAGACCCAGAGCAGGCTGCCCCGCATCGGCGTCTCGTAGCTCGGCGTCCAAAGATCGGCGGGCCGACGGAACTTGCCGTTCCACGAGTGCGTCATCTCGTGCGGCAGAAGATCGCGCTCGCTCGCAGTGCCGTCCCAGTCGGTGAAGTAGCCGACATCGACGCCGTTCTCGCTCGAGCGATGATGCTCCAAGCCGATGCCGCCCATCCTGTCCGTCACCGCGAGCAGGAAGTCGTAGTGGTCGTAGTGCTGCGAGCCGAACAGGCGATACGCCTGCTGCACGAGATTGCGGTGCGCTGCGATCTGCGATTCGTTCGCCTCGAGCTGATCGGCGCGATCCGCGAACACGTTCAACCGCACGGGACGCGCGGCACCGGGGTCGAGATCGACGAGCCGGTAGTGCATGCCCGCGAACAACGGCGAATCGACGAGCGTCTCTAAGCTCGTCTCGGCGAACCGCGTCGTATCGCCGGAAGTCTCGGCGCCGTCGAGCGCAGCAGCGAAACGGAAACCCGCGGGCAACTTGACGCTCGGCGCGACGCGAATGCGCGACGCGTAGTGCCCGGCCGGATACAGCACGACGACCTCCCACTGCAGATTCAGCATCTCGCGCGTCGCGACGATGCGGCCCTGGTTGGTCTGGGTCGGCGTGACGAACTGAAACTCGAGGTCGAGCGCGCTCGTGCCCGCCGGCACGTCGACGTGGAACGCGTACACGTTCACGGGATCGCGCCGCCACGAGAGCAGCTCCGCGCCGGCTCTGATCGTAAGCCCCGAGAGCAAGTTGATCGGACCGCGCGGCGCGTGCTTGCCGGGATGCCACTCCGGGTAGAGCAGCGTCATCGGGCCGGACTGTGCCACGGGAATGCGCTCGCGCACGCGGAATATGCCGCGCTCGACGTCGCTCGCGTCGACGTCCAGCGTGATGACGCCCGCATACGCAACGTCGCGCGCCTCGACGGTCGGCGGCGGGAACGGCACCCCCCGCGGCTGACCCACGGCGCCTAGCGCGCCGACCGCGACGATCACAACGGCTGCAAGAACAGCCGAGCGCCACAGATTCATACGAGCACTCCGGAAACGGGAGTGCGAGCATACCGGACACCAAGCGCCACACGTAACGGCGGCGGCCGTGTCTCGAATGCCCCTCCCGAGACCGTCGGCGCACAGGGATGTGCGCCGACGAGCCGCAGGGACGCACTTCCGGCGGGTCTCGGGAGGGGCATTCGAGATGCGGCCGCCGCCCCGGCAACGTCGAATCGAAGCGCTCTTAGCCTTGATATTCGAGAACGTGCAACCCAGCGTTCCAGTCGGAAGCAAAGATCAGCCCGCCCTTCGTCACGTAGCAGTCGCACGTCAGCGCATTGCGCGCGACGCGCGGCCTCGGATCGATCATTCGTTGCGGCATCGGCGGTACCCAGGAGGCGATTTCCTTCGGCTGATACTGGTCGCGAATGTCGAACACGCGCACGCCGGCGTTGTGATACGTCGCGAAAATCGTCTCCTCGCTGACGAAGCACTCGGGCCGGTTCTCGTGCAGGTTGTGCGGGCCGAAGTTGCCCATCGCACAAAAGTCCAAGCCCTGCGGCGTCGGCAGCGTCGCGATCGGCACGGGATTCTCCTCGGCGCGCGCGTCGACGATGAACGTATAGAACGTGCCCTTCGCGCAGAAGTCGGCGTTCGACTCGTCGGCCACGACGACGAGTTGGCGCTGCGGCAACGGTAACGCCGTGTGCGTGCCGCCCGGGTACGGCGGCGACCAGTTGAGCTTCGAGATCAGCTTCGGGCTCGTTGCGTCGCCGACGTCGAGGATCGTGAGCCCGCCGTCGCGCCAAGCCGCATAACCGCGGTTGCCGGCTACGATCATGTGGTGCAGCGCGTAGCGCTTTCCTTGCGGCGCCGTCGGCGTCTCGCCCGCGGCGCGGTTCATGCCCGGCAGCCACCACTGCGAAACGATCCGCGGCTTCGTGACGTCTGCGAGGTCGACGATGCACAGAACGTGGTCCGTGAAGCCGTCGAAATGCGCCGACACGTACGCGTAGCGCCCGCCCGTCCACCAGAGCCGATTCACGCCGATGCCCGGCATCTCGAGAAACGCGATCTCGCGCGGCTCGGCGGGATTCGTGTCGATGTCGAAAACCGACAAGCCCGCGCGAAACGGCAGCCGATTCGTCAACGAGTCCGCGAGCGTGTTCTCGAAATAGCCGCGCGTGTTGTCGTACGACTGCATGCGCACGATGTTCGCGCCGTTCGCTAGCAGCATGAGGCCTTCGGCGACCTGCAGGTGGTGCGTGCGCGTGTTCGGGGCCGTCGTGAAATAGTGCCTAGGCTTCAGCGCGCGCGGGTCGCTCGCGTCGAGCACGGTCACGCCGTCGTTGAACATGTGCCCGACGTACAAATAGCCGCGGTGATACATGACCTGGACGCCGTCGGGCCGGCCGCCTTGGTCGCTGAACGAGACGTGACGAATACCGCGGCCGATGCCTTCCGGCGGAATGTCGTCGCCGACGGCGGCCTGAAGCGCGCGCGGCAGCGCCGCGCTCGCCGCGCCCGCGAGGAGCCCCCCGAGATGTGCGCGCCGCGTCGACGTCGACTTCAGTTCGGCTTCCACGTGTCCCAGGTTCGCAGGATCTGCCCGGCGATCTTGTCGGGATCGGCGCCGGGCAGCGGCTCGAATTTCTGCACGCGCCCCGCGAAGCAGTCCGCGAGATAGAGATTGCCGAGCTGGTCCGTGCTGATGCCGTGCGAGCACCCGAGCCGTCCCGGCTGCGGCCCCGGCGCGCCCCAGCTGTACAAGAAATTGCCGTCGAGATCGAACTTCAGAATCCGGTTCGTGAACGCATCGCCGGCCCAGATGAAGCCTTTGTCGTCGATGAAGTGGTTCGTCACGAGCGTGCCTTGGCTCGCGGGCCAGTGCGGCGAGCGCAGCGGCCATAGGTCGAGGAAATTGCCGTCGGTATCGAACACCTGCATGCGCTGATGACCGCGGTCGACGACGAAGAGCCGCCGGTCCGCGCTGATCGCGATGCTGTGCACGGTGTTGAACTCGTTCGGCCCGGGGTTTTGCGGATCCTTCGGCGGCCCGCCCCAATCCTTGATGAACTCGTCGTTCGGGCCGTACTTCGCGACGCGCGTGCCGCCGTAACCGTCCGTGATGAAGTACGTGCCGTCGGGTAGCCACGCGATGTCGGTCGGGCGGTCGAACGTGTTCGGGCCGCGCCCGCGCACACCGAGCTCGCCCTTGCTCATCTCGAGCTTACCGTCGTACGTGAAGCGATAAATCATGTGCAGCTGGTCGTCGATGATCCAGACGTGCTTCTCGGGATCGTACGGGCTGATCTTGATTTGGTGCGGGCCGCGGCCGCACGGCAACTGACTGAACATCGGATCGAGGTGAGGCCACTCGTCGACGAGATTGCCGTTGCGGTCGACGATGATGATCGAGTGCTCGAAGCGCCTTTCCCAGCCGCGCTTCGGCTCGTCACCGCACGTCGCGGTAATGCCGTCGCCGTTGCCGGTCGAGTTGCCTCGCGACGGATTCAACGCCGCGTACGGCGTCCACGGCGCGGCGCCTTCGGGCAGCGGCAACTCGCCGCGCATGGCGATCCAGATGCGATCGGGAGTCTCGGCATACACGCCGCCGAACGAGCCCCACGTCCAGCCGGCGTGCGAGTGCCGCGTATCGGGCAGGGGCTTCGGCCAGTTCTCGACGACGCGGTAGTGGCCCGTCGGCCAGTCGTGATAGCTCCAGCGCCCGTCGGGCCGCGCGGCAGCGGAAGGTGCCGCCGGCTGGGCCGCCGTCGCGCCTGGCCCGCCCCCCTGCTCGCACCCCGCCAAGAGAACGGCGCCGAGCAAGGCCCCTGCGCTGAGGATCCTACGCACGATTCTGCGCTGCATATCGCTACCCCCGGTTGCCTGCATTCTGCACCCGCGCCCAGGAAGCGGCAAAGCGGTTGCAAAGCGGGCGGCATGCTGGCGCAATCACGGCTTCGCTCACGTTGCCCTCTTCGTCGTGCAGCCGCCGGAATTCTCCCCACCACGCGCCTCGCCCTCACCCGCCGCGCTGGCCGCCGTGCTCGCTCTGTTCGGCGCGAGCGGCTGCGCAGCGTTGATCTACCAGATCGCCTGGCTCGAGCGGCTGTCGCTTTTCATCGGCTCGTCGGCCATGTCGCTCGGCGTGCTGCTTGCAACGTTCATGGGCGGCCTCTGCCTCGGCAGTCTCGCCGCGACGCGCGGCACGGTGCGCGGCTCGGCGCTCGTGCGCTACGCGCAGCTCGAGCTGCTGGTCGCCGCGTTCGGCGTCGTGACGCTGCTCGCGATTCCGCTGCTCGGCGGCGCCTACGCGGCTCTCGCGGGCGGAGGCCCGTTGACGCTCGGGCTGCGGCTCGTGGTCGCCGCGCTGACTTTGCTGCCGGCAACGATGCTGATGGGCGCGACGTTGCCGGTCGTCGCAGCGTGGCTCGAAACGCGCGCGCACGCCGCGGCATGGCTCGGCTGGTGCTACGCCGCGAATACGGTCGGCGGCGTGCTCGGCGCGCTCCTTGCCGGCTTCTACTTGCTGCGCGTGCACGATGCACGCGTCGCGACGGTCGTGGCCGTCGCGTTGAATGTCGGCGTCGCAGCGCTCGCACTTGCGCTCGCGCGCCGGCCGAGCGCGCCGCTCGCGACGCCAGCACCCGCGGCCGCCGCGCCACGAACGGGCGCGAGCGCCGTGTACGCTGCAACGACGCTGTCGGGCATGACCGCGCTCGCGGCCGAGGTCCTCTGGACGCGCCATCTCACACTCTTGATCGGCGGCACGGTCTACACGTTCGCGCTCATTCTCGCCGTGCTGCTCTCCGGGCTCGGGCTCGGCAGCGCCGCGGGCGCCGCCTTGGGCAAGCGCGTCGACGCGCGCCTCGCGCTCGCGTCGTGCCAAGCTCTACTCGCCGTCGCGATGGCGGCGGCCGCCTACGTGCTCGCGCGCTCGCTGCCGTTCTGGCCGATCGACGTCGAGCTGCCGACGACGGCAGCCGTGCAACTGCAGCTCGACCTCCTACGCATCGCCTATGTCGTGCTGCCCGCCGCGCTGCTCTGGGGCGCGAGCTTTCCGCTCGCGCTCGCGGCCGCCGTTCGCGCCGGCGACGAGCCGCGCCGCGCGGTGGGCCGGCTGTACGCGGCGAACACGGCCGGCGCGATCGTCGGCGCGCTCGCGACGACGTTCGTGCTCGTCACGGTCGTCGGCAGCCAACATACGCAGCAGCTCTTGATCGCGGCCAGCGCGGCCGGAGCCGTGCTGCTGCTCGTCGGCGGCGGCAGCGCCGCGCGGCGGCTCGCCGCCGTCGCAGCCATGCTCGCGGCGGCTGCTATTGCTACCGTGCCCGCGCTGCCGCCGGCCCTCGTCGCATACGGCCGGTTCCTGACGACGCGCGGCGCGGACGCGAACGTCGTCTACGTCGGCGAAGGCGTCACGGCCTCGGTCGCCGTCACGGAAGAGCCGAACGGCACCTTGACGTACCACAACGCGGGCAAGACGCAGGCGTCGACGTACCCGCAAGACATGCGCCTGCAACGCATGCTGGGGCATCTCGCGACGCTGATTCCGGCGCGCCCGCGGCAGGTGCTCGTGATCGGCCTCGGCGCCGGCATCACGGCAGGTGCCGTCAGCATCGACCCTGCCGTCGAGCGCGTCGTCGTCGCCGAGCTCGAGCCGCTCGTGCCGAAAGTCTCCGCGGAGTTCTTCGGGGACCCAAGCTTCGGCGTCGTCGCGAACGACAAGGTCGATATTCGCACCGACGACGGCAGGCACTTTCTCGCCACGACGCGCGAACGTTTCGACGCAATCACGTCCGACCCGCTCGACCCGTGGGTCAAAGGCGCCGCCGCGCTCTACACACGCGAGTTCTGGGAGCTGTGTAAAGAGCGGCTCAACGAAGGCGGCGTCGTCACGGTCTTCGTGCAGCTCTATGAGACGACAGAGGACGCGGTGCGAAGCGAGCTCGCGACATTCGTCGACGTGTTTCCGAACGCGGCCGTGTTCGCGAACACGGTCGAAGGCACGGGCTACGACGCCGTGCTCGTCGGGCGCAAAGGCGACGAGCCGATCGACCTCGCGCTCTTGGCACATCGGCTCGATCGCGACGACTACGAGCGCGTCGCCGAGTCGCTGCGGTCCGTCGGTTTCGATTCGGGTCTCGACCTCATGAGCACGCTCGCGGCCGACGCCGGATCTCTTCACGCGTGGCTCGAAGGCGCCGAGCGCAACACGGATCACAACCTACGCTTGCAGTACCTCGCGGGTCGCGGATTGAACGTGTTCGCAGCGGATGCGATCTTCGCGAAGCTCGCCGCACGCGGGCCGAGCAACGCGCGGGAGACCTTCAGCGGCACACCCGCGCAGCTCGAGGAGCTGCGACAGCGCCTTGCAGGACGCAGAGGCGACTACTGACGGTCAGCCGCGTTCCGCGAGCAGCCGTTTCTTGGCTTTTTCGAGCGCCGCGCGCGCTTCCTTGCCGGGGCGCGGGAACTCGAGATCGAGTTGGCCGAGCGCTTCGTTGACGAGCTTCGCGATCTGCCAGCGCAAGTAGTGCTTGTCGTCCGCGGGCACGGCGTACCAGGGCGCCCACGGCCGTGACGTCGCGTTCAAGGCGTGCTCGTACGCGCTCATGTAGTCGTCCCAGCGGTCGCGCTCGTCGAGGTCGCCGGGATTGAACTTCCAGTTCTTGTCGGTCTCATCGATGCGCTCGAGCAGCCGCTGCTTCTGCTCGTCTTTCGAAACGTTGAGCCAGAACTTCAAGATCACGGTGCCCTGCTCGGCCAGATACCGCTCGTGATCCGCGATCGCGCGCAATCGATCGGCCCACAGCGTCGCGGATGCTGCGTCGGGCAGGTTTTGCGCATCGAGATACTCCGGATGCACGCGCACGACGAGCACTTCCTCGTAGTAACTGCGATTGAAGATCGTGACGTTGCCGCGCTCGGGCAGATGCTCGTTCGTTCGCCAGAGGAAGCCGTGCGCAAGCTCGCGGCGGCTCGGTTGCTTGAACGACGCGACGCGCAAGCCGGCGGGATCGATGCTGCCGAACACGTGGCGAATCGTGCCGTCCTTACCGGCCGCATCGAGCGCCTGAAGAATGACGAGCACGGCATGCCGCCCTTCGGCGAAGAGCCGGTACTGCATTTCGCCGAGCTTCTTGGCTTGCTCGTCGAGCAGCTCCTTCCAGCCGTCCTTGTCTTTGCTCTTGACGGGCGACGTCGGCGCCGTTCGGGCAACGAACCCGCCGCCGAATGGCACGAGCAGTGGATGTGGCTTGGCCGCGAACATCGAACACCTCGCCGGTCGACGAGCGGCGCTTCGCGCCGCCGCCCGATGAGCGATCGTAACCGACGGGAGGTGGCGAGTAGAGGCTCGCTAGCCGGCTTCGGCCGTGAGGTTCAGCAGATTCGGCACGTCGCTCGGCTTGTACAGGCTCACGCGCGTGAGATCGACGGGCCGCGGCGGCGACGACGTCACGGTGAACCGCTGCTTGCCGAGCAGGAAATCCGTGTACGGCTCGAGCAGCATCGCGTCGAGCTCCATGCCCTGCTGGAGCGCGACGGCTTGAATCTCGCGGATCTGCGCTGCGACGACATCGTCGCGCGTGACCTGCTGGTCGGCGCAGTGCTTGATGATGCGCTCGTTCAAGGACCGGTCGACGTAGTCGAGACGTCCCGCGACGAGCATCGGCCGCGCGCCGCGCGCCATCGCTGCCGGGTCCGAAACGCCTCCGAGCGT
>Ga0315912_10003799_pt1 | contig 14747 bp, 19 predicted proteins | sample VfabasoilMG_FD_204469 | JGI IMG/M metagenome (GOLD analysis project Ga0315912, IMG submission 204469) | Garden soil microbial communities collected in Santa Monica, California, United States - V. faba soil | ecosystem: Environmental > Terrestrial > Soil > Garden | place: USA: California... | reverse complement strand
CGACGGGATCCACCGCATCGAGTGCGGGTACCGGCACAACAGACGTTGGCGTCGTTCTGATTTCAAGCCGCGACTTCGGTCCGGTGTCGCTCGATCTGAATGCCGGCTTCACGCATCGAATCGGCGACGTCGAACTCGCACCACACAACCGCAGCGTGTGGGCGGTGTCGTTCGGTGGCCCGGCGCATGGTGCGCTCGGCTGGGTTGCGGAGCTGTATGGCTACCCGCCGACATCTGGCCCTGGCGGCAACGACGCTGTTGTCGCAGTGCTCTGCGGGCCCACAGTGAAGGCGCGCGGATGGCTCGTGTTCGACGCGGGTGTGATCGTCCCGATCGAGGGTTCGCAGGCGAATGCGATCTACGCGGGCGCCGTGTACAACATCGGACACCTCGGGCGCACCCGCTGAGATGAATCCCGTGTTCGTCACCGGTGGCACGGGATACGTTGGCCGGCCACTGATCGAAGCGCTCCTCGAGCGAGGCCACACCGTTTACGCGCTCGCTCGATCGGCGTCGGCAGGCAAGCTGCCGTCTGGCACACGTTCGGTGATCGGCGACGCGCTCGACGCAGGCACGTTTGCTGCGGCGATTCCGCTCGCCGCCACGTTCGTCCATCTGATCGGAACGCCGCACCCGAATCCATCGAAGGCAGCAGAGTTCCGGCGGGTCGATCTCGCCTCGATTCATGCTGCCGTGACTGCCGCGCGGCAGGCGGCTGTCGATCACTTCGTCTATATCAGCGTCGCGCATCCGGCTCCGGTGATGAAGGCATATATCGCCGTTCGCCAGGAGGGTGAAGCGCTCATCACGTCGAGCGGCATTCGCGCCACGATTCTGCGACCGTGGTACATCCTTGGCCCCGGGCACCGGTGGCCGTACGCGCTGCTTCCTGTGTACGCGGTCCTGCGCTCGATTCCCGAGACACGAGAGGGTGCCCAGCGATTGGGGCTCGTCACCCGCGGTGCGATGATCACGGCGCTGGTGAAAGCGATCGAGGCACCTCCCGCCGAGAGAGTGCGGATCCTCGGTGTGCCAGACATTCGCCGTCTGTCTGGCGAAGTCGGCTGACTGGGGTAGCATTACGCCCCATGCCGGACGTCCACATACCGAAACTCGACGACCCCGACGACGAGCTGACAGTGCCCGTGTCAGCGCCTGTCTCGAAGTCGCATCATCGTAGTAAGTCGTTCGTGAAGATCGGACTGGAAGTGGTGTTGATCAGTGCCGGCGTGTTCCTCGGCCTGATGGGGGAGCAGTGGCGTGAACGCTCAGAACATCGAGAGCTCGCAGCGGAGTCGCTCAGACGCTTCCGCACGGAGATCGTCGCCAATCGAAAGGCGGTCGCCGAACGGGTGGACTATCACTCCACGCTCAAGAAGGAGTTGACGACCTACTTCGGCTCGGACGTGCCGAGGACAGGCGAGACGCGCCAGCAAACCGTGCACATGACCATGGGCGTGGGGCCAGTCTTTTTCGAGCAGGCCGCATGGGACCTCGCGCTGGCGACGCAGGCGCTTGCGTATGTTGATGCGGATCTCGCGTTCAGGCTCTCGCGTGCCTACACGCTCCAGAAGACATACGCAGAACTTCAAAGGTCGATCGTGCAGTCCACGATCTATGGCCAATCGTGGACGGACAATATCGAGAGCGTCTTTCGCTCGATTCTGAACTACCTGGGCGATGTGTCCTACTTCGACCCGGCCATGCTCAAGGCATACGACGAGGTGCTTGTGGAGATCAATCGAGCGCTTGGCGAATAGCCGCCCAACGATTTAACCTAACGCCATCCCGCGGCGCATCGACGGCCCCGTCTCATCAGGAGGCATTCATGCGTGGCTCACTCGTTTTCGTTCAGTTCCTCTTGCTTGCCGCGACGGCGAGCGTCTTCAGCCCGGACAGCCGATTGCGCGCGCAATCGGTGGCGGCAGAGCAGGACCTTCTGCTCGGCTCCTGGCAACTCGACCTGGTCAAGTCGAGGTACACCCCCGGCCCTCCGCCTCGGAGCGAGGTCCGCACATACGTTCGCGACAAGGACGGGATGAAGGGCACCATCCGCCGGCGTCGGGAAGACGGGCGTGAGGAAGTGATCGAGTATGGGGCCGACTTCGATCACGAGTATCCAGTGATGGGCACACCGGCCTACGACACCATTCGTCTCAAGCGAATCGATGCGCACACGGCCGAGGCCGTGCTCTCACATGCAGGCCGTGTGTTTGGAACGGCGCGGCGCACGATCTCGGAGGACGGCCGGACGCTGACGATCACGTTCCGTCAGGAAAACCAGGGGATTCTCGAGAGCAACGTCGCCGTCTACCGGAAAGAGTAGAGGCCGCCCCCTCCTCGTCTATGATCGAGGGTCCCACGCCGCGTGCGGCACCGGGGTTCCCGAACGAGCAGGAGGGTGAATGAGATCGTTGGTCGGCAGGTTAGTCCTTGGTGTCCTGGTTGCGGTGGTATCCGCGTCCCTGTCGGCGCAGTGGCCGAAATACACGACGCCCGATGTGCCGCGCCAGGCTGATGGCCAGCCCAATCTGACGGCGCCTGCGCCGCGGACTGCGGACGGCAAGGTCGATTTCTCGGGCATCTGGGAAATCAGATTCACTGGATTCGGTGGCGGCGGCGGCCGGGGCCGCGGCGCTGCGCCCACACCTCCGCCTCCTGTCGATCCGAATGCGATTCCGGTCTCGCAGTTCTTTGAAGTCGCGGGCCGCGGTTATCCGCTTCCGCTCCAGCCCTGGGCTGCGGAGTTGAAGAAGAAGCGCATGGACGACAACAGCAAGGACAATCCCGATGTGTGGTGTCTGCCGATCGGTCTGATGCAGTACCACAACCATCCGCAGCCGCGGCAGATCGTTCAGACGAAGAACCTGATGCTGATCACATACGAGTCGAACTACGGTCTGCGCAACATCTACCTGGATGGCCGGCCGGCGCCGAACAACGATCCGACGCCATGGTGGTTCGGCTACTCGCGCGGCTGGTACGAGGGCGACACGCTCGTCGTCGAGACGACCAACTTCCGCGGCGACGAGAAGGCCGGCTGGCTCGACGTCAACGGCAGCCCGTACACCGAAGCCCTCAAGATGACCGAGCGCTTCCGTCGTCCAAACTTCGGCACGCTCGAGATCGACATCACCATCGACGATCCCAAGGCGTACACCAAGCCGTTCACGGTGCGGGTCAATCAGCGTCTCATGGTCGATTCAGAGATGATCGAGTTCATCTGCAACGAGAACGAGAAGTCCACGCACCACATCAAGTAGGAGTCGGGTTGAGCCGAGCGATCGCCACAGTCGTCGGACTCACGTGCGCTCTCGCGACGGCATTCGCCCAGGCCCCGCCGCGCGAGGCGCAGGCCGATCTGCCCGGCGTGCACCTGTCGTACAGCGACACGGGCGGCAACGGAGCAGCCGTGGTGTTCGTCCATGCCGCGACGGGCAGCCGCCGCGTGTGGGAATACCAGATCCCTGCGTTCACCGCGGCAGGGTATCGCGTCATCGCCTACGACAGACGGGGCTTCGGGCGCTCGGCCGTCGATCCCGCAGGCCCGCAGCCGGGAACGGGTGCAGACGATCTGCTGGGGCTCGTGAATCATCTCAAGCTCGATCGCTTCCATCTGATCGGCTCTGCCGCGGGTGGCATCGTCTCATTGGACTTTGCCGTGTCGTTTCCGCAGCGGCTTCGCAGTCTCGTCGTGGCCAACAGCGTCGGTGGCGTGCAGGACGAGGACTATCTCGAGATGGGACGCCGGCTACGGCCTCCGACGTTCAACGCGCTCCCGCCTGACGTCCGCGAACTCGGGCCGTCGTATCGCGCCGCCAATCCGGCAGGGACCGCTCGGTGGCTGGAGTTGGAGAAGATCAGCAGGCCTGAAGGCACGACGCCTCCGGTGCAGACCTTTCGCAATCGGCTGACGTTCTCGCTGTTGGAATCGATCTCAGTGCCCACGTTCCTGGTGACAGGAGACGCGGACCTGTACACGCCTCCAGCCGTGCTGCGTCTCTTTTCGGCGCGAATCAAAAAGTCGGAGTCGTTGATCGTTCCCGAGGTCGGACACTCGACGTACTGGGAGCAGCCGGAGATCTTCAACCAGAAGGTGCTCGAGTTCATTCGCAAGCACTGAGTCGAGCATGTCCCCCATCGATCTCAGATCCGACACCGTAACGCGCCCCACGCCTGCGATGCGCGAGGCCATGGCGTCCGCGCCAGTGGGTGACGACCAGTTCGGTGAGGATCCCACGATCAACGCGCTGCAGGAGCGCGTCGCTGCGCTTCTCGGAAAAGAGGCCGCGTTGTGGCTGCCCACCGGCACGATGGCGAACCAGGTGGCGCTTCGAGTGCTCACGCGGCCAGGCGATCACGTCGTCGTCAGTCGCGAGTCGCACGCGGTGTGGCACGAGACCGGTGGCGCAGGCGCGAACGCGGGTGTTCAACTCACTGAGATCGGGGACCGGGGCATCTTCACGGCCGAGGAGTTTCTCGCGGCGCGCCATCCGCGTGGACACATGCTCCTGCCGCCGACGACCGTCGTTCAAGTAGAGAACACGCACAACCGTTCCGGCGGCGTGGTGTTTCCGCAGGACGAAGCACAGCGCATCTGTGCTGCGGCGCAGCAGCACGGTGTGGCGAGCTATCTGGATGGCGCGAGGTTGTGGAACGCCGCGGCCGCGAGCGGGCGGACTCCTGCCGACCTTGCGGCGCCGTTCGAGCTGGTTTCAGTGGCGTTCTCGAAGGGGCTTGGTGCGCCGGGGGGATCGATGCTGGCCGGTGGGCGGACGGTGATCGACATCGCGCTGCGGCATCGTCGGATGTTTGGCGGAGCGATGCGGCAGGTCGGGATCTTCGCCGCGGCCGCGATCCACGCGCTCGAGCACCACATGGATCGGCTCACAGAGGATCACGCCAACGCGGCGCTCGTCGCGAAGCGACTCTGCGCCAATAGTCGTGTCATACTGGACGCGCACGCTGTTCAGACCAACATCATCGTCTTCAACATCACCGCTGATGCGCCAGATGCGCCGGCTATCGTCGCGCGCGCTCGCGATCGCGGTGTGCTCGTCATCGCATTCGGTCCCCGAACGATTCGCCTGGTAACGCACCTGGATGTGTCCCGCTCGCAGTGCGAGCAGGCAGCAGACATCCTGGTCGGTCTGATCTAACTTCGGAGGTTTTATGTTCGTTGCAGTGAATGGGGCGGAGCTCCATTGCTCTACGCGTGGAACCGGCGTTCCTTGCATCGTGCCGTGTCTCACTGGAATCAAGCCGTCCGAGCGGTTGACGCCTCCGCCGCTTACCGACTTCTTTCAGTTCATCGACGTGGACCTGCGCGGAGGAGGAAAGTCCACCGGCGATCCGAGCACGCTGACGTTCGACGTGCTCGCCGCGGATCTCGAGGCGGTGCGCACAGCGCTCGGCTTCGAGCGCGTTGCCGTTCTTGGCTACTCGATTCTCGGCGTGCTCGCGCTCGAGTACGGCAGACGCTGCTCGGGCACCGTCTCGCACGTCATCATGGCCGGGACTCCGCCCACGGGTGATATCCCGAAACTGGTGCAGGCCGGAGCGGCGTTCTTCGAGGCGGATGGATCAGAGGAGCGCAAGACGATCCTGCGAGAGAACTACGCGAAGCTGGCGCCTGGCACGCCGCCCACGCAAGCAGTCTTTGCGCAGTCGCCGATGCGCTTCTTCGACCCGCGGTTCGACGCGATGCCGCTCTTTGCGGAGGCGGAGTTCAAGCCGGAGTTGTTTCAGCAGGTGCTTGGGCCGCTGACCGCGAACTGGGATATCACTGTTGACATGTCATCGCTACGCGTGCCGATTCTCGTCGCGCACGGGCGCTACGACTACATCTCGCCTTACACGATGTGGAACGGCATCGTCGATGCGCTACCTGATGCGACGCAGCATGTCTTCGAGCGCAGCGGTCACCAACCGTTCTTCGAGGAGCCGGAGCGATTTGTCGAGGTGGTGCGCGGATGGATGGCACGTACTGGCGTATCTGCGCGACAATGAGCCGCCACCACGTCAGAGTCTCTTGTGTCCGCCTCCAGCCCGGAACGATTAGCAGAGTGGGTCAACGCTTCACCTGAGGCACGATCCCGCGCGCTCGCGAAGTGTCTGGAGACCATCGCACTCAAGGACCCGCGGATCCATGCGTGGGTGCAGATCAGTCCTCAGTCCGCGACAGACACCGGGACGCTGCGCGGGATTCCCTTCGGCGCGAAGGACATCATCGACACGCACGGCCTCGCCACCGAGTACGGCTCGGTCATCTACCGCGGGCGCGTGGGCGTCGAGGACGCCGACATCATCACCGAGCTGAAGAACCGCGGCGCGATTCTTGTTGGCAAGACAGAGACGACGGCGTTTGCGTACATGACGCCAGGCCCGACGCGCAATCCGCGAAACATCGAGCACACGCCCGGCGGGAGCTCGAGTGGGTCCGCAGCCGCGGTCGCGGCCGGAATGGTGCCGCTCGCGCTCGGTACGCAGACGAAGGGTTCGGTGTTGAGGCCCGCGTCCTACTGTGGCGTCACCGGCTTCAAGCCGACGTTCGGCGCGTTCTCAATGAAAGGCGTGCTGCCATTCGCGAAGAGTCTCGACACGCTCGGTTTCTTCACGCACACACCTGCGGACATGCACGCGCTCTGGCGAGCCCTGGGACGCGATAGCGACGGGGCGGAGATCAACGTGTTGGGCGCGCCGAGCCCGACGCCGGTAGTGGAAGCGCCGATGGCCGCAGGGTTCAATCAGGCGCTGGTGATGGTTCAGCAGGCCGGCGTCTCCGTTCGCTTCATCAACATCGCGGCCATGCTCGCCAAGCTGGGCGATGCGGCGGATGTCGTCATGTGCTACGAGGCTGCGCGATTCCATCAGCAACGTTACGAGGAGCATGGCGACAGGCTGGCGGATCTCGCCGACCTCGTTCGCGCCGGTCTGCAGATTCCGGAGTCTCGTTACGACGGCGCGCGCCGGCACATCGACGCCTGCAGGCAGAAGATGGCGGAGCTGTTTCAATACACGCCGGTCATTGCGATTCCAGCGGCGACGGGCCCCGCACCTTCCGGGCTCGGCTCGACTGGTGATCCAACGATGAACGCGCCGTGGACGGCGTTGGGAACGCCCGCGATCTCGATTCCGATCCCGGTCGGCGACGAGATGCCGCTCGGGCTGCAACTCACGGCCGCGCACGGCAACGAGGCGCTGCTCCTGCGCACGGCGGAGCGCGTCGCGGAGATAATGGCTGCCGCATGACCGCGAACGACTTTCGCCGCATCGTGCTCGGGATGGAAGGCGCCATCGAGAGCTCGCACATGGACCATCCCGACTTCCGGGTCGGCAACCGGATCTTCGCGACGCTGACGCACGACGAGGACGCAGGTATGGTGTCGCTCCCTCCTGGTGCCGTACAGCAGGAGTTCATCCGCGCGAACCCGGCGGCGTTCTCGATGATCAATGGTGCGTGGGGATTGCAGGGGGCGACTCGCGTTCACCTCGAGTCTGCCGACGAGGACGCGGTTGGGGAAGCGGTGACCACGGCGTGGCGTCACGCGGTAGCAAAGGGACCTTCGCGTGCGAAGCCCGGGCGCGGCACGAAGACCACACGCACGAAGGCCGCGAAGATCACGAAGCCCACGAAGGAGACCAAGGCGGCACCAGCGACGCGCACGGTGAAGGAGCTTCTCGCGCCGTACCCGCGTGATGTGCAGTCGCTCGCGCGCGCCGCTCGCGCGGTCATGATGGACGTGTTACCTGGGGTGAAAGAGACCGTCGACTCCACCGGTCCGTATCTCACGTATGGCTACGCACCCGGATACAAAGGCGTGGTCAGCTACATCACAGTGAGCAAGCAGGGTGTCAAGTTTGGCGTCGCGCGCGGCGCGTCGTTGCCGGACCCGAAGAAGCTGCTGCAGGGATCGGGCAAAGCCAACAGGCACGTCGTCATCAAGACGCCCGCCGATCTCGAGACGCCTGGCCTGCGTCCACTCGTTCGCGCGGCGCTTGCTGCGTGGAAGAAAGAGCACGCCTGACGCGTGCGAACGGCCATCTTCACAGCGCTCGCGCTGGTCGCGTTCGCCGGTAACTCTCTCCTCTGTCGCATGGCGCTCGGCCCGGCGACGATCGATGCGGCGTCGTTCTCGACGATTCGGATCATCGCCGGCGCTGTATGCCTGTGGCTCATCACCGTCATCACACGGAAAGGCAGCGTCTGGACGCAGGGATCGTGGTTGTCCGCGGTGATCCTCTTCGTCTACGCGATCCCGTTCTCGTACGCATACGGGCTCCTGACGGCTGGCACAGGTGCATTGATTCTCTTCGGCACTGTGCAGGTGACGATGATCGGTGGCGCGCTCGTCGAAGGCGATCGACCGCACGTGAGGCAGTGGATCGGGTTGGTCGTCGCGGTTGCGGGGCTCGTGTATCTGCTCTTTCCGGGAATCGCAGCGCCGTCACCGCTTGGTGCCGGGCTGATGGTGATCGCAGGCGTCGGGTGGGCGTTGTACTCGATCAGGGGTCGCGGTGCGGTTGATCCCGTCGCACAGAACGGTGGCAACTTCGTTCGCACGCTGCCGATGCTGATCGTCGTCAGCCTGCTCGCGCTGAGACTTCAGCACGTCGAGACGCACGGCGCGATTCTGGCGATCGTCTCCGGCGCGGTGACGACTGGGCTGGGTTATGCGGTGTGGTATTCGGCTTTGAGAGGGCTGACGGCCACGCGTGCCGCCCTGGTGCAGTTACTCGTTCCGGTGATCACCGTAACAGGCGGTGTCATCTTCCTGCGCGAGGCGCTGTCGCCTCGAGTGGTCCTGTCAGCCGTGATCGTGATCGGGGGTATTGCGATGGCGCTCACGGCCAACGAGCGCACAGCTTCTGGATAACTCCCAACGCCCAATTTCCAACTCCCAATGGTTCCGGGTTGTTTTGGGAGTTGGAAATTGGCGGTTGGGAATTGTTTAAGGTACCGCGACCGTCGTGCGATCGACGCTCTCGTGCGTGCCGAGCATCAGGCTGCCGGCGTAGTTCGATTGCTGGCAGACGTACTCGAAGAGCTCTGTGCCCGACTCCCACCGCAGGTTTGTCGAACCGCCCCACTTTGCCGTGTAGGCGCCCGGATCATCCACGGTCAGCTCGTAGCGCAGCGTGTCGAAGTTGGTCCGCGTGAACTTCTCGAGCGTGTGCAGCTGATTCGTATGCGGACGGCCCTCGCGATCCATCCAGAACCCCTCATTGAACCCGACGGTGTCCACGATCAGCGTGTCGCCTTCCCACCAGCCGATCGAGTGACCGTAGTAAGTCGGGTCGAGCTGCTCCGGGTGCGCGCGTCCGTCCATGTAGATGGTGCGATACGTGTGCGGCCCGCCGATGTCGAAGATGAAGATGCGCTGGAGATCCGGCAACTCGACGAACTCGACACCGTACGGCGTCAGGAACTGACGCAGCACGCCTGACGGCTTGCAGCGAGTGTGCGGTTCGAGCTCGTTGGCCTCTCGATCTGCGAGGACGGCCTTGGCCCACGGCTGGAGCGGCAGATCCTTCAGCCCAAGCGGATTGGGCGCGACGCCACGCGGGAGCCACACACCCTTGTCGGTGGGCGTGTTGTTGATGAGGACGTGTCCGCTCGCGTTACGAGGTGTTGGTTTCGACGGTCCGGCCTCGCGGCCGCGCCCCTGGCCGCCCTGTTGTTCGGCTCCGGCACCGCCGCGTCCCTCAGGTACGCCGACCTGGACGCTCGGCGGTGCTGGCTGTTGCTGCCCTCGAAGTGGAATGACGAGCGCCGGTGAAAGGAACAGGACCGACGCAGCGAGCAGCGAACAGAGATTTCTCATCGTGTGGACCGCTATGCGACTCGTTGGGTGAATTTAGTGCTCGTTGTGACCTGCATAGCGGTCCCAGCCGCGCGTCCCTCGACGATACTCGGGACTGCCCTGAGCGCAGTCGAAGGGCGGAGCGCGACAAAGAGATACTGCCAACCAGCCAGGGCGAAGCCTTCGGCTGGTTACGGCACCGTGATGGTGGTTCGGTCCACAGCCTCGTAGGCGCCCAACATCAGGTTGTGCGCGTAGTTGGCCTGCTGGCAGACGTACTCGAACAGCTCCGTTCCGTCTTCCCAGCGCAGGTTCATTTTCGTCGTCCACCGCGCGGTGTAGGCGCCGGGATCATCGATCGTCAGTTCGTATGCGATCGTCAACGAGTCCGTGCGCGTGAACTTCTCGAGCGTGCGCAGTTTCTCGGTGGTTGGGAGTCCGCGCCGATCGATCCAGAAGCCCTCGTTGAAGCCCGTGGTCTCGACGTTGAGCGTGTCGCCTTCCCACCAGCCGATCGAGTGGCCGTAGAAGGCGGGCGTGAAGTCTGCCGGATGCGAACGGCCGTCCATGTAGATCGTGCGATAGGTATGGGGGCCGCCGATGTCGAAGATGAAGATGCGTTGCAACTCTGCGAGTTCGACCATCTCGACGCCGTAGGGCGTCAGGAACTGGCGAACGCCACCCGACGGCTTGCACCGCGTGTGTGGTTCGAGCTGATTCTCCAGGCGATCTTCGTACACGCCCTTGGCCCACGGCTGGAAGGGAATCTGTGCTGCTTCCACTGTCTGGCCGCCACCACCGCCGGGCAGCCACACGCCTTTCTTGCCAGGGGTCCAGAAGATCGCGCGACCATCTGCGTTACGAGGTGCGGGTGCAGCAGGAGGTCCCGCTGCGCGGCCGCGTCCACCGCCGGCCGGGGCCGCCGGGTTGCCGCCGCGTCCATCGGGAACGCCCACCTGCACGCCTGGACGTTGTGGCTGTTGCTGCTGCGCCTGACCGCGAAGCGATACCCCAAGAACAGGAGAGAGAAATAACGCAGCGGCTCCACACAGCGCGAGGCAATGGCGCATAAGGTCCTCAGTGAAGAAGGAGTTCGAACGTCTTAGGGATTCGCTCCACCCTGACTCGACACCGCGTCGAGCGTCTCACCGGGGCGGCCGCCGGTGGATGTCATGGTGACCTGGCGCGCGTTCATCCGGTTGCTGCCGTTCTTGGCGCGCGACCCGACGACCGTGACCTCTTCACCAATCTTCAACGTCTCGCGACGCCAGCCGCGGCGCTGCAGACCGTGGGGCGGTCCCATCTCGGCGCCCCAGTTGCTGACCTCGCCGGTCTTTTCGTCCTTCACGTTGATGTAGAACCACACGTGCGGGTTGGTCCATTCGACCTTGGTTACGCGACCCTTCAACGTGATCGGTTTGTTCGCGTCGAACTCCGCGGCAAACGAGTGATGTGCCAGGGCTGTTCCCGTGGCCAGGAGTACACACGACGCAATAAGACCGCCGAGGATGTGCGCTCTCATATCCGCTCCTTCACCAAGTCCGCTGCTTACTGGTTCGCGCTCGCACCGCCCTGACTGGACGCGGCGTCGAGTGTCTCACCCGGCCGTGCACCGGTCGCGGTCATCACGACCTGTCGGGCGTTCACCCGCTTGCTGCCGTTCTTGGCCAGCGAGCCGTTCACGGTGATCTCTTCGCCGATCTTCAACGTGTCACGACGCCAGCCGCGGCGCTGCAGGAGATGCGGTGGTCCCATCTCGGCGCCCCAGTTGGTGACTTCGCCGGTCTTCTCGTCCTTGACGTTGAAGTAGAACCACACGTGGGGGTTGGTCCACTCGACCTTCGTCACTTTGCCGGTCAGCTTGATGGGCTTGTTTGCGTCGAATTCAGCCGCAAACGAATGGTGGGCGACCGCAGTTCCCGCAGTCATCATCATCGCGACTGCGACCAGACCACCGAGTAGATACGCTCTCATCTCTGTCCTCCCGATTCGTGTCAAGGCCTGTTCTCCTGACACAGGTGCCGCGGCATCTCTTGTCCTGTGACCCAACGCAACGTCCAACTGGCCGACCACGGTCTCGTATACGCTCCCGGGTCGTCAACCGTAACTTCGTACTTCAGCGTGTCGAAGTTCTCGCGCGTGAACTTCTCAATCAGCTTCAACTGCTCCGTGTGAGGCAGCCCGCCGTTGGTGAACCAGAAGTCCTCGTTGAACCCCCGGGTGTCCACGACCAGGCTCTCACTCTCCCATTTTCCCACTGCGCGGCCGTAATAGAGCGGGTTATCGTCATCGCCGCCCACCTGGCCCGTATAACCCCGGCCGTCGAGGTAAATGATGCGGAAGTTGTTATTTCCCCCGCCAATCAGCACGAAAATCCGCTGCCGATCGCGATCTTCTACGAACTGCACACCATAGGGGATCTGGAATTGCCGGGGTCCGCCTGGCGGCTTGCAGTTAATAAAAGTGGGATCGTCCTGAAGAAAACGGCGCTGGCGCAGCTCGTACAGGGCCAGTGCCCACGGCTGCATCGGCGCGACGCGCTTGGCATCGCCGATGTTCTTGAGCAGCCCCCACTGGTCCATTGCAATCGCCGCGTTGTTCTCGACGAGCACGGTGGACGTCGGGAATCCCCAGTAGCCCTGGGCACCACCAGCGCTCGGGCCGAGGCGCGGCTGCTTATCGGGCCAGCGCGGAGTAGGCCGGTTCGCGAGCAGGGCAGGCGGCGTCGCGGGTGTGACGCGCAGCACCTCTTTCCCGCTGCCCATCATCGTGATCTTGTTGGCCCACAGCTGACGGCTGCCGTTGCGCGCCGTGATGCCTGCCACCGTGATCGAATCGCCCGGCTTGACCGAGTCTTTCGTCCAGCCGCTGGCCTGCAGATCGATCGGGCTCTCGAGCTCGATCGCCCAGTTGTCGGCGTCGTTGTTACTCCGCACGTTCATGTAGATGTGCACGTGCGGGTTCCTCCAATCGACGAGCGTCACGACGCCGCTCAACGTCTGCGGCTTGGTGTCGTCGAACTTGGCGGAGATGGGATGATGCGCGGAACCGACGGTTCCAAGCAGCAGCACTGCGACGAGCGCGAAGGCGAGTGTTACGCCAGACTTCATCAAGGGTCTCCTCATGTGCCTACCGCTTACCGCCTACTGCCGACTGATCTTCAGCTGACCGCTCTCGCGCTGGTTCTTCCACGTCCCGACGATCGTGCGGTTCTGGAACGAGAGGTTTTCGATCTTGCCATCGATGACGTAGTTGAGCACGCCCGCCTTGTCCTTGACGTCAGCTTCGAGGTGCACGACCCATCCGTCAGGGTTCAAGGTCGCGTTCTTGATCGGCGCATCGTCGGTGCCCGGGTTGAGCATGCCGGAGATGGCTTTTCCGTCCCAGTTCAGGACGAGAACGATGTCGTTGCTGTGCGTCTTGGCCGGTCCCCACGTCCCGAGCCACGATCCCTTCAGTGGATGCCCTTCTTGTGCGGATATGAGGGCGCTGCCAACGAGGCAGGCGACGAAAACAGCCAGGGCAATCTTCAACGCTCGCATTAGTTCGGCTCCTTTGGCCAGGGCCCGGTGCAGATATATCAAATGTCGGAACCCGTGGTTGGTGGGCGCAAGCGTAAGCTATTCACGAAAGTGTGTTCAAGCGGTAACACGTAAAGAGTGTTCCTGAGCGAAATTTACCGGGAAGTGCACGCTCGCCCCGCGGCCCCGGCCTTGCACCCGCCCGGGGGATGACCGACCGGGGGCCTCGACTCCTTCTCGTCTGGCTGCTCGTCCTGGCGGCGGGCTGTTCATCGCCTGCGGGCCCCTCTGACGTAGAAGCCGCAACGCCGCCGAGCTCGAGTGCGGCATCCGAGTTGGCGTCGCTCACCAACGCGGAACGCCGGCAGGCAGGCCTGCCCACACTCAAGGTGAACGCATCGCTGATGCGCGCCGCGCAGCTTCACGCAGACCAGATGGCGTCGCTCGGCCAGATGGCGCACTCACTTCCCGGCGCACGGTATCCCGAGCCAAAGGATCGGCTCGCGGCCGTCGGTTACACCTGGCAGGCGTACGCGGAGAACGTGGCGTACGGACAAGGCAGCCCCTCGTCTGCGATCAGCTCCTGGATGGGATCGTCCGGTCATCGCGCGAATATCCTCAATCCGGGGCTGACTGAGATCGGCACTGCCGTCGCGAATGGATCCGACGGCCGGCCCTACTGGGTGCAGGTGTTCGGCAATCCTCGATAGAAGAACTCCCAACTCCCAATCTGCTTCTTGTCCCAACTCCCAAGAAGCCAACTCCCAACTCCCAATTCCTGGCCCAGAGCCTAGAGCCCAAAGCCTAGAGGCCCGCGTGCTAGCATGCGGCCCACTCTCGCCTTCGATCCCAATCCGGTACACGAAGTCCGGCTACAGCCGGACACTACGAAAAGGAGCGCGTCGTGGTCATCAGACGACTGGGGCCCCTGTCCTGCGCGAAGGTTGCCGGCCTGCTGTATCTGATCCTGGGCCTGGTCTTCGGCGCGTGTATCTCGTTGTTCTCCATGCTTGGTTTGTTCGGCGCGCCGGACGGCGCTTTCCCAGCTTTCTTCGGTGCGTCCGCGATCGTGGTTCTTCCGATCTTTTACGGCGTCCTGGGGTTTCTCGGGGCCTTGATCATGACGGCATTGTTCAATGTCGTCGTAGGGATCGCTGGCGGCATCGAGGTCGACGCCTCGTGACATGGCGCTGACGTTGACCGCCGAAAGGGCGATGCTTGCACCGATTGCGGTTTACGCCTGGCAGGTGCTGGGCGCAGGGGCAACCTTCACGGCGGTCGAAAGGGGACGGAGTTACGGCCTCGCGTGGCTGATCACCCTGGGCTGGTGATCTATTTCCTGGGCGCCGCGCTTCACGAGGAGAAGAAGTTCGCGAGCAGCACGCTCGCGGAAGAGTACGCGCGCTACCAGCGACGGTCTGGC
>Ga0315912_10003798_pt1 | contig 14748 bp, 7 predicted proteins | sample VfabasoilMG_FD_204469 | JGI IMG/M metagenome (GOLD analysis project Ga0315912, IMG submission 204469) | Garden soil microbial communities collected in Santa Monica, California, United States - V. faba soil | ecosystem: Environmental > Terrestrial > Soil > Garden | place: USA: California... | reverse complement strand
GCACCCGGGCCTGTACCGCGCCTCGCTCGACGTGCAGCGTCCGGGCCTGTACCGCGTGTACACCGAGACGAACGGCGTGCGCACGGCCTCGGCCGACTTCGAGGTCGTGCTGCCCTCGCGCGAGAATTCCGATCCCGCGCCCGACCCCGAGCTGATGGCGCGCATCGCGCAGGCCAGCGGCGGCGCGGCCTGCGAGCTCTCGAACCTCGGGGATCTCGAAGCCAGGTTCGCGGGCGACAAGGAGACCCGCGAGCCGATCAGCTCGGAGTTGAACGACGCCTGGGACCATTGGGGTACGCTTGGATTGGCGCTCCTTTTGTTGTGCAGCGAATGGATCCTGCGCAAGCGCTGGGAGCTCGTCTGATGCGACCTGCCCGTCTCTTCCTCGCGCTCTGCCTGGCCGCTCCGGCGGCGGCGCAGACTCCCCAGCCGCGCCCGGAGCCCGGCGGGGTGCCCGCGGAGGAACCGCAGCACACCTTCTTCGCCATCCCCGAGACGCGCATGGCCAAGTCGCGCCTCGCGAACGCCGAGGAACACATCGCGGCCGAGCGCTGGAGCGAGGCGCTCGAGGAGCTCCAGAAGCTGATCGAGGAGCACCGCGGCGAGATGCTCGGCGGCGAAACCCGCCTCCCCGGCCGTTCGCGGCCTTCGGAGCGGCCGGTGCACTCCGGCGCCTCGCAGCGCGCGCGCGAGATCCTGTTCGGGCTCCCGGCTCCGGCGCGGGCGCTCTACCAGGCGCGCGTCTCCACGGCGGCGCAGGCGGCGCTCGGGCATGCGCGTGCGCAGCGCAACCGCCGCGAGCTGGCCGAGGTCGGCCGGCGCTGGCCGGTGACGAACGAGGCCGAGCTCGCCTGGTGGTCGCTCGGCGATCTCGAACTCGAGGAGGGCCGCGCGCGCGAGGCGCGACTGTGCTGGACGCGCGCGCTCGCGGTGCGCCTCCTGCGGCCCGAGCTCGAGCTCGCGAGCGCCGAGGACTGGGACGAGATCGCCGCGACGCTCGCGTCCGGCGATGCGCGCTCGCGCGCGGCGGCGGCGCGTGCGAGCGCGGCGGCAAAGCTCGTCTCCGACACGCGCGTCGAGGCCGATCGCATCGAGCAGGAGTCGCTGGGCTCGCTCTCCACGGGCCTCGAAGGCCGAACGGGTGGTCAGGCCCCCGGCCGCGGCGCGACCTCGTGGTCGCAGCCCTGGCGCCTCAACGATCCGCTGCCCTCGATCCTCCCGCGCCTCGACACCTTCTTCCTGGCGCGATCGGGCGACCTCTTGTTCGTCAACCCGCCGCTGCACGTCGTGGCGCTCAACGCCTGGACGGGCGTGCCGATCTGGGAGACCGACGAGCCGGAGGGCTGGAGGACGCTGAGCGGCGATGAGCGCGGCAAGCTGTTCACCGGCGTCGACCAGGATGGCGTGATGTACGCGCCCGCGGCCAACTCGCGCGTCGTCGTGGGCGTCCTGCAGCTGCCCTTCTCGCTGACGCAGACGCACTACTTCTCGAACATCAAGATCACGGTCCCGATCCCGCAGAAGCGCCTGTTCGCCTTCGAGGCGCGCACGGGCAAGCCGCTCTGGGACCATCGCCCGCCGGCCGGCTGGGACGGCGGGCCCGCGCCCTTCGAGCAGCGCACGATCGTCGCGGGGCCGCCGGTGATCAGCGGCGATCGCGTGCTCGCGCCGCTGTACCTGGCCGAGGGCCGCTGGGACTACCACGTCGGCTGCTTCGATGTCGACACGGGCGAGTTGCTCTGGTCGCGCGCGATCGTCAGCGGCCAGCGCGAGCTGAACATGTTCGGGCGCCCGCCGCACGAGTTCAGCGCTCCGCCGCTGGTGGTCGACGGCGCGCGCGTGTTCGCGCTGACGCAGCTCGGCACGGTCGCCTGCCTCGACCTGTTCAGCGGCGACGTGCTCTGGCAGACGCGCTACGACCAGGTCGTGATCCCGCGCAACACGAGCATGAACGCCTCGCCCATCGATTGGGTCTGGCGTCCCGCGCCGCCGGTCGTGAGCGGGCGCACGCTGATCGCGACGCCGTTCGACAGCAAGGACATGATCGGGCTCGACTGCGTTTCCGGCGCGCTGGTCTGGTCGCTGCCGAACAACTTCTTCGTCACCCAGGGCGCGGGCAGGAACAAGTTGTCCAAGCTGCTCTTCCTCGGCGCCGGAGAACGCGAGGTCTACGTCCTGGGCCAGGCCATCGTGGGGCTGACGTCGCGCGGCGGCTTGGAGCGCGAGGCCCCCACCGCGCCGCAGTTCCTGTTCACGCACCCCGACTTGCAGCGCAACTCCAACGCGGTCGGCCGGCCGGTGATCGCGGGAACGCGACTGGTCGTGCCCTTGCTCGAGGAGCGCATCGAACTCGAGCTGCCCTCGGGCCATGCGCTGCCGCCGGCGCCCTGGGCCGCGGGACACTCGGGCGCAAACCTGCTCGTCGGCCGCGGCGAGCTGTTCACGATCTCGAAATCCGGCGTGAACGGGTACTTCGAGTGGACCCAGATGGTCGAGCGCGCGCGCGCCGAGCACGAGCGCGCGCCGGGCGATCCGCGCGCCACCGAGCTCTTCTGCCAGCTGCTCGGCACGGCGGCCGACAACTCGCTCGCCGACGGCAAGAGCGAAGCGGCGCGGGCGGCGATCGAGGAGGCGCGCAAGACGCTCGAGGACTTCGCGCGCGCCAGCGGGCGGCTCTCGCCCGCCATGAGCGCGCTGATGCATCGCACCCTGCGCCTGGAGGCGCGCGTGCGCGTGGCGCTGGCCGACGGCGATCGCGCGCGCGCGGCGCTCGCGCTCGCGCGGGAGAACGCGCCCACGCCGGAAGACTTGCGCGACACGCTGATCGAGGAACTGGCCCTGGCGATCGCGCGCCCGGGCGCGCGCGCGGAGATCCTCAGACTGCTCGAGGAGCGCGTGCCCGGCCTGACGCTCGAGTGCGTGCAGCCGGCCGAGCTCGACGGCCGTCAGCCCGGCGCGCTGGAGTGGACCCCGGTCGCGCTGGCCATGCGCGGCAACGACGCCGAGGCCGAGCGCCAGGAACTGGCCATCGGCCTGTGGGTGCTCTGCGAGCGCGTCTCCAGCGCACGGGCGGCGCACGCGGCCGCGACCGAGCTCGAGAACCTGGCGTCGATCCTGGCCGACTACGCCGACGTGAGCCTGCCCGCGGGCTCGACCGGTGCGCTGGCCCGAGCGCGCATCGCCGAGATCTTCGCCAGCGCCGCCAAAGACGAGCTCGCGGCCTTCGAGCGCCGCGCCGCCGCCGCGCTGGCCGATGCGCGCTCGCGCTCCGACCGCGCCGCGCTGGTGCGCATCCCGGAGCTCTACCCCTGCACGCGCGCCGCGACGCAGGCCGACGACGCGCGCATCGAGCTGGCGCTCGCGGCCGGCGCGCCCGGCGAACTGCTGGGGATCCTCGCGGGCGAGATCCACGGCGAGTGGCAGCTCGCGCGCGCGGACAAGCGCGAGCTCGACGTGCTCACGCGGGCTGCGCTGGGCTTCGAGAAAGCGGGCAACCGCGAGCTGGCCTCGGAACTCCTGCGCACGCTGGGCGCGCCCGGCGCCGAGCGCGCGCGCTGGCAGCCGCCCGATCCCGCGACGCCGATCGGCCGCTTCCAGGCCGACGCACCCCGCCTCTGGGCGCTCGACGGGGTCTACCAGATCCTGGGTCGCACGCTGCCCGAAGATCCCGCCGCCGAGCGCCTGCAACTCGTGGCGGGGAGCGAACGCGACCAGGGCGGCTGGGAGCTGCGCGCCTGGAGCGGCGCGAACCTCGAACAGCCGCTGTGGGTCGCCGACGTCTCGCGCATGGTGACGCCGGGCAACCAGGAAGCGGGCGCCTGGCGCGCGCGCACGGGCTACGCGCGCGGACGCGTGCTGCTCGCAGCCCCCGCGGGCGTCGTGGCGCTCGACGAGCGCACCGGATTGCCGGCCTGGGAATGGAGCGTCAAGCCCGAGGATTACGAGTGCGCCAGCCTGGCCGTCACCTCGGGGATCGCGCTGGTCGCGTTGCGACCGGGCAAGGACAGCGACGCCGATGGCGACCTGCTGCAGGCGCTCGATGCGCACGGCGGGGCGCCGCTCTGGCGCATCCGCTCTCCCGGCGCGGGCGTGCGCGCGCTGCCGCTCGCCAGCTCGAATCAGCTCGTCTTCCTGCCACCCGTCGGGAATACCGAGATCGCCGTCCACGACCTGTTCACGGGCGCTCGCAGCGGCGGGTTCACGCTCGAGCAGGCCGTGCTGAGCAGGCTCGAGGACGACGCCTGGATCGAGGGTGACCGACTGCTGCTGCCCTGGATCGAGAGCGATCGCATCGAGTGCTGGGACCTCGTGCAGCGCAAGCGCAGCTGGCACCTCGATCTGAACGATGGCGCGAGCGAGAAGCGCCGGCTCTGGGGCGTGTTGCAGTTCGGCAATCGGACCTGGCTGCACCTCAAGCCGGCTGCGTCCGGCAGCAGCGATTCGAACCCGATGCTGTGCGAGCTCTCGACCGCGATCGGCGCGCTCTCGCCGCTCTCCAACGTGCGCCTCGCGCCCGAGGACTGGGTCACGGGGCTGGCGCGCGCCGCGCGTCGGCGGCTCCCCTCGAGCGAGCTCTACGTGCTTTCGGAGCGCCCGCAGGCCAAGGAGGAGACGCGCGTGCGCTGCATCGATCTGGTCTCCGGCGAACGCTGGAGCGCCACGCTGCGCGCGCCCTTCAAGGACATCGGCAAGTCGACGCCCGCCCCGGCGCTCTCGGCGGACGGCGTGGCGCTGGCGTACAATCCCTACGCGCGCTCCGAGCGCTCGAGCAGCAGCGGTTCGAGCGTGGTCTTCCTCGATCGGTCGAACGGCCTGGTGCGCGCCGACAAGCGCGCGCTGGGAGCGGAGGCCTTCGGTCGCAGCGATGCGCTGGAGCTGGTGCCGCTGGGCGACGGGCTACTGGTGCGCGGCACAAACCGCCTGGAGGTCTGGCGATGAATCTGGCGAGCCTCGTTCTCTTCGGCGCCGGGCTGTACCCCGGCGCACAGCCCCAGAGCCAGGTCCCCGGCGGCGACCGGAGCACGCTCGAAGCCGTGACCGAGGATCAGGCGCGCGCCGTCGAGCGCGGCCTCACCTGGCTGGCGGACCGCCAGGAGCGGGACGGCTCCTGGATCGCCGACGTGGGCTTCAAGCTCAACGAGGACTATTCGGTCACCGGGCGCCAGCGCGGCCACCTGGGCGTCACCGCGCTGGCGGGCATGGCCTTCCTCGCTGGAGGACACCTGCCCGGGCGCGGCCGCTACGGCGCGGTGGTCGAGAAAGCGCTCGACTACGTGCTCGCCGGCGTCTCGGAGGACGGCTACATCTTCTCCAACGGCTCGCGCATGTACGATCATGCCTTCGCCACGCTCTTCCTGGCGGAGATCTGCGGCATGACGCACCGCGAGGGCGTGCAGCGCGCGCTGCAGAAGGCGGTCGACTTCATCGTGCGCTCGCAGAACAAGGAAGGCGGCTGGCGCTACGAGCCCTACGCGCGCGAGTCGGACATGTCGATCGTGGTGTGCCAGGTGATCGCGCTGCGCGCCGCGCGCAACATCGGCATCCGCGTCCCCAAGTCGACGGTCGACCTGGCCGCGCGCTACGTGGTCGAGTCGGCCGTGACGCAGGAGTACGCCGGCCGCGCCCAGTACTACGGCAACGAGCCGGGCACCTTCTGCTACCAGCGCGACCGCAGCTCGCGCACCTCCTTCGCGCTGACGTCCGCGGGCGTGACGGCCCTGCACGGCCTGGGGATCTACTCCGACGAGCTGATCAAGAAGGGCCTCAACTACCTGGCCGCGGAGCAGGACCGCTTCAACAGCGAGGACCGCAACCGCAAGGGCCACTACTATTTCTGGTACGGCCACTACTACGGCGTGCAGGCCATGTACACCGCCGGCAGCCCGTACTGGGAGCCCTACTTCGAGAACCAGCGCAGCGTGCTGCTGCGCATGCAGAACTCCGACGGGTCCTGGCCCAACTCGGTCGGCCCCGGGCCGGCCTTCGGGACCTCCATGGCCGTGCTGATCCTCGAGATTCCATACCGTTTCCTGCCCATATTCCAGCGCTAGGATCCCTACGCCCGTGAAGTCCGACAGGCACAGCGACGCCGCGCCGAACCCCGCCTTGCCGCGGGTCGAGGAGCGCCTGCGCGCGCTCGGGGCTGGCCTGACGCGCCTGGTGTGGATGCACGGCCTGGCGAGCGCGCTCGGCTGCGTGGCGCTCTGGATGCTGCTGACGTTCGTGCTCGACTGGTGGCTGCACGTGCCGCTGATCGTGCGCCTGATGCACCTGGCCGTGCTCGTCGGCCTGGCGCTGTTCGTCTTCTGGCGCGAGCTCGTGCGTCCGCTGCGCGCGCGCCCGGACCGCGCCGGCCTGGCCGTGCTCTACGAGCGCAGCAACCCCGAGCTGCGCGAAGTGCTCGTCAGCGCGGTCCAGCTCGCGGGCGAGCCCGCGGACGAGAACGAGCGCTCCGCGCGCCGCGCGATCTGGAGCGCGGCCGAGGGACTCGCTCCCGCGCTCGTGCCCACACGCGCGCTCGACGCGCGCGCGCCGCGCCGACGCCTGTACCTCGGAACCGCGGCCTTGGGCGTGCTCGGGATCTCGTTCGCCTGGCAGCCCGATGCGGCCCGCATCTACCTCGAGCGCCTGTTCGGCGCCTCGACTGCCTGGCCGCAGAGCACGCACCTCTCGATCGAGGTCCCCTCCTCCGATCCGGAGCACCCGCAGGCGCTGGCCCAGGAGCAGGGCCAGATCCACGTGCGCCTGCCGAAGGGCTCCGACCTGCCGATCGTCGTGCGCGCGCGCGGCAGCGTGCCCGAGGAGGTCACGCTGCAGCTCTCGAACGGCAGCCGGATCGTGGTCGACTCGTCGGGCGGCGACAGCTTCCGCACCTTCGTGCGCGGGCTGACCGAGGACTTCAGCCTGACCGTGAGCGGCGGCGACGACGAGGACGAGGAGCCGCGCCTGGTGGTGCGCGTGCTCGAACCGCCGGACGTGATGGGCATCGCCGTGGCGGTCGAGCCGCCGGCCTACAGCAAGCTCGCGCCGCAGCTCTCCTTCGAGCCCGAGGTCGAGGTGCTGGCCGGTTCGAAGCTCAAGATCTCCGTCCTGCCCCGTCCGCCCGACGCCAGCGGAAGCGTGCAGCTCCTGCCGGAAGACCGCACGCTCGAACTCGTGCCCGGGACATTCCCCGCGCAGCGCGCGGACGAAGCGCCGCGCACGGGCCTGTCCTTCGAGATCGAGGCCGCGAAGAGCCTGCGCTACCGCCTGCGCCTGGTCGACGCGAACGGTCTCACGAACCCGGACCCGGGCCTGTACTCGATCACCGTGGTCGCCGACCGGGCGCCCGAGATCGAAGTGCTCGCGCCGACGCGCGGCGACCTCGACACCGTCCCCGGCGGCTGGATCGCGCTGCGCCTGCGCGTCGAGGACGACTTCGGGATCGCGCGCGTGTGGTGGAGCGCCAGCCCCGCCGGCGCCGAGGAAGCCGGCGCGCCCGAGCACGCGCTCGAGTGGCGCGTCCTCGCGCCCGAGGACCTCTCCAACGAGCCGCAGAAGAACGCGCGCGTGCGCGTGCACGGTTTCGCACGCTCGCGCCTCTCGATCCCCGAGATCGCGGGCGCGGGCAACGTGGTCGAGGGCGCGCAGTTCCGGCTCACGCTGCACGCGCAGGACGACTGCCAGCCGGCCGCTCACGAAGGGCGTTCGTTCCCGATCCAGGTGCACGTCGTCTCGGTCGACGAGTTCCTGCGCCGCGTCCAGGACCGCCTGGGCCGCGCGCAGCTCTCGACGCGCGCGCTGGGCGATCTGGCGCGCGAGAAGCTGCGCGCGACGGAGGAGCTCGCGACGCTGCTCACCAGCGACGCGCCCGAGCAGCAGGACGGCGCGCGCGAGGCCGCCGCGCTCTCGACCGGCCTGCGTCGCGTCCAGGGCGACGCGCGCTCGCTCGCGCGCGAGCTCGTGGCGCTGGTCGAGGCCGTGCTCTACGCGCGCCTGGACGAGCGCTCGCAGGCGGCGCTGGAGGAGATCGACAACGCGCTCTCGCAGTCGATCACGCGCGGGTTCGACCCGGCGCCCTGGCGCGAGCTCGCGGGGCGTCGCCGCCGCGGCGAGTTGGCCGCGGACACGCTGGCGGCCAAGCTGGTCGAGATCGCGGGCCTGGCGCTCGAGATCAGCGAGGACGACGCACGCGAGGCGACGGCGGCCTGCAGCGCGGCCCAGGAGGCGGATTCCATCACGAACATGCACAGCGCGCTGGCGCGCGCGGCCGAGCGTGAGGGTGCCGCGGTCGCCAAGCTGGAGCGCCTGTCCGAACTGCTCTCGGAGTGGGACAATTTCCAGTCCGTGCTGAACCTGACGCGCGACATCCTGAGCGGACAGAAGAACCTGAACGAGCGCACCAACAAGTACGCGAAGGACCACTGAGATGAAGTTCGCCGCCGGCCTGCTGCTCCTCGTCTGCGTTCCGTCGCTCGCACCGCTGGCCGCGGCCGCCCAGAAGGGCGAGACGCGCACCCAGGCCTCGCTGGCCGAGGACCAGGCGCTGCTGCAGCGCCAGATGAAGCGCCTGCGCTCGACCATGGAGCTGCTCGCGCAGCGCTTCGACAGCGAAGGCCGCAAGCACGCGGCCGAACTGCTGCGTCAGGGCCTGAAGCACCTCGACGAGCGCCGGCCCGAGTTCGGCGACAAGACGCTCGAGGAGCTGATGAGCTCCTCGCAGGAGAACATCACGGCCGGCATGAGCGTGCAGGCGCTCGAGACGCAGCAGAAGGTGATCGAGGGCCTCGAGAAGCTCTACCGCATCCTGACCGACCGCATGGGGCTCGAGGACCTGCAGCGCTCGCTCGAAAACCTGCAGAAGCTTCGCAAGGACCTGGAGGCGCTCACGCAGGCCGAGCACAAGCTGAACGAGGACGCGCAGAAGCTGCAGCAGGAGCAGCTCACGCCCGAGCAGAAGCAGCTGGCGCAGGCCCTGGCGCAGGCCGAGCAGCGCCAGCGCGAGCTGCGCGCCCAGACCGAGCGCACCGGGCGCGAGCAGAAGAGCCTCGACCTCGAGGCGCTGCGCGCGGAGCTGGCGCAGCTCGTGCAGGACCAGGCCATCGATGCCGCCGTCGCGAAGAGCTGGTCGCCCGAGGACGCGCGCGCGTTGCACGCCGCCGACGCGCCCATGCGCGCGGCCTTGGAGTCCGCGACGCACGCCGAGCGCCTCGCGCGCGCGGCCAACGAGCTGCGCAGCGCCGCCGGCGAGCTGCGCGACCCCCCCACGCCCAAGGCCAGCGCTCAGAAGCACCTGGAAAACGCCGCCGCGCGCGAGGAGCGCGCCGCGCAGGCGAGCTCCGATCCGGCCGCGGCCAAGGCCGCCGAGGCGCTGCGCAAGGGTGCCGAAGAGGTCGCGGCGAGCGCCGACGATCAACCCGCGCGCGATGCCGCGGCCAAGGCGCTCGAACAACGCGCGCAAGCGCTCGAGGAGCTGGCCAAGGCGGAGAGCGCCGCGGCCGAACGCAGCAAGGAGGCCGCCCAGGCGGCCTTGAAGTCCAGCGCGCAGGCGGATGGCGGCGCCGCGCAGGCCGCGCAGCGCGCGCTCAAGGCGCTCGCGCCCAACCCGCAGGCTGCGCAGTCATCGCCCGGCAAGGAGCAGGCCGCGCGCGCGGCGCTCGAGAAGGCCAAGGCCGAGCTCGACGGGTCCGCGGCCGAGCTCGAGCAGCTCGGGGCCGAGCTCGCGCGCAGCGAGAGCGAGCAGGCCGCGCGCACCAGCGCGCTCGAGAAGCAGCTCCCGAACGCGCTGCCCACGCCCGGCGAAGCCGGCGCGCGCACCAGCGCCGCGCTGCAGAAGGCCGCGCAGGCCCAGCAGTCCGCGAGCCAGGCGGCCGCCGGCAACGATCCGCGGAAGACCGCCGAAGCCGCCGCGGCAGCGGAGCAGGCGCTGCGCGAGGCGCAGAAGGAGCTCGACGCGCTGGCCGCGGCCAAGGAGGCCCAGTCGGCCGGCTCCGAAGCGATGCGCGCGCTGACCGAGCAGCAGAAGCAGCTCGGCGAGGCCGTGCAGAAGCTCGGGCAGCAGGCGGCCAAGGCCGCGCAAAGCTCGCCGGCCGCGGATTCGGCCCAGCAGGCCGAGCAGGCGCTCGCCGAAGCGCAGCAGGCGATGCAACAAGCGGCGGGCGAGCTCCAGAAGGGCCAGACCGGCGAGGCGTCGCGTTCGCAGGGCGAGGCGATCCAGGCGCTGCAGCGCGCCCAACGCGCGAACTCGCAACCTTCGGGCGCGCCCACGCCCGAGGCGCAGCAGAAAGCCAAGGAGCTCGCCGCCGAGCAGGAGCGCATCAAGAACGAGCTCGCCGCGCTGGCCGAGCGCAACCGCAAGCGCGACAACGCCCAGCCTGCGCCGAGCCTCGACCGCGCGCAGCAGAGCGCCGGCAAGGCCAAGCAGTCGCTCGAGGAAGGCGACATGGAGAGCGCGCAGGAGGACACGCAGCAGACCGAGCGCGAGATGCAGCAGGCGCAGAAGGAGCTGGGCCAGGAGGAGGAGCAGTACCAGCGCCTGCGCCAGGAAGAGCTGCTCTTCCGCATCGCGGAGGAGGTCAAGCAGCTGACCGAGGAGCACAAGCTGCAGAGCGAGGCGACGCTCGAGGTCGACAAGGCGCGCACGGCCGGCGAGAAGCCGACGCACACGCAGCGCCTGCGCCTGAAGAAGATCGGCAAGGCCGAGACCGCGCTCGGCGCGCGCGCGGTCGAGATCCAGAAGGCGATCGCCGGCGAAGGCAGCCTGGTCTTCGCCGAGATCCTGGAGCAGGTGCAGTCCGACCTCGGGCGCATCGGCCGCGAGCTGAGCGAGGAAGGCGACTTCCAGAGCGGCGAGCGCGTGCAGGCGCTGCAGCAGGATGTGGCCGAGTCGCTGGCCTGGCTGGCCGAGGCGCTGGCCCAGGAGAAGGAGCGCCGCAAGCAGGAGCCGCCGCAGGGCCAGCCTCCGCCGGGCAGCGGTGCCCAGATGCAGCAGGTTCGCCGCCTCGTGCCCGACGTCGCGGAGCTCAAGCTGATGAAGCGCCTGGAGCTCGAGATCCAGGGCGCGCTGACGAAGTTCAAGCTCGCGCACCCCGAGGTGGAGCAGGGCCTCGAGCTCGATGCGCTGCTGCTCGAGGATCTGCAGCGCCTGGCCTGGCGCCACCAGCGCACCAGCGACCTGTTCGAAAAATTCCGCAAGCGCCTTGGCATTCCCGATCCGGTGGACGACAACCCCTGAGGAGGACTCGTCATGTTCCTGCACGCGCTCGCGCTACTCCCCGGCCTCTGGCTCGCGCCCGGCCAGGAGCCGCAGAAGAAGGAAGAGCATCCGGTAGTCGTCCCGCTCCCGCAGGATCCGGAAGTCGCGCACCAGCAGATGGTGAAGCTGATCGGCCAGGTGGAGCTGCGCCTGCGTCAGATCGACAAACTGCTCGGTGACGCGAGCGCCGCTCAGCGCCCCGCGGCTGACCCGAGCACGCGCACGGCCGAACTCTTTCGGCGTTCGCAGGACGAGGTCCAGCAAGTCGTCGAGTCGATCGACAGGATCCTCGAACTCGCTGACCACGCACACCGGGGTAGACCCGGCCACGGGGCCTGACCTCCCGGGGGCCTGTGCAAGAAGGCCCCCGGATCCGGCAGTTCGCCGGGCGACCAGGGACAGCAGCAGGGAACGGTCAAGGATCCCCGGACGGGCTCGCGCGACACGACCACGCAGCGCGAAGCGACGCCGGAGAAGCCCGGCCCGGCCGGCGGTGAAAAGACGGCGGGCTCGAAGCCCAGTCCGGACGGGCCGCCCTCGGGGAACAAGAAGTCGCCAGGAGACGGCCAGCAGACAGCGGGCGTCCAGCCTCCCAAGCAGGGCACCGAGCGGATCGCGCGCGCTCCGGATTCGCGTGAGAGCTGGGGCTACCTGCCCGAGCACGCGCGCGATGTCTTCCGCGCGCAGGGCGGCGGGCAGATGCCCGCGCGCTACCGCGAGTGGATCGACGCGTATTACAAGAAGCTCAACCAGAAGCCCTGAGCGCGCCGCGGCGCCCGTCCTGGAGGAAAAGTCCAGGCAAACACTGGGCGCGGTCGATCGTTGGAGCGAACATTCAGGTCAGCCAACCATGAACCGCTTCACCCTGAACCTCGCCCTGATCCTCGCCAGCGGCAACATCACCTTCGCGCAGGATCCGCCCAAGCCCGAAGCGAAGCCCGAGGGCGATCACCCGGTGATCAACGTCCCGATCCCGCAGGCCGCGAACGATCCGCAGCAGCAGATGATCAAGCTCTTCGGCGAGGTCGAGTTGCGCCTGCGCCAGATCGACAAGCTGCTGTCCGAGGCCGCCGCCGGACAGCGCGGCGCGCAGGATGCGACGAAGCCGCTCGACCAGGCGGTCGCGGGCATCGGCGCGCTCGTCCAGCGCACGCAGGAGGAAGGCCAGGCGGTCGTCGACGCGATCGACAAGCTGCTCGAGCTCGCGGCGCAGCAGCAGCAACAGCAGCAGGGCCCGAGCGGCGGCAGCCAGCAACAGGGCGGCCAAGGCCAGGGTCAGCAGAGCAGCCAGGACGGCCAGCAGGGCAAGAGCCCGCTCGAGGGTCAGCGCGACACGACCACGCAGCGCGAGAGCACGCCCGAGAAGCCGGGCGAGGGCAAGGGCAAGGATCCGCAGGGCGAACAGCCCGACCAGAACGGCAATCCCAAGGGCAACAAGAAGACGCCCGGCGACGGGAAGAACACCACGACCAAGACGCCGCCCGGCTCCGAGACCGAGAAGCTCTCCCGCGGAGCGGATGCGCGCGAGACCTGGGGCTACCTGCCCGAGCACGCGCGCGACGTCTTCCGCACGCAGGGCGGCGGACAGATGCCCGCGCGCTACCGCGAGTGGATCGACGCCTACTACAAGAAGCTCAATCAGAAGCCGTGAGCCGCGCGCGCGCAGGGCTCGCGCTCGCTCTGCTCGCCGGCACAGGGCTGGCCGAGGACCGCGCTCGCCTGCAGCAGCCCACGCCCGGCGGAGCACCGCTCGAACAGCGCACCAGCGCCTCCGAGCGCGAGAACGAGGTGGCGCGCGCCGCGCTGCAACGCGCACTCGCGTGCCTCGCGGGAGCGCAGCGCGACGGCGAGGGCGCTCTGCCCTGCTCGGATGCGCGCATCGGGGCCAGCGTGGCCGTGACGGCGCTCTCCGCCCTGGCCTGGATGGCGGGCGGCAACACGCCCGGGCGCGGGCCGCAGGGCAGCGCGCTCGCCGCGGCGATCGACTGGCTCGCCGCGCACGCCGACCTGTCGGATCCGAGCATGCCCTCGGGCTACATCTCGAGCTCGAGCGACCTCGTCTCGCGCATGCACGGCCACGGTTTCGCGACGCTGGCGCTGGCCGAGGCCTGGTGCATGTCGCCCGCCACCGCGCGCGGCAAGAAGCTCGGGGCTGCACTCGAGGCCGCCGTGCGCTGCATCGAGCGCAGCCAGGGCGTCGAGGGCGGCTGGTGGTACCAGCCGCAGAAGGGCCTGAGCCACGAGGGCTCGATCACGATCGCGGCCGTGCAGGCGCTGCGCGCGGCGCGCAACGTGGGCCTCAAGGTCGACCCGCTGGTGATCGCGCGCGCAACCGACTACGTCGCGCGCTCGCAGAAGCCGGACGGCTCGTTCCGCTACGCGCTCGGCGACGAGCACTCGAGCGTGGCGCTCACGGCGGCGGCGATCTCGACGCTCAACGCGGCCGGCAACTACGACAACAAGATCATCCGCAACGGCTACGACTACCTCGTGCGCGAGCTGGCTGTGCGCGCGAAGGACGGCGTCTGGGGTGCGGAGGCCGCGGATCCCAAGGACGGCCAGCACGTCTCGTGTCCGTTCTACGAGCGCATCTACCTGGCGCAGGCCTTCTGGCAGGCGCAGGACCGCTCGCTCTTCATCACCTGGTACGGCCGGGAGCGCGAGCGCGTGCTGGCGCTGCAGGAGGGTGACGGGAGCTGGAAGGACGAGCGCTACGGCAAGTGCTACGCGACGGCCATGAACGCGCTCTTCCTCGCGCTGCCCGAGGGTTTGCTGCCGATCTTCCAGCGTTGATCCGCGGCGCGGTCCGGTAGGCTGTTCCGGCCATGGCCGACCCCCACCCGCCTCCTGGCGACCCCGCCCCCTCCGTCCTGCAGCTCGTCGAGAAGCGCCTCGGCGAGGCGCCGCGCGTCTCCCTGCGCGACGAGGACTCGGCCAACACCGCCGCGCCCGTGATCGACCCGAGCTCCAAGGAGCGCGCGGCCGTCCCGGTCGGTCGCAGCAACTACCAGTTCCTGGGCGAGATCGCGCGCGGCGGGATGGGCGTGATCCTGAAGGGCCACGACACGGACCTCGGCCGCGACGTCGCGGTCAAGCTGCTCGACAAGCGCCTCGCCGATCATCCCGAGGTCGTGCAGCGCTTCATCGAGGAGGCGCAGATCGGCGGCCAGCTGCAGCACCCGGGCATCGTGCCCGTCTACGAGCTCGGCACGATGCAGGACGAGCGGCCGTACTTCACGATGAAGCTCGTCAAGGGCCGCACGCTGGCGGTGCTGCTCGCCGAGCGCGAGAACCTCTCGGCCAACCGCCAGCGCCTGATCGCGATCTTCGAGTCGGTCTGCCAGACGATGGGCTACGCGCACTCGCGCGGCGTGATCCACCGCGACCTGAAGCCGGCCAACATCATGGTCGGCGCGTTCGGCGAGGTGCAGGTCGTCGACTGGGGCCTGGCCAAGGTGCTCGCGCGCGGCGGCACGGCCGACGAGAAGCGCGCGCGCGTGGCGCACACGCAGCTG
>Ga0315912_10003797_pt1 | contig 14749 bp, 15 predicted proteins | sample VfabasoilMG_FD_204469 | JGI IMG/M metagenome (GOLD analysis project Ga0315912, IMG submission 204469) | Garden soil microbial communities collected in Santa Monica, California, United States - V. faba soil | ecosystem: Environmental > Terrestrial > Soil > Garden | place: USA: California... | reverse complement strand
TGGCGCAGCCAGCGCCCCCCTGAACCTTGGGTGATGGTTCAGCGATGGTCAGCAGCTTCCACAGGAGGCGCCATCGATGCCAATGCCGTGTCGGGCAGGCAAGCAGTATAAGTAATCGACACAAACCGGGAGTGGTGTCCCGCGGTCCCTTGTAACGCTCGTCATGTTAAGGCATGTGAGACGGACAGAAACACTCACCGGAATTGCATTACACACCAGAGTTAAGGCTTTTAACACATTACCTGTGTTTGGCGATCCAAAAATGACCACTGCACTGCTTGATCGCCTGACCCACCATTGCCATATTGTTGAGGTAGGCAATGACAGTTACCGCTTTAAAAACAGTTCAACACACACTAGAAAGGAGCCGAAACCCAGAAAAGTGACCACTTGAGGGGTTCAGAGGGTGGGTCAAAATTCGATGAAAATCCCGGGTCAAATTTGAGTGCGAATTAAACAATGGAGCGTCCGAGTGACATTGGTCACCGGATCGCTCTTGCCATGGCCGAGATGCTCGGCCATTTCGGCTTCGAGCGCCCGCTCCACCAGCATCTTGGTCAGCTGCTTGAGCAGACCATTCTCGCCAATGAGGTCTTCGGGCTTCTTGTAGTTCGTCAGCAGACTGTCGGCCAACTGCATCAGCTCGGCGTTCGGCTTCGGGCGTTTGGTGCGTTTCGCTACGGTCATCATTACTCCTTGAAGGACGGCAGTGTCCTGCCAAATGACCGTTTACACAAAACTTTTTACACCCCCTGTGTTTGTGTAGGGTCCGTCTTACAAAATTTATCGGCTCATTCTTGCTGACGCATTCGCTCAATTCTTTTACTCTTCAATCAACCCTCGCGCGTACCCTCTCTCGACGTCGGTGAGGGCCAGCAGGAGCGTTTCCTAAAGGGCGCTCTTGCGACATCACCCTTTCGCGCGCAGCGACACGACTTCACCCGCGTGCCTCTGTTCACAAAATCTCGCCCACTCAGTCATAAGTCGGCGCCGCTTTTCAAATAGGTCACCACGACGGTATGCCGCTTCGACGGCATCACTGACTGCATGCGCCAGCGCCATTTCGCAAACCTCGCTCGGGTAGCTCGTGCGTTCGGCCGCCCAGTCCCGGAATGAAGAACGAAACCCGTGAACCGTAATGCGCCGCCCGCTCGTGGGGTCTATCCAGTTGCGTTCTTTGCACATCTGCCTGACAACCGCTGCCATCGCACCATTCGATAGTGGCTCACCCACGCCTCGACCGGCGAACAAGTGTGGCCTATCTGGCCCGAGTCGTTCCCGCACAATCGCCAAGGCAGCCTGTGATAACGGGGCACGATGATCTCGTTCGCGCTTCATATGTTCCGCTGGCGCGACCCAGACTGCGCTTTTCAAATCAACTTCCGCAGGCTCGGCAGTAATGATTTCGTTGGTACGACTTGCATTAAGGATGAGGTATTCGAGCGCGCGCGCAGCTTCGCCCTCCTGCTTTCGCAGGGCGGCCATGAACTTCGGCAATTCCCCAAATGGCAATGCGGGGTAATGTCTTGTTCTCTGGCGTCGGCTGATGTTAGGCAAGTTGTGTTCAAGATGGCCTCTCCACCGCGCCGGGTTCTCACCTTTGCGATAGCCGCGGGTAGTCGCCCAATCAATGATGCGCTGGATTCTGCCGCGCAGCCGCGTTGCCGTTTCGTTTTTCTCTTTCCAGATCGGCTCGAGGGCTCGTAAGACCAATCCGGTATCAATGTCCGCTATCGATAGGCGCCCGAAGATCGGAGTGACGTAAGTGGCAAGGGTGTTTTCCCACTGCTCGACATGTTTCGGATTTTTCCAGCCGGCGCGATGCGCCTTGATGTAGGCGGCAGCGCAATCGTCAAACGCCCGCGACTTTGCTGTTTCCAGCGCGTGGGCGGCTCTGGACGCTTTGCGCTCGCTTAATGGGTCAATCCCATCGGCTAGCAACCTGCGCGCGTCCTGCGCGCGCGTGCGGGCTTCAGCGAGGGAAAATAATTCACACGAACCCAGCCCCATGTATCGGGACTTGCCCGCGCGCTTGTAACGCAGCACCCATGACTTCGTAAGACCTGATGCAACCTGCAGATAAAGGCCGTTCCCATCCGGATGCATGCCGGCGGTAAGTTTGCTAAGTACTTGTTTCGCCGACAATCGCTGCAATTTTCGCTTGGTCATCCTATCCGCACATTTACCCACACTTTATTCGCGGATGGTGACGGACTAAATTGGACGTGTCAAGACAATCTTTCGATTCTTCATAGGGGAAATGGAAGGATTCTGGACAACACCAAACTGCTTTGGATGATAAGTGGCGGAGAGTGTGAGATTCGAACTCACGAAGGTCTTGCGACCTTGCCGGTTTTCAAGACCGGTGCATTCAACCGCTCTGCCAACTCTCCGGCAATTAGCTTCAATAATACCATTTATTATCAATTGCTTGCGTTAACTCCCCTAGGGGGCGCAGAGAGCGAAATACGTTGCAACCTTTGGCCGAATTGGTTAGTCTAATCTTGACAGTTTTAGTGCGACTTTCATAACCAGATGGAGGAACTCTATGCAACCTGAATTGCAAACGCAGCAACCGCCTTATGCCGGTGCGCAGGACGTCGCTATCCGGCAAAACAAGGTATTGCGCAACACCTACTTGTTGCTCGCCGTCACTTTGATTCCCACGATAGTGGGGGCAGCGGTTGGAACAGCATTCTTCGATTTCGGATTTCTGCGCGCTAGCCCGATCATCGCTTCAATCGCCATACTGGCAATTTTCTACGGTTGGATTTACATGATCGAGCACAACAAAGACAGCGCCTTGGGCGTGGGGTTGTTGCTGGGCTTCACACTATTCATGGGCTTGCTGCTGGGGCCACTGCTGCAAAAAGTGCTGGGCTTTAGAAACGGCGGACAACTGGTGATGATGGCAGCCGGCGGTACAGCGGCTGTATTCTTTGTGTTGTCAGGCATTGCGTCAAATGCCAAGCGCGATTTCGGATTTTTGAGCAAATTCATCCTAGTCGGCTTTGTCGTGCTGATGCTGGCCGTGGTGGCCAATATCTTTCTGCAGATGCCAGCACTATCACTCACGCTGTGCGCGCTGTTCATCGTGTTCTCGTGCGCGATACTACTGTGGCAGATCAACACCATCGTGCGCGGCGGCGAAGACAACTATATTTCTGCGACGCTCACGTTGTATGTCGCAATCTACAATATTTTTACCAGTCTGCTGCAGTTGCTTGGAGTAATCGGCGGCGACCGCGACTGACGCATCGCGATTCCGCATAGAGGGGCGGCTTGGTAGAACCACGCTGCCCTTTTTATTGCCTGTCGAAACAGGCTATCGACTCGACATGCGCGGTATGCGGAAACATATTGACCACGCCGGCCGCGCTGAACGCGTAGCCGTGCCGGTGCACCAAAATTTCAGCGTCGCGAGCGAGTGTCGCCGGATTGCATGACACATAAACGATGCGTGCGGGCGCATTGGCATCGAGCGATTTGACGAGATCAACTGCACCATCACGCGGTGGATCGATCAGCATGCGGTCAAAGCGGCCTAGTCCCACAAACCCATCGGCATCGATCCTGAACAAATCCATTGCACGATAGTCGATGCGCCCGGTGAGTCCGTTGACTGCGGCATTTTCTCCTGCGCGTTGCAACAGCGCCGCGCTGCCTTCAACGCCCAGTACGGACGCGCCGCAGGCCGCGATCGCCAGCGTAAAATTGCCCATGCCACAGAACATATCGGCAACACGCTCCTTTGGATGCGGATCAAGCAAATGCAGCACGCTCCGCACCAGCACACGGTTAATCTGATGATTTACCTGTGTGAATTCAGTCGGGCGAAACGGCAGCTTCACGCCAAATTCCGGCAGCGTGTAATAAAGATCGGCGGGCACTTCAGGCCAGAACGGTTGCGCGGTTTCGGGGCCACGCGGTTGTAGATACAAATGAACATTATGCCGCTGCGCATAAGTTATGAGCTGCGCCCGGTCTTCGACGGATGGCGAATCCAGCACACGCAATACCAGCACATCGACCACATCGCCTATCGCCACCTCAATTTGCGGCAGACGGTCACGAATCGACAACGCGCCGACTAACTCTCGCAACGTCGGCAACAGCGCAGAAATGCGCGGCGGCAGTACTGCGCAACTGGTCATGTCCGCCACGAAACTCGAGCGTTTTTCGTGAAACCCGACCAGCACGCCACCTTTCTTCACCACATGGCGCACAGTCAGGCGCGCGCGATGGCGGTAGCCCCAGGCCGGGCCGTGTATCGGCGGCAGCATCTGTTCGGGTAATACTTTGCCGATATGCCAGAGCGCATCCTCAAGCACGCGTTGCTTGGCGGCGACCTGCGCGCGCGCTTCGAGATGCTGCATGCTGCATCCACCGCAGCGCCCGAAATGCGGACATTGCGGTGTCACACGCTGCGAACTCTTTACGATCACACACTCTACATGCCCGATTTCATAGCTGGGTTTCTTGCGAAATATGTTTGCGGTGACAGTCTCACCCGGTAGCGCACCTTCGATGAATATGGTCTTGCCATCGCGGCGCGCGATGCCGCGCCCTTCCTGATCGAGAGATTCTATGTAGTAAGTTTGCATAAGCCGCGGCGGAGTATGAAATAAGCCGCGTCCTCAATGTAAGCGAACAGGGATCAGTACAACGTGCTCACTGCCCTTTCCAGTTGGAAATGAATTCGTTCCAGTGTGGCTCCGGCGACTTGGCCAGCGTCGAACGCACCAGCCCGCATTGCGCGGCGTGCTGCTCCGGCGTCAGTACGCCACGCATCAATTGAAAGCGCAGATACACCAGGTATGTATTGACGACGTCGGTCTCGCAATAGTTGCTGATATCGGCTAGCTTGCCAGCGCGATACGCATCCCACACACCGGCGCCCGACATGCCCAGCTTGCCGGGCAATCCCATCAATTGCGCAAGATCATCAAGCGGCGCGTTGGCACGCGGCTGGTACATCGCCAGCAAATCCATCAAATCGAGATGGCGCGAATGATAGCGGCTGATGTAGTTGTTCCACTTGAAATCACGGCTGTCCTTGTAATCGCCCTCGCCCATGTCCCAATAGCGCGCGGCCTGCACACCGTGCATGAGACCGCGATAATGCAGCACGGGCAGATCGAAACCGCCGCCGTTCCACGACACCAGTTGCGGCGTGTATTTCTCTATGCCATCAAAAAAGCGCTGGATGATTTCGCCTTCGCTCTCACCGTTCGCGCCCAACGACCATACACGGAACTGGTCACGATCGCGCAGCGCACACGAAATCACCAACACCTTGTGTAGATGCAGTTGCAGAAAATCACCGCCGGTCGTTTGCCGCCGCAATTGAAACGCCATGTCGGCGACCGAAGCATCCGGAACATCCTTGGGCAGACCGTGCAGCTTGCGCAAACCGTCGACATCGGGAATGGTCTCGATGTCGAATACGAGTGCGGGACTCACGAAGAGAAATTAAAAATATCGTTTAAAAACAAATACTTATAAATACTCTACTTGCGTACCCAAGCGCCCGAGGCATTCTGGTAATACCAACCCGCCTGCGCCTTGTCGATCCAGCGTTGCGCGAAAGTACTGCGGATGTCGTTCTCCCATTCGGGCTTGTTATTGGCGCGTGCAATTTCGCGATAAAGCGCAGCGCGATCCTGATTCTCGGCAGCAATCAGCGAATTCGCCTGCTGCCGCTGAGCAAGCGGCACGGCATTGGGATCGCGCAGCGCAACGTTGCCGTCGCGCGTGAGGCCCACGCCACCGCTCCCATACAACGGTGCGAGCTGACCATGACGCTGCGTCATGCTCGATTGAATTGCAGCGATGCCGGGCGTATTGATTTCGAGATTCGCCTGCGCGTGAACCGGCAACGCGCTTGCAAACGCGATCATCATTAACAATGTTCTGAACCAATGTCCGATTTTCATATGCATTCCTTCCATTATTTCGTTGTGGCTGGCGGTTTCGCAGCTTCTTCGCCCTTTTTGATCTGCCACACTTCATCGATGATGCGATCGGCGGCTTTTTCCGCTGCCGCAGCCGGAAAATATATGTTGATCGTTACACATCCGGCCAACGCGAGCACTGCGCCCGCCGCCATCGTGAAACCAAATAATCGTCTGTTCATGTTCACCGCCTACTCCACTATGGGCTTGACGTTATCCTGCGTGATGCGTTTCAGGCGCTGCACCAGTTCTTGCCAGTTCACTTGCCGATTGTAGCCCATCACGGTTATAGCGGGGATACCGCCGCCCTTGACGATCACGTAGCCCTGCGGCGCATCTTCAATGCCGCTCATTTCGCACACGCCGTTGCGCAATTTGCACTTCAGACCGAGCTTGTCATAGCCAAACTGCTCGAAGAATCTCAGAAAGCTACGCTGTATCGCCGCCGCTGCGCCCGCGCCGCCGAGCGCGGAGATATTCTGCACCGCAGCCTGGCTGATCTTGCGCGGATAGTCTCCCGCACTGCTCTCCAGCACCGCATCGAACGCGACAGGCTGCCAGTTCACCATCTCCAGTCCGCCAATACGCGCATCAAGCCGCCCCGTGATACCGCCAAAAGAAAACGCTCGCGTCACCAACCCCAGGTCAAGGTTGCGCATATTTACATCAGCCTGCACGCGTGGTGCCTTGCCGAATATATCGAGCAGCACCAGATTTTTCGCCTCCACGCTGCCGTCGAACACTTTGAAGAACAACGCTCCATCCACCCTGAGCGATGACCTGACGTGACGCACCATCGGTATGCTCGCCGACAGGGTGCCATGCATTACCGGCAAGCCCAATGCCTGCGTGAATTTGTCCATGGGAATTGCGCCGAGTTCCGCGCTGAACTGCCAGTACCAAGTCTCGCGGCCGCCACGTGCGACGAAGTCGCGTACATCGATACTACCTTCGAGAAACGGCACACGTAATGACTTCAGTTCGAACCGCAATCCGTTCATGGCCAACGGCAGCGTGAACCCGCCCACCGGCATGCGCAAGAGTTCACCGCCCTTGGCCGTGATATCCGTGAGCGTTTGTTCGTCCGCGCGCCACGGAATGGTGCCGTTCACCTGAAACAGCGCAAAATTCCCGCCTTTGTCTTCGAACGAGAAACTGCCGAGTTTCACATCCACTGATCGCATGCCCTGTGCGCCCAGTTCTGCCGCCAGGGTTACTTCGCCGTCGGTGCGTAAATCCGCGAACGTGCTTTGCGCAAGATACGGCTTGAGCACGAGTTCATAGAGCGGCTGCACTTTGAGCGCATTGGTGCGCGTTGCTGCGTTTATCAGCTTTCCGCTCACATGGTCGTAAACCGCAGTAACGTTTGCATCGCCGAGACCGGGAAAGCGCAGCACGCCTGATGCAACACGCAACTGCTTCGGATCGTAACTTCCTTCGGCGCTAAAACTCTGGTTCGCCGCCTTGAGATACAGCGGCTGCCAAAAAGCCTCTCCTTCCGTCCACGCGAGGTTGGTTTTCCACAGCCACTGCTCGCCCCGGCGTTCAGCCTGCGCTTCGATACTCACACCGATCTTTTCGCCGGCATGCAGACCCTGTTTATCGCTGAATGCGAGCCCCGCGATTGCCAGTCGTGCCGTGATTGCGCCTGAACTACCGTGGCTAATAATGCCTTTGACGGTGCCCGCCGAGATTGCGGGCGTATCGGCAGGTAGCCACGATGCAAGCCGTTGCAGCTTGCCACCGTCAACAATGATTTGGGTTTCGGCGCCGCTCTTGCCGGTGCGCAATGCGAGCCGCCACGATTCACCGGCAGGTGTCAACGCAATGTTGAGCGCTCGCGTGTCGGTCGCATACGAAAACGAAACCGGAATTTTCTCGTCCGCCTGCAATTCACCTGCCGGACAATCAATTACGCGCGACTCGATACGCAGGCGCAGACAGCGTAGCCGCACATTCTTCCAGGTACGCGTAGCAAAATTGACCGAGGCAATTTCGACCGACAGCGTGCGATCGGCAACGCCACCGAGATCGAGTTTGATACCGTTCGCGGAAAATCCAGGCCCGGTTAAATCATCCAGCGTGAGTGTGATTTGCTGCGACCAACCATACCCTGCTGCCAGTACTATTCCAAACGCGCCACAACACAGCAAGCGCCGCATGCGGGATCGCGCCGTGTCACGCAGGAAACACCCCGGTCGACAAATAGCGGTCGCCGCGGTCGCAGATAATAGCGACGATAACCGCATCGCGCGTTTCTTTCGCCACTTGCAGCGCGGCCCACACCGCACCGCCCGAAGAAATGCCAGCGAAAATGCCTTCCTCGCGAGCGAGCCGGCGCGCCATGTCTTCGGCGTCGCGTTGTGCGATTTCGACTACCTGATCGACACGGCTCCAATCGCAAATTTTCGGCAAATAGGCATCGGGCCATTTGCGTATGCCGGGAATCTGCGAACCTTCGCTTGGCTGACAGCCGACGATACGGATTGCAGGATTTTTTTCCTTAAGAAAGCGCGATACGCCCATGATAGTGCCGGTAGTACCCATGCTCGACACAAAATGCGTGACCTTGCCCGCGGTATCGCGCCAGATTTCCGGCCCCGTGCCCTCGTAGTGCGCGACCGGATTGTCGGGATTGGAAAACTGGTCGAGCAGTATGCCTTTGCCTTCGCGCACCATGCGCTCCGCAACATCGCGCGCTGCTTCCATGCCGCCTGCCTTAGGCGTCAGCACAAGTTCTGCGCCGTAGGCTGTCATGCTTTGACGGCGTTCGACCGACTGATTCTCCGGCATCACCAAAATCATTCGATAGCCCATCATCGCCGCGCACATGGCGAGCGCGATGCCGGTATTGCCACTGGTAGGTTCAATCAGCGTGTCGCCAGGCTTGATACTTCCACGCTGCTGCGCGCGCTTTATCATCGACAGCGCAGGCCTGTCCTTCACCGAGCCAGCGGGATTATTCCCCTCCAATTTGACCAGTACGGTATTTGAGGTGTTGCCCGGTAAGCGTTGCAAACGCACCAGTGGCGTGTTGCCGACAAAATCTTCCAGCGTTTTCATAACGGTAATATCTCCATGTCCACAATGATATCCGACATGGCGCAAAGACTCACGGTTTCCGTGAACAGAAAAAACCCATTGGTGCGGGGTTGTCGTTGGTTACTGTCTGACGCCGCGCAAACTGACTTCTTGTCTTAGCGGCGGCTTTCGCGGACCTACAGCATTACAGCCCTGCTTCCAGTTCCCCGCAATAGCGCGCAACCCCTTGCTCCACGGTGAGGAAAGGCTGGCCGTAGCCTGCGCTCCGCAAGCTCTCGAGACCGGCCTGGGTGTAGCTCTGGTATTTTCCCCTGAGATCCGGCGGAAATGCAATGTATTCAATAATGCCTGCGTCCTGCATCGCGCGCAGAGTTAACACCGGCTCACCGCGCGCCTTGCGGCACGCATTGACCGCTGCTACCGCCACTTCGTTGAAACTCTGTGCCGCACCAGTACCACAGTTGTAGATACCCGATTTTTCAGGGTGATCAAGAAAAAACAAGTTCACTTTAACCACGTCTTCTACCGACACAAAATCACGACGCTGTTCGCCGTTGCCGTAGCCACCGCTGCCTTCGAACAAACGCACCTTGCCGCCGGCGCGATATTGATTGTAAAAATGATATGCAACTGACGCCATGCGGCCTTTATGTTGCTCGCGCGGGCCGTAAACATTGAAATAACGCAGCCCTACGACCTGCGAGTTCAATTCAACGTGGTGACGGCGCACCCATTGATCGAACAAAAATTTGGAATAGCCGTAAACATTCAGCGGATTTTCGCATTCGACCGATTCACGAAATACCGTGCTGTCGCCGTATATCGCCGCCGAAGATGCGTAAATGAACGGCACGTGCTGACTTGCGCAAAAATCCAGCAGTACGCGCGAGTAGCGATAGTTGTTCTGCATCATGTAGCGGCCGTTCGATTCGGTGGTATCCGAACACGCGCCCTGATGCAGCAATGCTTCGACCGCGCCGTTGAGCGTGCCTTTCTGCACCACCGCGAGAAATTCGTCCTTGTCTAGATAATCGAAGATCGTGCAATCGACGAGATTTCTGAAGCGATCCCCATGAGTCAGATCATCGACCGCGATGATATCGGTGATGCCGCGCGCATTGAGCGCCTTGACCAGATTCGCCCCGATGAAACCCGCAGCGCCAGTAACTATATAAGTCATTGTTTATTAATGTATTTTTTTGATGCGCTTGATTCGAACAATTCTTCCGGATGAACCACCGCCGTGCCAAACTTACCAACCACGATTCCCGCCGCACGATTGGCCACACGCACTGCATCATCCATCCCGGCGCCGCCCGCCAACATCACGCCCAGCGTGGCGATCACGGTGTCTCCCGCGCCACTTACATCAAAAACCTCGCGTGCCTGCGCAGCCACATGCAGCCGGCTGCGGCGGCGATATAGCGTCATGCCTTCTTCGCTGCGCGTGACAAGCAATGCCTCAACACCGAGTTGCCGACGCAGCTTTTTCGCCTTCGCCGTCAACTCGGATTCGCTTTTCCAGCGTCCGGCGATTTCGCGAAACTCTGATCGATTTGGCGTGAGCAGCGTCGCCCCCCGGTAACGCGCGTAATCGTCGCCCTTGGGATCCACCAACACCGGTTTGCCCGCGCTACGCGCAGCCGAGATCATATTGGCGATGTGCGTGAGTCCGCCCTTGCCATAGTCGGACAGCACCACCACATCACAGCGGCGCAGCATCAGGCGAAAATCGCGCAACTTTGACGCGAGCACTTCATGACTGGGTGTGGTTTCGAAATCGACGCGCAGTAGTTGTTGTTGCCGCCCAATCACACGCAACTTCACCGTGGTGTCGATGCCGGGATCGCGGTGCAAGCGCGCCGTAACGCCATCGCTCTTCAGTAATCTTGCGAGGCGCTGTCCCGCCTCATCACGCCCCACCACCGACAGCAGGTTCACCCGCGCCCCCAGCGCCGCAGCATTGCGCGCTACATTGGCCGCGCCGCCGGGGCGCTCTTCGCTGCGCTCTATTTTGACCACGGGCACCGGCGCTTCCGGTGAAATGCGTGCAACGCTGCCGAACCAATAGCGGTCGAGCATTACATCGCCGACGATCAACACCCTCGCACGCTGCAACGATAACGAACGATTGGGCACCTTCATTGAGCGATCTCCGCGTTTATTCGACGCAACACCGTAAGCGGATTCGCGGCCTGTGTAATCGGACGCCCTATCACCAGATAGTCGGCACCGTTGTCTACAGCCATGCGCGGCGTGGTTACGCGCTTTTGATCATCCTGCGCGCCGTCGGCGAGCCGTATGCCGGGCGTAACCAGACAAAATTCGCTCCCGCATGCGCCCCGCAAAGCTCGTGTTTCCTGAGCCGAACTGACCACTCCGTCCAGTCCGGATTCGCGCGCCAATCGCGCAAGGCGCAACACCGCTTCCACCGGTGCGCCTTGCATGCCGATGTCGGCAAGATCGCTTTCGGCCATGCTCGTCAACACAGTAACAGCGATAAGTTTTGGCCGCTGCGGCCCGACCAACAGTGCTTCGCGTGCGGCCTCCATCATCGCGCGGCCGCCGCTGGCATGTACATTCATCATCCACACGCCGAGACGCGCCGCGGCTTTACACGCGCTCGCCACGGTGTTGGGAATGTCGTGAAACTTGAGATCGAGAAACACGCCGAATCCGCGCTTGACCAGCGCCTCCACCAATGCCGGACCGGCAGCGGTGAACAACTCCTTGCCGACCTTGACACGGCACAGCGCAGGATCAAGCCGCGCGGCAAACGCAAGTGCCTGTTGCGCTTCAGCATAATCGAGTGCGACGATGATTTTCGGATCGTTCATGCTGGCAGGGTTTTCTCTTCGGTACGCCGCGGTGAATACGTTTCCCAAGCCGCGCACGCCGGACAATGCCAATAGAACTGGCGTGCGCGAAAACCACAGTTGTCGCACTTATACATGGCAAGTCCGCGCGTGTGCTGATGCACGAGATTTTTTATAAGTTCAAGATCATGCCGGCGCTCGACCGGCGCATCGATCAATTGTGCTTCAAGCAATTTGTCCACGCCGAGCAATGTCGGCGTGCGCCGCAGTTCGTCACGCGCCAACGCGTATGCCGGTTCAGCGCCTTGTTCCTCAAGGGTTCCCTGAAAGACCGTATTCAACAAATCCAGCGACGGGTATTTGGCGAGAAATCCGCGCAGCAGATTCAATCCTTCGACCGCTTTTCCCTGCTGCCGAAACGCTCGAAAAATGCGCTCGGCAACCAGCGCGAGATAAGCGGGACTCTGTGTTTCGATGCGTTTCCATGCGTTGACGGCCGCATCCAGATTGCCGGCATTTTGCTCTAGATCGCCTAACAGCATGTTGGCGCGTGCACAAAGACGATGGTGTGCCAGGGCGGCATCAAGATGCGGGCGTGCCGCATCCGGCTGTGTATGCATGATCTCGTTAGTGGCAAGTTCGCAGTAAAAATTCGCGATTTCTTTCTGGTGCGAACGGCCCGTCACCGACTCCAGCTTCTGGGCAATGCCGATGGCCTTGTGCCAGTCTTTTTCCTGTTCGTAAATTTCCAGCAGGAATTTGAGCGCGGCTTCTGCGTGCGGACTTTGTTCGAGCTTGAGAAACAATTCCTCGGCACGATCAAGCAATCCGGCCTTGAGATAATCCTGCGCCAGATCATAAAGCGCCTGCAGCTTCTGTTCCTGCGGCAGATCCTGCCGCTCGGCCAGATTTTGATGCATGCGTATCGCGCGTTCAACTTCGCCTCGCCGGCGAAACAGGCTACCCAGCGCGAAATGTAACTCGATCGTCTGTGGATCGACCTTGACGACTTCGATGAATGCCTCGATCGCCTTGTCGGGCTGTTCATTGAGGAGGAAATTGAGACCGCGGAAATACGACTTCGGCAACACGCGTGACTCCGACAGCAGGTGCTTGATGTCGATGCGGGCTGCCATCCAGCCCAGTGCGAAAAATATCGGCAGCGCCAGCAGCCACCAGTATTCGATATCCATAGTCGATCTCGTTGCGCGCGAAATCAGCGCGGCACGGCACCCGGGGATTCTTCGGGTTGCGCCGGGGGCGGCGTGCCGCGTTTCAGGCGGCTCACTTCACGCCGCAGACGGAATATATACGGCAAATTCGCCGTGACACCAGCGACGACACCGGCGCAAAACACCACCAGCAGCACGATCACCAGCGGTGCATTCCATTCCATGCCGAGGTAATAGCGCACCGCTACGTTGCCAGTGTTTTTCACCGCGAACGAGAGCGCCAGTACAAACACCAGAAACCAGAGTATGAAGCGCATGATGTTGCAGACTAAGGCGGTAGACAGATCGCCCCACGTCTCATCGTGGGGTTCGCGGAAATAAAAAACGGCATGATCGCGGGATGATGCCGTTGTCAGAAAATAAGCGCCTGCCGCGCAGGCTTGAATCACTTTTTGGTGGAATCGACGCGTTCGCGCAGTTCCTTGCCCGCCTTGAAATGCGGAACGTATTTGGACGGCACCTGCACCTTGTCGCCGGACTTGGGGTTGCGGCCGGTACGCGGCGGTCGAAAATTCAGACCGAAACTCCCAAAGCCGCGAATCTCGATTCTGTGCCCCTGCGCAAGACTCTTGCCCATGGCGTCCAATATCATTTTCACCGCCAGTTCGGCGTCTTTCGCCACCAGTTGGGGAAAACGCGCCGCGAGCTTCGCAATCAACTCCGACTTGGTCATGATGCTCCCTTATTGTTGAGTATTTGCCGTATCCATTTTTGCTTTCAGCAATGCGCCAAGATTGGTAGTCCCGGTGCTTGCCTGCTTGTCCGACGCCGCGATTTTCTGCATGGCATCGGTCTCCTCCGCCTGATCTTTCGCTTTTATCGAAAGATTAATCGATCGGTTCTTGCGGTCGATATTGATAATCATCGCCGTCACCGCGTCCCCCTCCTTCAGGTGCGTACGTATATCTTCGACCCTGTCTCTCGCCACTTCGGACGCGCGTAAATACCCTTCAATATCCCCCGCCAGCTGGATCACCGCCCCCTTGGGGTCTATGGATTTTACCGTACCCGAAACTATCGAGTTTTTATCGTTGGTAGCGATGAAACTGTTGAACGGATCGCCATCGATCTGCTTGATGCCGAGAGAAATGCGCTCGCGCTCGACGTCGATGGCGAGCACCACCGCTTCGACTTCCTCTCCCTTTTTATAGTTGCGCACGGCTTCCTCGCCGGCCAGCGACCAGGACAGATCCGACAAATGCACCAGGCCATCGATATTTCCGGGCAGGCCGATGAATATGCCGAAATCGGTGATCGACTTGATCTGGCCTTTGACGCGCTCGCCCTTCTTGTGATTCATCGAGAACTCGTCCCACGGATTCGCCATACACTGCTTCATGCCAAGTGAAATACGACGACGCTCTTCATCGATTTCGAGCACCATGACCTCAACTTCATCGCCAAGCTGAACGACTTTCGAGGGATGCACGTTCTTGTTGGTCCAATCCATCTCGGACACATGCACCAGACCTTCGATGCCGGTTTCTATTTCGACGAACGCACCATAGTCGGTTAGATTGCTCACTTTGCCGAACAGGCGCGTGCCGGTTGGATAACGGCGGCCGAGTCCCACCCACGGATCTTCTCCAAGCTGCTTCAGGCCGAGTGATACGCGATTTTTCTCCTGATCGAACTTGAGCACTTTGGCGGTGACTTCATCACCAACGTTAAGCACTTCGGTCGGATGTTTGACGCGTCGCCATGC
>Ga0315912_10003796_pt1 | contig 14753 bp, 9 predicted proteins | sample VfabasoilMG_FD_204469 | JGI IMG/M metagenome (GOLD analysis project Ga0315912, IMG submission 204469) | Garden soil microbial communities collected in Santa Monica, California, United States - V. faba soil | ecosystem: Environmental > Terrestrial > Soil > Garden | place: USA: California... | reverse complement strand
CCTCTAAGGGCGTTGCAACAATGAATGATCTGGCAGAGTTAGCTGTAGATGAATTGGTAGAGCTGACCAATATGGACACAGAGCGTGCAGAAACGCTCATTATGACCGCGCGTGCACCTTGGTTTAAGTAATGGTATTTAGAATACGTAGAAATAAAGTAGAGAAACTTAACGTGAATAGACAGGTACAGTAAATGGCACAATCAACCGTTGCACAATTTGCCGCAGAGTTAGGCCTGCCAACCGCATTATTATTAGAGCAATTAAAAAGTGCTGGCGTAATTAAAACTGCTGCAGAAGATAAATTAGACGAGGCTGATAAAACCGCTTTGCTGGATTTCTTGCGTAAAGAACATGGCGCTGCTGCACCAAAAAGCAAAATTACTCTTGTGCGTAAACAAAACACAGAAATTAAAAAAACGGACAGCACAGGCCGCGCTCGTACTATCCAAGTGGAAGTACGTAAAAAGCGTGTATTAGTGCGCCGTGAAGATTCGGGTGAAGTAACAGAGACAGCAGATGCGTTGCAGGTTGTTGAAGAAAAACCATCAAGTGAATTGGCGGTGGAAGTTGTAGCGCCAGCTTCAGCAGAAATTCAGCCATCAACTGAAGAAGCGCCTAAATCTACAACACTCAAAAAACAAGTGCTAACTCCTGAGCAGATTGCGATTCGCGAGCAGGAAGCCAAACGCCACGCGACCCTTTTATCGATACAAGCAGAAGATTTACGCAAAAAACAAGAGCTAGAGCAACGCCGTGCTGATGAAGAAGCAAAAAAACTAGCGGAAGCAGAGGCGAACAAAGCCAAGCTTGCAAAATTAAGCGAAGGTACATTGCATAAGCCTGCGGCAAAAGAGGGTGCTAAGCCTGAGAACAAAGAATCCAAAAAAGGTAAAGGCGGCGGCAATAATAAAGACTGGAATGAAAATGAGAATCGCAAGCGCGGCTTGAAAACGCGCGGCGCAATTGCAATTAATACCGGTTGGCGCGCCCCTAAAGGAAAACATAAATCACATAAAGACGAAGATGATCAGCAGCATGCTTTTAATGCGCCAACTGAGCCGGTGGTGCATGAGGTGATGGTGCCAGAAACCATCACTGTTGCGGATTTAGCGCACAAAATGGCAGTGAAAGCGTCTGAAGTAATTAAAGCCTTGATGGGTATGGGTATGATGGTGACAATTAACCAGGTGCTCGATCAAGAAACTGCTATTATCATCGTAGAAGAGATGGGGCATAAAGCACAAGCTGCTGCTGCTAATGATCCGGAAACTTTCCTAGAAGAAACAGAACATGCAGAAGCTATTTTAGAATCGCGTCCGCCTGTGGTTACTGTGATGGGTCACGTTGACCATGGCAAAACTTCTTTGTTGGATTACATTCGTAAAAGCCGTGTAGTTTCTGGCGAAGCCGGGGGTATTACTCAACACATAGGCGCATACCATGTAGAAACACCGCGTGGTATGGTCACATTCTTAGACACACCAGGCCATGAGGCATTTACCGCCATGCGCGCACGGGGTGCTAAAGCCACCGATGTGGTAATTTTGGTAGTTTCCGCAGATGATGGCGTGATGCCACAAACTATTGAAGCTATTCACCATGCTAAGGCCGGTAACGTGCCGATTGTGGTGGCAATTAACAAAATTGATAAACCTGATGCACAGCCTGAGCGTGTGAAGATGGAGCTTGTTGCTCAAGAAGTCGTGCCAGAAGATTTTGGTGGTGATGCTATGTTCCGCGAAGTTTCTGCCAAAACAGGTAAGGGCATTGATGAATTGCTGGAAGCTGTATTGTTGCAGGCGGAAATTTTAGAGTTGAAAGCACCAAAAAATACACCTGCTAAAGGTTTGGTGATTGAAGGTCGTCTGGATAAAGGTCGCGGTCCGGTTTCTACTATTTTGGTGCAATCTGGCGTGTTACGCCGTGGTGATATGTTGCTGGCAGGTAGCACTTATGGTCGCGTGCGCGCTATGTTAGATGAGTCCGGTAATGAAATTAAAGAAGCAGGTCCTTCTATTCCAGTAGAAATTTTGGGCTTGTCCGATGTACCAAGTGCGGGCGAAGAAGTGATTGTACTAAATGATGAGCGTAAGGCACGCGAGATTGCATTATTCCGTCAAGGTAAATTCCGTGATGTGAAATTTGCAAAACAGCAAGCAGCAAAAATGGAAAATATGTTCGACCAAATGGCTGAGGGCGAGGTAAAAACACTTGCTTTGATTATTAAATCCGACGTGCAAGGTTCATACGAAGCACTTTCAACCAGCTTACAAAAACTGTCCACACCAGAAGTCAAGGTGAATATTATTCACACAGGTGTTGGTGCGATTTCCGAGTCAGATGTTAACTTGGCGGCAGCCTCAAAAGCTGTTTTGATTGGTTTTAACGTACGCGCTGATTCTGGCGCGCGTAAGCTTATTGAAAGTAACGGTACCGATGTACGTTATTACAATATTATTTACGAGGCAGTAGATGAAGTGAAAGCTGCATTAGGTGGTATGTTGGCGCCAGAGCAAAGAGAAAGCATGATTGGTATTGTCGAAATTCGCGAAGTATTCCGCATCTCCAAAGTTGGTGCTGTTGCTGGTTGCTACGTGCAAGATGGGCTGATTAAGCGCAACTCAAAAGTACGTGTATTGCGTGATAACGTGATTATTCACACAGGCGAGTTGGATTCGCTCAAGCGCTTTAAAGACGATGTAAAAGAAGTGAAAAACAACTTTGAGTGCGGCTTATCACTTAAAAACTTTAATGATATTGAAGTAGGTGATCTGCTGGAGGTCTATGAAGTTGTTGAGGTCGCCAGAACACTCTAAATGGCGAAAGAATTTTCCCGTAGCAATCGTATTGCCGAGCAAATGCGCCGCGAACTAGCGGATTTATTGCAGTTTGAAGTAAAAGATCCGCGAGTCGGCATGGTGACGATAACCGAGGTTGAGGTGACGGGTGATATGGCACATGCCAAAGTTTTTTATAGCGCTCAAGCGGGCACGCCAGAACTGCAACAAGGTTTAGAAAAGTCTGCCGGATTTTTACGCACACAAGTTGCTAAGCGCATGTTGTTGCGCACTGTGCCACAGCTGCATTTTGTTTATGACTCATCCATAGATTATGGTATGAAAATGGGTAAACTGATTGACGAAGCGCTGGGATCAGAAACCAACTCAAAAAAATAAATCAATAAACCTTAATCCATTGCAATTTAAACGCATCAAAAGAAATCTCAGCGGCGTACTTCTACTTGATAAGCCGCTAGGCTATTCATCAAATCAAGCTTTGCAAAAAGTAAAATGGCTTTATCAGGCTGCCAAGGCGGGGCATACTGGCACGCTAGACCCACTGGCGACTGGGCTATTGCCGATTTGTTTAGGCGAAGCCACGAAGTTTGCACAATATGTGACGGACGCAGATAAAACCTATATTGCAACAATAAAATTGGGTGCGACCACAACAACGGGTGACGAGGAGGGCGAGATACTAACCTCATCTACAGTCGATGTTACGCGAACGCAGTTTGAAGTGGCAACCCAACAATTTTTAGGAAAAATTAGCCAAATTCCACCGATGTATTCGGCATTGAAGCACGAAGGAAAGGCCTTATACACCTATGCTAGAAGTGGCGTGGATATTGGTCGCCAGGCACGGTTAATTACGATAAAAGAGATTATCGTCGACGAATTCTCTGGCGCTATTGCACAAATCACGGTGACTTGCAGCAAAGGCACGTATATTCGTACGCTTGCAGAAGATATAGGTACAGCCTTAGGTTGTGGCGCGCATTTGATTGGCTTGCAACGCACTGCCACGGCAGGTTACCGATTACAGCAGGCTGTCACGATAGATGCGTTAGAAGCGATGCCAATCGAAATGCGAGATGTGCAATTATTATCGGTTGATTCAGCTATAGAGAGTTTGCCAAAAGTGACGCTAGATATGGACGCGACACATTTTTTACTGCATGGCCAGTCCGTTTGGCTATCTGGCATAATACCAATGGGTGATTTGCGTTTGTATGACGAGAATAATCAATTTCTAGGTTTGGGTTTTTTGCAGGATGACGGCAAGATCGCACCCAAGCGCCTTATTCAAAAAGTGTAGAAAAAACCAATACTTAACACAATTAATTGACAAAAATTACTTGTTAAAACTGCAAATTCAATATAGAATGCGCGGTTCATTGTAAATGAATGCACTCGCGGGTTGATTGTTTATGAAGCCTGCTTTTGCATTGACGAATAAGACAACAAGATAAGGATTAAATATGGCAACAACCGCAGCAGATCGCGCTAAAATCGTTAGCGAGTTTCAAACGGCAAAAGGTGATACAGGCAGCCCGGAAGTGCAAGTAGCGCTTTTAAGTAGCCGCATTACCTACCTCACAGAACACTTTAAATCTAACAAAAAGGACAATCACTCACGCCGCGGTTTGCTCGCTTTGGTGAGTCAACGTCGTCGTTTGTTGGATTATTTAAAACGTAAAGATGCAAGCCGTTATCAAACTCTGATTGAGCGTTTGAGCTTGCGTAAGTAATTTTATAAATGTGGCTAAACTGATTAACCCGCTTTTATAAATTAGCAAAAAGCCGATAGCGAATCTGCATCGGCTTTTTTTATTGCAGGTAGTCGTTGGGTAGTGAATGGCTACTATTGAGAGAGAAAAGGAAAAGAGATGTTTAATATTACAAAAAAGAGTATTCAATATGGTGCGCATACGCTCACACTAGAAACAGGTGAAATCTCCCGTCAGGCAGACGCTGCAGTGATGGTGAGTTATGGTGATACAGTGGTTTTGGTTGCAGTTACTAGTAAAAGAGAAGTAAAAGCAGGTCAGGATTTCTTTCCATTGACTGTAGACTACATGGAAAAAACTTATGCTGCAGGTAAAATCCCAGGCGGGTTTTTCAAACGTGAAGGCCGCCCTTCGGAAAAAGAAACACTGACATCACGTTTAATCGATCGTCCGTTACGTCCTCTCTTCCCGGAAGCGTTTTATAACGAGGTGCAAGTGGTTGCGACAGTTATGTCCTCTGATCCGGAAATTGATGCAGACATTCCAGCAATTATTGGTGCATCAGCTGCGATGGCGCTTTCTGGTATCCCATTCTTTGGCCCATTAGGGGCAGCTCGCGTGGGCTATATTAACGGCGAATACGTACTTAATCCGACAAAAACACAATTAGAAGAAACTGAATTAGATTTAGTAGTAGCAGCAACGGAAACCGCAGTAATGATGGTTGAATCCGAAGCTAAAGAGCTATCAGAAGAGATTATGCTTGGTGCGGTTGTTTACGGTCACGAACAAATGCAAGCTGTGATTAAAATGATTAACGAAATGGCGCATGAAGCGGGAAAAGATGCCTGGGATTGGACAGCGCCCGAGCCTGACACTGCATTGATCGAGAAAGTGGCTAAGTTAGCTGCAACAGATGTAAATGCTGCATTTCAAATTAAAGCCAAGGGCGAGCGCTCTGCTAAATTGGAAGAAATCAGAAATCGTGTCATGAGTGATTTGATTACTGAAGAAACCTCTACTGAAGAAGCGAATAAAATCAAAACAGAGTTTTTTAATTTAGAAGCTAAAACAGTACGTAGCCAGATTTTGAATGGCGAACCGCGTATCGATGGTCGTGATACGCGCACAGTGCGTCCAATTAGCATTCGTACAGGTGTGTTACCTCGTACACATGGCTCTGCATTGTTCACACGCGGCGAGACACAAGCATTAGTGGTCGCCACTCTAGGCACAGGTCGTGATGAGCAAATTATCGATGCGCTGCAAGGCGAATACAACGATCGCTTTATGCTGCATTACAACATGCCACCATTTGCTACAGGTGAAACAGGTCGTGTAGGCACACCAAAACGTCGTGAAATTGGCCATGGTCGATTGGCAAAGCGAGCACTTGTAGCTGCATTGCCTGCCAAAGAAGATTTTGACTACACCATGCGTGTGGTTTCAGAGATTACGGAATCAAACGGCTCAAGCTCAATGGCATCTGTATGTGGTGGCTGTTTGGCGCTATTGGACGCAGGTGTGCCGATGAAAGCGCATGTGGCCGGTATTGCCATGGGTTTGATTAAAGAAGGCAATCGCGTTGCTGTGTTGACTGATATTTTGGGTGATGAAGATCACTTGGGCGACATGGATTTTAAAGTGGCAGGTACCGAAAATGGTGTGACGGCTTTGCAAATGGATATCAAGATTACCGGCATTACCTCGCAAATTATGCAAGTGGCTTTGGCGCAGGCTAAGGAAGGCCGTGCGCATATTCTAGGCATTATGCAAAAGGCCATGAGCGGCGCCAATACCGAGATGTCGCAGTTTGCACCACGTATTATTACGATGAAAATCAATCCCGATAAAATCCGTGATGTGATTGGTAAAGGCGGGGCAGTCATTCAAGCGTTGACCAAAGAGACAGGTACCACGATTGATATTGAAGATGACGGTACGGTGAAAATTGCCTGTACTTCAGGCGAGCAAGGTGAAGAAGCAAAACGCCGCATTGCACAAATCACGGCTGAAGTTGAAGTTGGTCAAATTTACGAAGGCCCGGTAGTTAAATTGTTAGATTTTGGTGCAGTGGTTTCCTTACTACCTGGTAAAGATGGCTTGGTACACATTTCGCAAATCGCACATCAGCGTGTTAGTGCGGTGAGTGATTTTGTGAAAGAGGGCGATATTGTCAAAGTGAAAGTAGTAGAAATTGATGATAAAGGTAAAGTGCGTTTAAGTATGAAGGCTTTATTGGATGCGCCTGTAAAAGAAGATGCGTCGCAGGAGTAATTAAGTAACAATAAAAAAGCCCGCTTAGCGGGCTTTTTTATTTAATAACAGTGGTTAGAACTACTAGTGAGCTACCTGTTTCTCCCGCATCTCATCAAGTGTTTTGCAGTCGATACAAAGCGTTGCGGTTGGGCGAGCCTCTAAACGTTTTAAACCAATCTCTACGCCGCAGCTTTCGCAATAGCCGTATTCTTGGTCATCAATATTGCGTAAAGTTTCATCGATTTTTTTAATCAGCTTGCGCTCGCGGTCACGGTTGCGCAGTTCCAATGCCATGTCAGATTCTTGGCTTGCACGATCATTCGGGTCTGCAAACATGGTCACCTCGTCTTGCATGGTATGCACAGTGCGGTCAATATCGTGACTAAGTTCAGATTTCCAGTCGTTAAGAATCCTGCGGAAATGATTCAATTGATTTTTGTTCATATATTCCTCATCAGGTTTGGGCTGATAAGGGGTAAAGGTTTTGTTTAGTGTTTCTGCCATATTGAGCCTAAAAATACCACATAAAAACTACTTGAAACAACAACGTTAGTAAAATGAATCGCGCGAGTTTACACTGATTATTTGTGATATGCAAAAGTAAATTTGTAAATAAACTTTTGCATGTTTTACACTTTATTCTCGCTAAGCTCCAATGCCAATAAAGTATTCTCCATTAGAGTTGCTACCGTCATAGGGCCAACACCGCCGGGCACAGGTGTAATATAGCTCGCACGTGTTTTTGCTGTATTGAAATCTACGTCGCCACAAATAGTTCCATCTTCTCGACGATTAATACCGATATCGATAACGATCGCGCCTGCTTTAATCCAGTCACCCTGAATCAATCCTGCTTTACCCGCAGCTACGACAATTAAATCTGCATTTTTTACTTTTTCAGCCAAATTTTTAGTATGGCGATGACAACTTGTAATAGTACAACCTGCCAATAGTAGCTCTAATGCCATAGGGCGACCAACGTGGTTGGAAACACCAACAATTACTGCGTCCAAACCAATGATATCTATATTGCTTGCCTGCAGCATTTTGATGACGCCAAATGGTGTGCATGAGCGCAACGTAGGCTGGCGCACCGCTAAACGGCCTATATTATATGGATGAAAGCCATCCACATCTTTATCCACGCTGATGCGCTCAATAATATGTTCGTCTTTAATTTGTGGTGGCAGGGGCGATTGCACCAAAATACCGTCTACCGTACTGTCGTTATTAAGGTTATCAATGAGAGTGAGCAGTTCTGCTTCAGTGGTGCTGGCGGGTAGATTATGGGCAATTGAACGAATGCCTATTTTTTCACATGCCAAGCGCTTGTTACGTACATAAATGGCAGAGGCAGGGTCAGCACCTACTAAAATAACAACCAGACAGGGTGCACGTTTGCCGGCGGCAACACGGTTTGCGACTTTTGTTTTGATTTCATTCAGTAAATTTTCGGCAATGACTTTGCCGTTGATAATTTGTGCTGTCATGCTTCTGTTTCAAATAAAAATGAGAAATAAAACAGCATTTTAACATATTCGAATTGACCAAAAGCTCCGTTTGCGCTATATTTCTGCCTCTTCGGCGTGTAGCGTAGCCTGGTAGCGCGCCTGCTTTGGGAGCAGGATGTCGGGAGTTCGAATCTCTCCACGCCGACCAGTTTTTTTGGTCTTGCCCATTTAAGTCGTCACGTGTAACTAAATCTGCCCGTAGCTCAACCGGATAGAGCACCAGCCTTCTAAGCTGGGGGTTACAGGTTCGATTCCTGTCGGGCAGGCCATGATTGTTTTAGCAAACCGTTCAATGGTGGCTGTAGCTCAGTTGGTAGAGCCCTGGATTGTGATTCCAGTTGTCGTGGGTTCGAGCCCCATCAGCCACCCCATTAAATCAAGCACTTAGAATTTCTAGCATTTTCCAAAAACGCTGCATATCAGCTTGATTCCAATATTCTGTTCTCTCAAATACTTTCTTTTCTTCTAAAGAACAATGCAGTATTTCTACTTCTGTATTCTTAATTGGTTATTGATTGTCTGCGCTATTCTTAAATTTCTTAGCAACTTAACAAATTCAAGTGTAGGATTACACTTAAGTGTTTGTGTTAATTGGGCATTTATGTAATTAGTCATTTTTTTGACTTTATGTAGCAACTAAATTATCAAGTAATAATTACACTATAAAAGAAACGATTTCGTAAATGATTGGTTATGATTATCGTACATCTGACTACCTGCGTATAGCCGTGCTGGCATTGCTTTATAGCGTGCTTGCCAGGCTTGTTCTTAGTTTCTTCTCCGCCAACGGGATCGTTTCCATCATCTGGCTACCTAGCGGACTGGCAGTCGCTGCGCTACTGTTGGGAGGCAGGAAATACTGGCCGGGTGTATTTATCGGTGCCTTTGCTGCCAGCTTAATAGGGGGTGGCCCAGTAAGTTTATCCTTAGCAGTTGCATTTGGCAGTACATTAGAGGTGCTCGTTTGTCATTGGATGCTGGTTAGAATCGATAGCTTTGATCCTAACCTGATACATCCGCGTGATTTTCTACGGCTATCAATTGCAGGAATGCTAAGTGCCTGTATCAGTGCCTTGATAGGAGTTAGTGCATTAATTCTTGCCGGACACATAGCCCAAGAGAATTTCTTGCGCAATCTAATATATTGGTGGCAGGGAGATGCAATCAGCATCATTCTATTCACACCACTTTTAATCGTATGGCGGCAATTACCAAAGGGCTGGTTCAATCGCAGTCGTGTGTTGGAAACCATCAGCTGCTTCGGCCTAGCTTTTCTGACTGCCCAAATTATCTGTCAGGGCTTGTTTCTGGAATCTATCGGTAATCACATAAGAAGCTACTGGATGGTTCTTTTTGTTGTTTGGGCAGCGGTACGTTTTGGACTTCACGGGGCCTTACTCGTTGTCAGTACCACAACGGTACTTGCTTCTCTAGGGGCAATAGAGAGAACGGGTATTTTTGCAGGAGATTTTGGTGTAGGCGGTTTGGTTAACGTCTGGTTCTACACACTCGCTCTAACGCTAACCGGCGTAACATTGGCTTTGGCAATCGAGCGTGAGCGTAAATTGAATGAAGCAGCATTGAATAGCAGCGAGGAGCGCTTGAGAATAGCTGCCGATTCGGGTCAGGTGGCAATCTGGGAAGTTGACCTCAAATCCGGCAAATTGATTTGGGATGATAATTGTTTCACCCTGTACAAAATGCAGCGTGAGAATTTTAGAGGTTCTTTTGAGGAGTGGGCAGCGCGACTGCACCCGGATGATCTTGAAGCAACCGTAGCAGCTTTTCAGGAAGCTGCGGCTGGCGGAGAGGAATATAACACAACTTTTCGTATTATCTGGCCAGATGGTGAGGTGCGTCACATCAAGGCGCACGGACGGCTGATTAAAGATAAGGCCGGCAATCCTGCGCGCATGATAGGTACTAACTGGGACAATTGGGCCTTAGTAAAATCTCAGCAACAACTGCAGTTAGCGCAAACTACTATTGATCTGAGTAGAAGTGCCTTTTACAGAGTAAGCCCGGCAGGTCGAGTAGAGTACGTCAATGATGCTGCATGCCAGAATTTGGGATATAGCCGAAAGGAATTAATTGGCATGAATGTCTGGGATTTTGACCCGGATTTTCCCGCCGAAGCATGGTCCCCCATGTGGGAAGGGCTGCTGCAGACCAAGGTGGTCAATATCGAGACGCGTCATCAGCGTAAAGATGGCACTATCTTTCCAGTCGAGGTGGTCGGCAATATTATTAATGATGGTGGTGATGTGTATAGCTTTGTTTTCGTGCAAGATATCACCGAACGTAAGAACGCCGAAGAGGCACTGCGAGCAAGTGAGGCGATTTTATCTGCCACCATTAGCTCATCATTAGATGCTGTAGTTCATATGAACGCAGAGGGAATTATCACCCGATGGAATGCGCAGGCAGAAAAAATATTCGACTGGCCACGAGACGAAGCCGTCGGGCGTAAGCTGCATGAAACGATTATCCCGTTACGGTACAGAGATGCGCATATTCGCGGCATGAAGCATTTTATGGCTTCAGGTGAGGGGCCAGTCTTGAACTCGCGTATCGAGATTTCCGCCTTACATCGTGATGGACATGAGTTTCCGGTGGAATTATCAATCACTCCACTTAAAACTGCAGATAATTACGAGTTCAGTGCCTTTATCCGTGATATCAGCGAGCGCAAGCAGGCAGGTGAGCGGATACAACGTCTTACGCATCTTTACAGGTCGCTTAGTGAGGTTAATCAAGCCATAGTGCGCATGGAAGAGCAAGACGAACTGTTTCCGCTGGTTTGTCGTTGTGCAGTCGAATTCGGTGGCATGACTATGGCTTGGATTGGTCAGGTAGACAAAGCTAGCGGCTTAATTGTTTCTGCTGCTAGCTACGGCAGCCATCTGGAATTTTTGGATGGTATCGTTGTTTCCTCAAATGCTGATATGCCGGAGGGTCGCGGGCCAATGGGTAGAGCGCTGCGCGAAAATCGGTCATACATCATCAACGATTATCTTGCTGATCCCATGACGGCACCTTGGCGTGAGCGGGCTGCCAATTGTGGATGGAACTCACAGGGTGTTTTCCCGATTCCTCGTGGGGGCAAGCCGTTTGCGGTAATTGCAGTTTACCATGCACAGCTTAGTGCCTTTGATAAGGAAGCTATTGCTTTGCTGGAAGAGATGGCGAAAGATATTTCTTTCGCACTGGATAATTTCGATCGTGAAGTGCAACGTAAGTCTAATGAGCAGTCGCTGCAGTTAGCTGCTTCTGTATATGAAGCCAGCAGTGAGGCTATGTTGGTTATGGATGCTGAAGGCACGATCATCGCTATCAATCCGGCTTACACTGCCGTTACCGGGTATTTGAAGGAAGATGTTTTAGGAAAACCTGCAGAAACATTCAAATCCGACCAGCACGATGAAGCATTCTATCAGGCCATATCGGATGAGCTCAAAGCAACGGGTAAGTGGCAGGGAGAGCTTTGGACACGACGTAAAAATGGCGAAGCCTATCCAATCATGGCCTTTATTAACGATACATTCAATCAAGATAATTCGGTATTGCACCGGATTGTGTTGTTCAACGATATTTCCCATATAAAACAATTCAATGAGCTGATTTGGCGACAGGCTAATTTTGATACTTTGACCGGATTACCTAACCGACAAATGTTTCAGGACCGTTTGGGACAGGAAATCAAGAAAACCCATAGAACCGAGTTGCCACTGACGTTACTATTCCTTGATCTTGATTATTTCAAAGAGGTTAACGATACTTTAGGTCACGCTAAAGGAGACATGTTATTGAAGGAGGCATCCATTCGTCTTACTAACTGCGCGCGCGAGTCAGATACTGTTGCCCGCTTTGGGGGAGATGAGTTTACTATGCTTCTGAGTGAACTACATGATACAGACAGTGTTGATCGCGTTATACAGAATATCCTGCAAGCACTTTCAGAGCCATTTAATTTAGATGGTGAAATAGCCTATGTATCTGTCAGTATCGGCGTCACATGTTATCCGGATGATGGCAGAGAGGCGGAAGTGCTGCTCAAGAATGCAGATCAGGCCATGTATGCTGCCAAGACAGCGGGTCGCAATGGCTTTAGCTACTACACTCCCGCTATGCAAGCGACAGCACAGTTTAGAATGAGGCTAGCCAATGATTTGCGTGGCGCGTTATCGGAGAACCAGTTGTGGGTGGCGTACCAGCCCATAGTCGATCTTAAGTCCGGAAAGATTGTTAAGGCAGAAGCACTGGTTCGTTGGCAACATCCAAAACATGGGTTGGTAAATCCTGCCGAATTTATCGCTGTTGCGGAGCATACCGGGCTTATCAATGATATCGGTGAGTTTGTGTTTTATGAGGCTACACAGCAAGCAAAACGCTTGCAAGAAAGCTACCTCAAAGAGTTTCAAATTAGCGTTAATGTGTCCCCGGTACAGATTAACGATAAGAGTGGTAAACACAAACCTTGGCACCAACAATTAAAAAAACTGGGTTTGTCAGGGAAAAGTATCGTAGTAGAGATAACCGAAGGATTATTGCTGGAAGCTAATGCTGCAACCACAGCAAAGCTGCTGGAGTTTCGCGATGCGGGAATTCAAGTGGCGCTGGATGACTTTGGAACAGGCTACTCATCATTATCTTACCTCAAAAAATTTGATATTGATTACATTAAGATTGACAGATCCTTTGTGCGCAACTTGTCGCCCAAATCTGGTGATTTAGCGCTGTGTGAAGCCATGATTGTTATGGCACACAGGCTAGAGCTAAAGGTGATTGCTGAGGGCGTTGAAACTGCGGAGCAGCATAAGTTGCTTTCTGAAGTCGGGTGCGATCTCGCACAAGGATATTTGTTTTCTAAGCCAGTAACTGCAGGTCAGCTTGAAAAATTATTACAGAAAAGCTGAGCGACAAACTTTAACGAGCTCCATCGGTCACCCATTTCTCCCAAGCAATTTTATCTATTCGCAGCAAATTTACTACGCATAAATCATTGGCCTGCGAGGCAGTATATATGCGGCTTCCAGAGCATATATTTTGTGGGTAAATAAAGCATCAGAAGTATTAAATTTTTAGCACTAGTTGCCGTTAGTGTACTTAATAGGGAAGTTGTAATTGCGAGCTATATCGCAACCCTGATTTCATACACTGTGCGGGGACTAAGATGAAATTAATTAACGCAATACTAATGCACGCCTGGCTTGCCATTCGACTAAAACACGATGGTTCCGGTTTACCGGCTAACATTCCTGGCGCATTTATGCTAGTTGCGTTATATATCGCTTTGAGCCTTATCAATGCTAGTGGCGAAATCGGTCTTGGATCGTTTATTGCACTTGGCTTCATTGCTCAGTTCTATGTTTTTAGTCTCAGAGACAAAGTGATAGGTCTTATTATTTTGATAGGGATTATCGTCAATGCATTTACTCTTGCCTTATCTGTTTTTGGCGGTGTTTCCGAGGAAATGCACTTATTGCTTTTAATCGCTGAATTCATCATGATTTTTGCTGCGCTTGTAAACATTATTAGAAGTAACGCGCATCTTACTTAATTATCAGTAGTTAATATTTTGCCTAATTTAGTTTAGGTTCAGCTACGCCCATCATCTCATCACACGATTTAACTTCAAGCTAAATCATTGATACAAGCCTGCATACAGGTTATAGTATTCCAAAATAACAAAAGATAACGTTGAGGAAAGACTATGGCTGAATCACGTCCGGTACTGATTATTATTGATGATGACCCGCTCATTACCGATACCTTGCATTTCGTCTTAAGCAAACACTTTGAAGTGTGCGTAGCAGATTCGCGTGCACAGGCAAAAAGCTTGTTACGCCAGTTAGACGAGCCACCTGCGCTTGCTTTAGTGGATTTAGGCTTGCCACCGATGCAGCACAAACCCGATGAGGGTTTTAAGATGATAGGAGAGTTACTCGCACATTCTCCCAGCATGAAAATTCATGTGCTTTCGGGGCAAAGCGATGATGTGAATGTGAAGCACGCACTTGCTTTAGGCGCACTCGACTTTATTCCTAAGCCTTGCGATGTAGACCGTTTAAGAGAGCTGCTGCTCAATTCGTTGAAAGTTCAAAGTGTTGAGCTTACAGAAAAACCAGAAGATAAAAATGGTGGCATGATAGGTGAAAGTCTGCCTATGCAAACATTGATTACACAAATTCGTCAATTCGCCGATTCGCCTTTTCCAGTGCTGATAGAGGGCGAGTCTGGTAGTGGTAAGGAGCGTGTTGCCAGCAATTTCCATCGCTTTAGCAAACGCATTAAACACCCTTATTTGTCAGTCAATTGCGCAGCTATTTCGCCGATGTTGGCGGAATCTATTTTATTTGGGCATGCCAAGGGTGCCTTTACAGGTGCGGCAAATGCTAATGCCGGCTATTTTGAAGATGTAGATGAAGGCACGCTGTTCTTGGACGAGATTGGTGAATGGCCCCTTGAGAT
>Ga0315912_10003795_pt1 | contig 14760 bp, 14 predicted proteins | sample VfabasoilMG_FD_204469 | JGI IMG/M metagenome (GOLD analysis project Ga0315912, IMG submission 204469) | Garden soil microbial communities collected in Santa Monica, California, United States - V. faba soil | ecosystem: Environmental > Terrestrial > Soil > Garden | place: USA: California... | reverse complement strand
TCGCTGACGACGGCCTCGAGGTCGTGGGCGTCGGGCGTGGCGGCGGGGGCGGGGGCGGGGGCGGCGGTGTTGGTGGTGGCGGTGGCGGTGGTGGTGACAGCGATGGCGAGGGCAGCGGACGCGCTGACGGTGAGCGCGCAGTGGCGGCGTTGCTCGAAGGGTCGGCCGACTTTGCGGTATTGCCGCGGCCGCTCTTCCTGATCGCCGTCAGCCAGCAAGCCCCGGTGCTCGCCGTTGCGAATTTGCTCGCGAACGATCCGATCAACCTCGTCGTGCAGGGCGACATTGCCGAGGAGCGGGCACTTTCCGTCGCGGGGACGCTCGCGGAGCGCCTCGAAGGGATCCGGGGACTGCGCGTCGGAGTCGCCGCCGGCCCGGTAACGCGGCTCCGCGCCTTGTTCGCATCGGCCGGCATGGACGCCGATCGCGATATAGAGATCGTCATCGTCCCGGGCGGCTTCCAGAACGCCGCGTTCGCCGAGCGGCGTATTGACGCGCTCTTCGCTCACACTCCCTTTCTCGAAACAGCGCTGACAGAGCAGGGCGCAGTGATGGTCGTCAATCTATCTGCCGGTGAAGTGACCGAGCTCGCGGGGCGGCAGATCCACATGCTTGTGACGACGCGCCAGCTCGCCGTCGAGCGACCTGAGCTCGTGCTCGAGATGACGCGCGCAATCTTTCGCGCCCAGCGGCTCATCCATGCCGACAGGGATGCCACTCTCGCGGCCGTCCGCTCATCGAACGTGCGCCTCCGGGCGCCGGCGGCTCTCGATGAGATCGTGGAGATCTATTCGAGAGCCATTCCGGAGACACCTGCCGTATCGGCCGCGGGAGCGCAGCGCGAGCTCGCATTATTTCCGGGGAGTCGGGTATTGCCTGACCTGAGCGGCGTCGCGCTAGAGGACTTCGTCGACAACCGATTCGCGACCCAAGCGATCTCGGCGCCATGATCAGGTTCATCCGGCTCGCCGTCATCCTCGCTCTGTGTTCCTGCTCCGCCCCGCCCGAGGCGCAGCCCGACGAGGTTCGCGTTGCCGTCGCAACGAACTTTATCGAGGTCATGGAACGACTCGCGGAACGCTTCGAGGAGATCAGCGGGCATGCCGTCCTCGTGAGCGCCGCGTCCAGCAGCTCGCACTACGCGCAGATCCGGAACGGCGCTCCTTTCGATATTTTCTTCTCGGCCGATCGCATGCGTCCGGAGTTGCTTGAGCAGGAGGGCGCTGCGATCGCGGGCACCCGGTTCACCTACGCCGTCGGCCGCCTCGCCCTCTGGAGTCCGGATCCCGCGCTCGTCGACGACGCGGGCGATGTGCTCGCGTCCGGGGAATTCCGCTTTCTCGCTATCGCGAATCCCGAGCTCGCGCCTTACGGAGCGGCTGCCCGCCAGGTGCTCGAACGACGCGGCCTCTGGGACGGGATCCAGGACCGGCTCGTGCGCGGCCAGGACGTTGGCCAGACCTATGCCTTCGTCTCGTCGCGGAACGCCGAGCTCGGATTCGTCGCGCTGTCCCAGATCCAGCGTCCCGACGCAGAAACCAAAGGCTCATGGTGGCTCGTGCCGGATTCCGAGCACGACCCCATCGAACAGCAGGCCGTGCTGCTCGTCGATACGCCCGCCGCGCGCGAGTTCCTGGCCTTCGTCCGTGGCGAGGAAGCGAGAGCGCTGATCCAGAGATTCGGCTACGGTCTCTGAAGCGCCGACCGGCGCGCGATTGACCTCGGCTCGTTATATCTGCTGGAATATATCGGCCGAAGTCAACAACGTTACCTGAAGGATAGTTCATGCGTCGTCTTGCGGTTCCCTCCCTGATCACTCTTGCCGCGTTGTCATCGGCCGTTTCCGCGCAGACTGGCGTGGGCGAAGATCAGTTCGACCTCGGCAGAATCATCGTCACCGGTGAGCGCCCCGACGGCCTTTCTAGCGTCGGCGGCTCCGTCGTCACGCACGAGCAGATCTGGGAGTTCCAGAAGCTGAGCCTCGAACAGGCGCTTGATTTCGCCCCGGGCGTCACCACCACGATCCGCGGCCGGCGCAATGAGTTCGACATCTTCGTGCGCGGCTTCGACCGCTTGCAGGTCCCGCTCACTGTGGACGGCGTGCGGATCTACCTGCCCGCCGACAACCGCGTCGACTTCGCCCGCTTCATGACGGCTGATCTCGCCGCCGTCCAGGTGCAGAAGGGCTACGCCTCGGTGCTCGACGGCGCGGGCGCGATGGGCGGCGCGATCAATCTCGTCACGAGCGTGCCGACGGATGTGCTCGAGCTCGAGGGAGGATTCTCGAACCAGGGCAGAAGCGGGGTGGAGAACAGGAACGTCTACTTCATGGGCGGCTCGCGCCAGGACCGCTTCTACGTCCAGGGCAGCGTGACGGCTACCGACCGCGACTCCTGGTCGCTGTCCGGAGACTACGTGCCGACGCCGAATTCCTTCGAGGACGGCGACGAGCGGCATAGCTCGTACACAGAAGACTGGCGAGTCAATCTCAAGGTCGGTTACACGCCGAACGACACCGACGAATACACAATCAACATCAACAGGCAGGGCGGCGAAAAGGGCTCGCCGCTCAACGTCTACAACAATCCGCCTGTGCCGAACGGCAGCTACTGGAAGTGGCCCTACTGGGACGTGACGAACACGACAGTGCTCACGCGTACCGGTTTCGAGGGCTTCGAGCTGCAGACCCGCACGTTCTACAACACCTTCGAGAACGGGCTCCAGTCCTACGACAACATCAGCTACACGACGCAGAACCAGCCGTTCGCGTTCTTCAGCCCTTACGACGACAGGGTCTATGGCGTGCGCATCGACTTCGCCATGACGAACCTCGAGTCGAACACTCTCAAGTTCGCCGTTCACTACCGGACCGACGAGCACATCGAGCAACAGACGAGCCGGCCGACGAATCCCAATCCCGCGCTTCGGGTCGTCGAGCCCGAGCAGGAGCAGGCGCAAAACACCTGGAGCGTCGCCGTCGAGAATACCTTTCACGTGCGGCCGGAGCTCGACATCGTCGCCGGCGTCAGCTACGACGAGTACGAGATCACCAAGTCCCAGGAGTTCGGCGATCACGACGGCGTCCCGGCCACGCCGAGCCAGCTCTTCGAGCGGCTGAAAGGCAGCGGCGACGGATTCAATTCACAGGCGGCGGCGATCTGGCGCTACAACGAGCGCGCCCAGTTGCACGCGAGCGTCTCGGATCGCGGGCGTTTCCCGACTTTCTTCGAGCTCTACAGCACGCGATTCGGCACTGCCACGCCGAACCCGGATCTCGGACCGGAGCGCGCAACGAATTACGAAATCGGCTGGGAACGGAACACGACGCAGGGCACACGTCTCGGCGCCGCATATTTCTACAGCGACGTCCAGGACCTCATCCAGACCGTCGTGCTTCCCGACACGACGACCCAGGCGCAGAACGTCGGCAACGGCCGCTTTTCCGGCATCGAGGTGTATTTCGACAGGCAGGTTCTCGAGCGGCTCTCCGTCGGCGGCAACTACACCTATATCGATCGCGAAATCACGGATGCGCTGCAGCCGACCCTGCGCGCCGACGGCGTCGCCGACAACGAGATGGTGCTCTACGCCAGCTGGCAGCCCGTGCCGAGCTTCACGCTGACGCCGAGCTTCGAGGCCGCCGACGATCGCTGGAGCTCGATCAACACGAACCCGGCCGCGCCGTTTCCGTACGTTCGCACGGGCGCCTACCACGTGCTCAACCTCGACGCGAGCTATCGCTTCGAGAACGATCTCGAGCTCGGTCTCGGCATCAAGAACATGACGGACGACCACTACGAGCTGTCCTGGGGCTTCCCGCAATCGGGGCGGGCCGTCTATGCCAAGCTCAATATGAGCTTCGAGTAGGCAGCAGTCCGGGCTGAACGCTATGCTCTGCCCGTGGCGAAAAAGGCGAACGTCGAGCTCTGGGTCAAGCTGATTCTTCCGGGCGTCGGCCAAATAGGGCCGGGCAAGATCGATCTCCTGCGGAGAATCGGCGAGCAGCAATCGATTGCCGCGGCCGCGCGCGAGATGGGGATGTCCTACCGCCGCGCCTGGCTCCTTGTCGACGAAATGAACCGGATGCTCGCGAGTCCGGTCGTCGAGAAATGGCAGGGTGGCACGTCGCGCGGTGGCGCTTCGCTCACCGCGCTCGGCGAGAAGCTGGTTGAGAGCTATGACGCGATGGTCGACGTTTCGAGCAAGGCGAGCCGGAAACTGCTCGACGAGATCGGCCGCAGTACCGGAGGAAAAAAACGACAGGCGCGAAGCCGCTAGTCGTTGTGCAAGCTCGCGCTCGCCCTGCCGGACGTCGAGGATGCAACGACCCCGTGCGGTTTCGCGTTCAAGGTGCCCGGCAAGCTGCTGGCCTTCACCGCGATTCACTCTTCCGCGGAGGAGGGCACTCTCGCGGTCCCGGTCGACGCTCATTTCCGCGCCACGCTGATCGCCAACGAGCCCCAGGTGTTCTACGTGACGCCGCACTATGACTCGTACCCCATTGTGCTCGTGCGGCTCGCCCGAATCCGCCGAAGCGCAGGCAGCGGGCAACCGTCAAAGCCATACGCCGGAAGCGGGCTTCGACTTCTCCCAAGGTTCGAAAGCGTTAGGGTCCTGTATCAGGGGGAGGCGGCTGGTCGCTGGCGGCCGTCCAGCGCGAGCCCGTAGGCAGGATCGCAGTCGTAGGGATAGACGTGATCGTCGCCGCGCGTCAGCGAGAGCACGCGCGCGGCCGTGCCGTCAAAGGAGCCGGGATCGCGGAACTCCTGGGTCACAATTAGCGTATTCGCGTTCGCGAGCCGGAAACGCTCGATGAGCTCGACGCTCTCGCTGTAGTCGACGCCGTTGTTGAACAGCGTGCCGGAGGACAGGCTCGCCGTGTGGACGACGAGCGTCTCGCCGTCCCAGCGGCCGAACGAGTGCCCGGTCTGCGAAGCCGGCCAGTCGTCGGGGTGCGCCGTCTCGTTCATGAAGATCACGCGCACGAGGTCGAAGTACTCGAGCTTGATCACGATGATGTCCCGGCTCTCGAAGATTTCGAGCGGGAACGGGCCCTGCATGGAATAGATCAGGCCCGGAGGGCGGCAGGTCAGCGAGACCGTCGTTTGCGATTCGGGATCGTAGTCCTTCGCGGCTTCGACGAGCGCGTCGTGAATGGCGAGCCCGCCGTAGTCGCCGGGCGGAAACTCGGTGAGCCCGGTGTCGGTGAGAACTACCGTGCCTTCCGGAAAGTGACTCATGAGCTCGGCTTCCGTCGGCGTCGGATTCCGGCTCGGTGCCATCGGGCCGAAGCCCATGTTCCAGAAGCCGGCAATGCCGTGGCCTTCGGGCGGCTGCGCCGCCGCCGGCGCAGCGAAGGCCGCGAGTACGAGGACCGCGACCCCTCGCATCAGTTATCCGTGCCGCGCGGCACGCCGATCTCGCTGCCGTCCTCGCGGAAGGCGCGCGTGATGCGCATCAGATAGCTGCCGTCGATCGAGGGCATCCCTTCGAGCGTGACCTTTTCGCCCGGCATGAAGCTCTGCTGGCTCCAGCCGCGCCGGCGCAGGATCGAAGGAGAAGTCGTCTCGGCCGTCCACTGCTGGACTGCGCCGTCCTCGCCGACGACGTCGAACTTGAGGATGGCGTGCGGATTGGCGAAACGGAATTCCGTGACCGTGCCGCTGACGGTCGTCCGCCCGTCGACTTCGTAAAAGAGCGCTGCCGAATGGTGCGCAGCCGCAGCGCCCGCTGCAGTCGCGAGCACGAAGCCGACGAGGGCACGAGGAGAAATTTTGCGCATGATCAACGGCCGCAGCTTACTGCGGCCATTGAGATTGCGGCAAGACAAGGGCCGCGTAAGCGGCCCGACGTCGTCGGCGTCTAGCCAATGCCCGGACGCGGCTGAACGCCGCTCCGGGCCCGGAAATCAGACGAGGCTTGCTGCGGCTACCAGCGGCCGCCGCCGCCACCGCCGCCACCACCACCGCCGTAGCCACCGCGGCCACCACCACCGCCGCCGCCCGACCTTTTTTCCATCGGTCGCGCTTCATTGACCTTCATAGCGCGGCCTTCGAAATCCTGGCCATTGAGTGCGGAAATTGCGGCGCTCGCTTCCGAATCCGTGCTCATCTCGACGAAGCCGAAGCCTTTGCTCTGGCCTGTATCTCGATCGGTGATGAGTTTGCAGGACTCGACGCGTCCATGTGCCGCGAACTTCGCCTGGAGCGATTGCTCCGTGGCTGAGAACGGAAGATTTCCAACGTAAAGCTTTCTACCCATTTGCTACCCCTAAGTGAAAAACGAACCGCGAATGGAGAGCATGGGCCTAAAACCCTGGACTCAATCGACGGCTTCCACGGCCATCCTAGACGAAAGCCGCGTCAAATGTGAAGAAATATGGAGTTTTGGCCCTGCGCTAGGCATCCTGAGCCGGGCAGCGGCCGCCGGCCGCGGGGGTATCCAGATGGCATCCGGGGACCAATACGCGGCCGTGCGCCGCCTGCTTTCGGAGGATCTCGTCGAGGTCTTCATCCGGATCGGCCTCATCAGCCTGCTCGTTTTCGTCTGTATCCGGATCTTTGCGCCTTTCGCGACCCTCATGCTTTGGGGCCTCATTCTCGCGGTGGCGCTCTATCCCTTGTGCCGCCGGATCGCCAGGCGACTCGGCGGGCGCACGAACGTCGCCGCCGCGATCGTCGTTCTCATCGCCCTGCTCGTCATCGGCGTGCCGACGGCCGTGCTCGGCAGCCTGTTCGCTGGCCAGATCCACGCGGGTTACGAGGCTGTTACGACCGAGGGTTTCGCGCTGCGCGCGCCGGATGCCGCCGTCGCCGATTGGCCCCTCATCGGGGAGAGGCTCTACGACGCCTGGGGCCGGGCCGCGACGGACTTGCCCGGCTTCGTCGCGTCGCTGCAGCCGCAAATCGGCAACATCGCACGTACCGTACTCGGCATCGCAGCCGCGACGATGGGCCAGATCGTGCTGCTGCTCGCGGCGATCTTCGTCGCGGGACTCATGATGGCTTACGGCGAGCGCGGCAGCGACTCGATCCTGGCCATCGTCAACCGCATCGCCGGACACGATCGCGGGGCCCGCGTGCATCGCCTGATCACGAGCACGATCCGTTCCGTCGCGATCGGCGTCGTCGGCGTCGCCTTCATCCAGTCGCTGCTGCTCGGAATCGGCTTCGTTTTCGCGGGCGTGCCGGCGCCGGGCGTCATCGCCTTCATCGTGCTCGTCGTCTGTGTCGTGCAGTTGCCCGCGGCGCTGATCTCGCTACCCGTCATCGCCTGGATCTGGTGGGCCGGCGAGCTCTCGACCGTGGCGAGCGTGATCTGGACCGTCTACTTCCTGCTCGCGGGGTTGCTGGACAACGTGCTGAAGCCGATCCTGCTTGCGCGCGGCGTCGAGGCGCCGATGCCGGTGATCCTGATCGGCGCGCTGAGTGGCCTGGCCGCGGCAGGGATCGTGGGGCTCTTTCTCGGCGCCGTGCTGCTGACGCTCGGCTACGTGCTGCTGATGGATTGGGTAGCCGCGGGCGAAGTGCCGGCGGAGCGGGGCGGCGCGACGTCGGATTCGGGTCGAGCGGTTACCTGACCGACTCGGGGTAGATCGCGCGCCAGTCGCGCGCCATGTCGACGACAGCCCATCCGCGCGTCGCCGCTTCATCGAGCGCCTCGTCGAGCCGGCCGATCGAAGACTCGCGGTCGTAAGCCCATTCGCGCTCGGCGTCGGTGTGATGGACGATCAGCGCGAAGCGCGGGCCGTCGCCGGCTGACGTCCACTGCAGCATCTGCAGATCGCCGTCGGAGTTGCCGAAGGCCGCGATCGGCCGCCGCCCGATGTGCTGGCTGATGCCGACGGGTTTGCCGGCCTTGTCATCGATGAAGTTGATTTCGGGCGAACGCACTAGCACGGGCACGCCGTCCCGGATCTCGAAAGTCGTCCTGATGCTGCTGCCCACGACCTGCTCGGGCGGAATGCCGTAGACGCGCTCGGTCCACGGCCGCATGAACTCGATGCCGCCGCCCGAGACGATGAAGGTCTTGAAGCCGTTCTCGCGCAGATACGCGAGCAGCTCGAGCATCGGCAGATAAACCATCTCGTCGTAGCGCCGGCCTGTCACCGGATGTCGCGCGGTTTCGAGCCAGTCTTCGACGACGGCGGCAAATTCGTCCGTCGTTGTTCCCGCATGCGTGGCCATGACGAGCTCGATCAGCGCATGCTCGCCGCCCGCGAGCACGCTTGCGAGATCGTTCTCGAGCACACCCTGGAACGGCTGCTGCGTCGCCCACTCCGGATGCTCCGGCGCGAGCGCGCGCACGCGGTCGAGCGCGAAGGCGAACTGGAAGTACATCGGCTGCTCGGACCAGAGCGTGCCGTCGTTGTCGAAGACGGCGATGCGCTCGGCGGGCCGGACAAAGTCGGCCGAGTTTTCCGCCGTGACGCGCTCGACGAAGGCGACGATCGCCTGCTTCGAGGCGACCTCATTCCACGAGGGCAGGGCATCCGCGGGATCCTCGCGCTGCACGCAGGCAGTCCCCGCGAGCGCGATCGCGAAGACCGCGATTCCGAAGCCCCGACGGCGCAACCGCACGACAGGAGCTGCGTCAGTTACTCGTGGCGTTCCTGAGGCGTTCCTCGATCGAACTCAGATTGAACGATCCCGGCTCCTGGCTCGGCGGATAGTCGATCATCGTCTGCAGGAACCGCGCCGCGAGCCCCTGGATCGGCACTACGAGAAACGATCGCGCGAGCAGCCAGTCGTTGTACGTATTGGAATTCTCCTGCGACTTCTCGAAGGGATCCCGGCGCAGATTGAACATCAGGGGCGCGCGCAGCTCTACCCAGGGTTCGCGCCAGACGCCGAGTTGCACGCCGCGGTCCTCCATGAAGACGATTTTCCAGTCGTCATAGCGGGCCGCGACCACGCCGCCGTCGTCGTTGACGTACCAGAATTCGTGGCGCGCCGATTCTTCGGTCTGCCCCATGAGGTATGGCAGCTGGTTGTAGCCGTCGATGTAGTTGCGATAGCGACGACCGTTGATGCGCGTGCCTTCGCGGAGGCGCTCGGTGACCGTCGTGTCGCCCGCGAGTGCGGCGAAGGTCGGCAACCAGTCCTCGTGGGCGACGAGACCGTTGAGCGTGACGCCCGCCGGGAAGCGCCCGGGGAAACGCACGAACGTGGGCACGCGGAAGGCGCCCTCCCAGTTCGAGTTCTTCTCGCCGCGGAAGGGCGTGGTGGCGGCATCAGGCCAGGAGTTGTAGTGCGGACCGTTGTCGGTCGAGTACATCACGAGCGTCTCGTCGGCGATGCCGAGCTCGTCGAGCAGCGCGAGGAACTGGCCGATGTGCATGTCGTGCTCGACCATGCCGTCGGAATACTCGTCCTGCCCCGAGATGCCGTCGAGTTCCTCGCGGACGTGGGTGCGGAAATGCATGCGCGTGCCATTCCACCAGACGAACCAGGGCGTGCCGTCGGCTTCCTTCTCACGAATGAATTCCATCGCGCGCGCCGACGTTTCGTAGTCGACGTCCTCCATGCGCTCTCTGGTCAGCGGGCCCGTGTCCTCGATGCGCTGGCCGCCTTCGGCTTCCGCGTCGGCCCAGGAGTGGATGACGCCGCGCGGGCCGTAGCGTTCGAGGAAAGTCTCGCCGTCGGGTAGCACGAGATCGCCCGGATAGTCTTCGTTCTCGGGTTCTTCCTCGGCATTGAGGTGGTAGAGATTGCCGAAGAACTCGTCGAAACCGTGCATCGTCGGCAGATGCTCGTCGAGGTCGCCCTGATGGTTCTTGCCGAACTGGCCCGTCGCGTAGCCCATGCCCTTGAGCACGGTGGCCATCGTGACGTCGGTCGCCTGCCAGCCCTGCGTGGCGCCGGGCAGGCCGACCTTCGTCATGCCCGTACGAACCGGCACGTTGCCACCGATGAACGCCGCGCGGCCGGCCGTGCAGCTCTGCTGGCCGTAGTAGTCGGTGAACGAAATGCCTTCGCGCGCGATGCGGTCGATGTTGGGCGTCATGTAGCCCATCATCCCGCGGCTGTTATGGCTGATGTTCCAGGTGCCGATGTCGTCGCCCCAGAGGACGAGGATGTTCGGCTGGTTCGCTGGGGCCGCCGGCGACTGTGCCTGCGCGAGGCAGGGCAGGGTCGAAATGGCGACGAGGAGGGGCCAGAGCGTCGTTCTGGTTTTCATGCGCAAACCTCTCGTGAATGGACGAGTGCAATGGACGAGTGCAAGGGGGAGTGTGCCCGATACTTAGGATCGGCAACAATCCCCGGGCGTATGGGACTTTAGTCCCCTAAGGCCTTGACCGGGTTTTCCTGTCCCGCAGTGAAGGTGCGCTGGTTGCCTTCGTTGTGGATGCGGTGCAGCGAGAAGAACCACTCGCCGTCGATCTTCACGAATTCGTCATACCAGGAGCCGAACAGCATCCAGACGACCTGGTCGCGCTTTTCGTTGTTATTGAACTGGATCCAGTAAGTCAGCGCCGTGGCCTTGTCGCCGTTGACCTCGATGACCTGGTTGGTGATCAGGTGGCGCACCGTCGAGGGCCAGTTCCGGCCGTCCGGCGTCTGCGCCGCGGGCGCGCCCTGCGTGAGGTCGTAGGTGCCCGAGGCCATGAACTCGCGGATCGCGGCCCGGCCCTCGACGAGGCCGCGGGCCCAGTCGAGCACGCCATCCTCGGCGAAAACGGCCGCGTAGCCGTCGGCGTCGATGTAGTCCATCGCCATCACGTAGCGGCCCTGAAGGTCGACGATCGCCGCGCGGTCGTCGGCGTAGCCCTCGGGGTAGCGCTCGGCGTTGGCGCTGAAGGTCGTGAAAGCCAGCGCGAGCAGGACGAGCCTTCCAATGCGTGATATCTGAGTCATCGACCGATCCCCCGGTTCTGATTATTGGGCCTTGGCCTGCCGATCATAAACGCAGCGCTTGCGATTGCGTACCCGGGCCGGCTCGTCCCCGATGACTTCTGCGGGCCGCGGCGATACGCTTAGGATCCAAAGATGTCCTGCGGTTGCGCCCGCGGGGCAGACTTCGAATGAAAACCCCTGAATCGCGGGTGTAGTTCAATGGTAGAACAGGAGCTTCCCAAGCTTCTAACGTGGGTTCGATTCCCATCACCCGCTCCAGTCTCGAGGTACCTCCCATGAGACGCATATTCAAGATCCTCGCCTACACGATCGGCACGCTCGTCGTGCTCATCGTGGTCGTGATCGTCGGTGTCCTCGTTTTCGTCGATCCCAACGACTACAAGGATCGGATAACCGCCGCGGTGAACCAGGCGACGGGACGGACGCTGACGCTCGAGGGCGATCTCTCGCTCAAGGTTTTCCCGCGCATCGGCATCGGGCTCGGCGCCGCCCAGCTCAGCAATGCCCAGGGATTCGGCGCGGAGCCCTTTGCCAGCATCGAGAGCGCCGAGCTGCGCGTCGGCCTGCTGCCTCTGCTGTCGCGCCGCGTGGAGATCGATCGCGCGATCCTCACGGGTCTCAACCTCAACCTCGAAAGGAACGCCGCCGGCGTGACGAACTGGGACGACCTCGCGCGCGAGGGTCCCGCGCCGGCTGCTGCCGCGCCCGAGGCCGCGGCGGCGGAGGGCGGCGGTGTCGATATCTCCGTCGACGACGTGCGCATCGAAAACGCCCAGGTCAGCTGGCAGGACGCGCTCGCAGGCCAGGAGTGGCAGCTCAGCGATTTCAACCTCGCGGCCAGCAACTTCGATCCGGGCGAGCCATTTCCACTCGAGATCGGCTTCCACCTCGAAGGCGCCGAGATTGCCGTCACGATCGACTCGAGCATGCGCGCCCAGGTCTCGCTCGCCGAGAGCACTTATCGCCTCGACGATCTCGCCGTCGAGATCACGGGCGAGGGCGCCAACTGGCCCGGCGGCTCGGGCGAGGCGACGCTCGGCTTCGAGAGCTTCGTCGCCAATCTGGAGACTCAACAACTCCAGCTCGTCAATCTCACGCTCGAGATGCTCGGCCTCAATGTCACCGGCAATCTCGTCGGCGAAAATGTCATGGACAACCTGAGCCTCGAGGGGCGCATCGACATCGGCGATTTCGATCCGCGCTACGTAATGGGAGTGTTCAACCAGTCGATCGAGACGGCCGACCCCGACGTTCTCAAGCTCGCGAGCGCGAGCGCCGAGTTCTACTTCGACGCGAACCGCATGGGCCTGCGCGAGATGGCGCTCCGCCTCGACGACTCCGCGCTTACCGGCGCCGCCGGCCGGAACGGCGATCGCTTCGAGTTCGATCTCGACGTCGACCGGATCAACATCGACCGCTACCTGCCGCCGCCGGCCGCCGGCACCGACGAAGCCGTCGCCGCCGACACGGGCTCGGTCGACGAGGTCGACCTGCCGATCCAGCCGCTCCGCAACTTCAACGCCCGCGGCAATCTCGGGCTCGGCGAGGCGCAATTCCTCGGCATGACCTTCACGGAAGCGAATTTCGCGCTCGTCGCCGGCAATGGCCGCATGACGCTGACGCCGACGGGCCGCCTCTACGGCGGAACGACGGAGGGCGAGATCGTCATCGAGGTGCAGGGCGACGCGGCGCGGTTGTCGCTGCGCGAGAACCTGACCAACATCGACATGATGGGTCTCGCTCGCGACTACCTGAAGATGGAAACGCTCGAAGGCACCGGGACGGTGAGCCTTAATCTCGCCGCCGTCGGCAGGAAGGTCGGCGACATCAAGCAGGACCTCGACGGCACGGCCTCGGTCGCGATCACCGACGGCGCCTGGCTCGGCATCGACGTCTGGCATTCCGTGACGAGCGCGCGCGCGAAGCTCACGGGACCCGAGGTGGCGCCGCTGACCGGCGAGCCGCGGACCACGTTCTCGCGCGTCGCGATCGGTGGCAACGTCAACAACGCGGTGCTGTCGACGAACGAGTTCGTCGGCGTCCTGCCGTTCGCCGCTCTGAGCGGCACGGGCACGGTGCATCTGCTGACGACGGAACTCGACCTCCGCGCCCGGGCGGGCTTGGTTGATGGGCCGGTGCTGCAGCAGGATCCCGTGTTCTCGCGGCTGACGGGCGTGCAGATTCCACTGCGCGTTACCGGCAGGCTCGATGCGCCGAGCATTACCCCCGATCTCTCCGAGCTCGGCTCGATGATCGGCCAGGCAGCGCGCGCCGAGGTCGAGGCAGAGGTCGACGAGGCCGTCGAGGAAGTTCGCCAGGAAGTGGACACGCAGGTCGAGCAGGAGCAGGAAGAGCTCAATCAGGAAGTCGAGCAGGAGCTCGACGAGGCCCGGGAGGGTCTGCGAGATCGCCTGCGCGGGCTCGACTAGGCGATGAGGCAACGCAGGCTCGCCGACGCGCAGGATCGCTGACCTGGACTCCTTCGCCGACAGGCTGCTCGGCTGGTTCGCCGCGCACGGGCGGCACGACCTGCCGTGGCAGCTCGGGGCCGACGCTTATCGCGTCTGGATCTCCGAAATCATGCTGCAGCAGACGCAGGTGCGTACGGTCATTCCTTATTACCTGCGCTTCGTCGAGCGATTTCCGTCCCTGCGCGCGCTCGCGACAGCCGAGATCGACGAGGTGCTCGCGCTCTGGTCGGGGCTCGGCTACTACGCGCGGGCGAGGAATCTGCATCGCGCCGCGCGGCTCGTCGTCGAGGAACACGGCGGTGAGCTGCCGCGGACGTTCGATGAGCTCCATGCCTTGCCGGGCATCGGCCGCTCGACGGCAGGCGCGATATTGGCGCAGGCGTTCGGAGAGCGGCACGCGATTCTCGACGGCAACGTCAAGCGCGTGCTCGCGCGCTGGCATGCGATCGAGGGATCGCCTGCAAGCGCCGCGGTTCTGAAGGAGCTTTGGGCGCGCGCTGCAGAACACACGCCGGCGACGCGCGTTGCCGAGTACACGCAGGCGATCATGGATCTCGGCGCGACAGTCTGCACGCGCTCGCGGCCGCGCTGCGCTCTCTGCCCCGTGGCTGTGGATTGCGCCGCACGTCGGCTCGGCATCGAGCACAGCTTGCCGACGAAGCGCGGGCGTGCCGCGCGCCGCAGCCGCAGCCTCACCGTGCTCGTGGTGCAGAGCGGCGAGGGTGCGACGCTGCTCGAGCGGCGACCCGCGACCGGGATCTGGGGCGGGCTCCTGAGCTTCCCCGAGCTCGGCGCAGGGGAAAGCGCGGCCGACTGGTGTCGCGCGCGTCTCGGCGAGGAGCCGACCGCCGCACTGCCGCTCGCCGAAGTCGACCACGCGTTCACGCACTTCGATCTGAAGCTCAAGCCCTTGAAGCTCGTCCTCGCGAACGGCGGCCGCAAGGTCATGGATGACGCTCGCTGGCTCTGGTATAAAGCCGCCGAGCCGCTGCCCGGCGGCATCGCCGCGCCGATCGGCAAGATCCTGCGCGAAGTCTTGGAGGCGGAGTCCGCTTAAGTGAACCGAACCGTTCAGTGCGTAGTGCTCGGTCGCGAGGCCGAAGGTCTCGCGCGGCAGCCCTATCCCGGGCCGCTGGGCAAGCGCGTCTTCGACAGCGTCTCGAAAGAGGCCTGGCAGAAGTGGCTCGCCCACCAGACGATGCTCATCAACGAGTACCGCCTGTCGCCGATGGAGCCGAAGGCGCGCACGTTCCTCGAGCAGGAGATGGAGAAGTACTTCTTCGGCGGCGGGTCGGAGAAGCCGCCCGATTTCCGCGAGTAGGGCTGGCCGTTCCCGGCTGTGGGTGGAAAGGGGGGGCGGGGGGCGAACGGAGGCGCCGCCCCGGGGGGGGGGCGGGGGGGCAGGGCCCCCCCCACCCGATGTAGAGCCACCG
>Ga0315912_10003794_pt1 | contig 14764 bp, 13 predicted proteins | sample VfabasoilMG_FD_204469 | JGI IMG/M metagenome (GOLD analysis project Ga0315912, IMG submission 204469) | Garden soil microbial communities collected in Santa Monica, California, United States - V. faba soil | ecosystem: Environmental > Terrestrial > Soil > Garden | place: USA: California... | reverse complement strand
CGAATTTGTGATCACGTGCCTACGCCGGGACGGCACGCGCTTGCGCGCCGAATTCTGCACCAAACAAACCCATTTCGGAGACCGCCCCCTGCGCGTCGTCGCGCTCAGAGACGTCACGGAACGCGAGTACGGCGCCTGCGCGCGTCCGGGCTGAACGTCCCGGTCGTGCTCTGCTCGGGCGATCTCGAGGCGGCCCGAGCACGGGGCCTCGAGCCAGGCCTCGTGCAATCCACGCTGCAAAAACCGTTCAAGCGCAGGCAGCTGCTCGAGGCGATCGGCCGCGCTCGCGGCCAGTAGCAGCGGCGCCGGACGGGCATTCGATAGATCGCACCTGCCCGCACGCTGTCCTGCAAAAATGCAGTTGAGGCAGACCCTGCGCTCACCTTTTCCCCTCCGTCGAGGGGATTCATGGGCACATTCGAGAGGTTCTTGGTAACTTCTGGCGATCAGGCCAGGTGCCGACCCCTTCGAACCACCGCCGTGGCCCGCACTTTTGCCGCGCCAGCCGCTGCCCCCCTTCGAAATTATGCAGAAGACCTCACGCGCTTCGACCCTTCGTTCCCCCCGCCGCTTCCTGCTCTGGGGACCCGCCGTTGCCGCGTCGGCAGCCCTGCTCTCCGCGGGAGGTTGCCAGAGTGAGGAACCTGGCGCATCCATCGAACCGTTCTCCGGCGTAGCTCCCTCGACGCCTGCCGGCACGAGCGGCCAGGGGCTGGGCGGCAGCAGCGCCGACAGCGTGGTCAACACCGGCAGTACGGCTCCTGTCGCCGGCGAAGCACAGACCGGCATCCCTCTCGCGGCCAGTGCCGGCAGTGCGGGCACGGGAGCGGCTCCGGTGACGGGCACGAGCGCCATGACCGAGGCCGTCAAGCCCTGCGTGGACACCCCGCCCCCGTTCGATCCGACCTGGCCGGATGCGACGTGTGAGGACTGGGCCAACTCCACGCCGGAGTGCACCTCTGCCTGGTTCTCCCAGTACTGCGACGTGAGCTGTGGTCGCTGCATCCCGGAAGGCGGATCGGCCCTTCCCGAGGCTCCCGACTGCTCCGGCGAGAATCTACCGAACGTCACCGGCGGCGAGGGCTACACCACGCGCTACTGGGACTGCTGCCAGACCGCCTGTTCCCAGAACGACGGTCACCGCTGCAACCAGGACGGGGTCACGAGGACCGGCAACACGCAGAGCGCCTGTCAGGGTGGCGGCTCCTTCGCCTGCTACGACGAGGCCCCGCGTGCCGTCTCCGAATGCCTCTCCTACGGCTACATCGCCAAGGCCAATCCCAACTGCGGCGGCTGCTACCGCATCCAATTCACCGGGCAGGGCGAATACAACGACAACGACCCGGGATCAAAGCTGCTCAAGGGCAAGCAGATGATCGTCAAGGTGTCCAATACCGGCAGCGACGTCGCCGGCAACCAGTTCGACTTGATGATCCCCGGCGGCGGCGTAGGCCTGTTCAACGCCTGCAGCAGGCAGTGGAACCAGAACGACCTCGGAGCGCAGTACGGCGGCTTCCTCACGGATTGTACCGGTACCCATGCAGCGAAGAAGGAGTGCGTTCGGCAACAATGCTCGAAGATCCCCGCCGGGCAGGCGCGCGAGGGCTGCCTCTGGTTCGTCGACTGGTTCGAGGCGGCGGACAATCCGAAGTTCACCTCTCAGCAGGTCAACTGCCCCTTCTGAACTGACGGGCGGGCCACACCGCCGGCAGTCCTGATGGGCTCGGCACTACACGGGGCCGAACCCATCAGGAGGGCCCGCCGCACGCGCATGCCCAGTCAGCGAGGCGGCTTCGACACACGCCGGCGCAACTTTGCCAGGCGCAGCGCGACCGCCACTTGCTGTACGAGCGACTCGTCGTCTCCCTTGTTGATGAGACCGCCGTCGAAGCCCAGGTCGAGGTATTGGTGGGAGACGAGCTTGTCCCCGGTGTAGAGGAAAAAGAGCGGGGCGGCGCCCGCTCGTCCTGCAGACAGCCGGAGCGATCGGAGCACCTCGCTGCCGTTGATTCCGGGCATGTGAAAATCGATGATCACCAGATCACGCGAGATGAGATGCGCCGTCGCGTCGGCCAGCTGCGAGGTGGTCACGACATCGTAGCCCTCCTGCTGCAGTCGCGCCTTGATGCGAGCCAACGCGAGCTCGTTGTCGTCGATGATGAGCAATCGGCCGGCGACGCTCATCGGGACCTCAGGCGCAAGGAGGAGCCCACCTCGCCGACGGCAGCGACCCAATGCCCGTGGTGACGTCGCGGCAATCGAACCATCCCGCTATAGGATGGGCCGGTGATTCTGGCGCGGCAACCGGGACCGCAACGTAGCCCTCGGGTTTCTCGTGCCAGCCCCCCATCGGGGGTGCCAAACGCCGGGAGCACCGCGAGTCCGCTGCTCCGAATAGTCCCTTCCTTGACAGACCACCCTGAGCCCTTCGGCGGAGCTGCTGTCGGTGGACCCAGTACAGCGGCTCGGTAGGACCCTGGGCGAGTTCACGCGCGGCGCACCGCTGGGCAACCGCCCGCGCAGGTCGGCCCTTCACAGCGCCGCGTCGGCACCGAGATCGAAGCTGAGTTCCACCTGTGACAGGCTGAGCGGCACACCGTAGATGCGCACGTCGAGCAACTCGCCCTCGAACTCGGGACTTTCCAGGAACTGGGAGCGGCCCAGCCAATTGTTCACGTCCGGTATCTCGCTCAGGTCGATCTGCTGCGAGCTCGGGGACGTGACCTCCAGCTCCCCGTCGATGAAGACCGACATCTGGCTGCGCGCGCCGTCGAGCACGTAGACGACCTGGGTCCCCCGCTCGGTGTCGGCAGAGATGGGCAAGGGCCGCTCGCCGCTGACGAAGGACTCCGTGTTGAACCCGGTCAAGCTGTAGCCGGCCCGGACGTTGTCGCCGTAGTAGCTGGCGGGCTGAGGCGTCAGATAGATGTAGCGGGTGCCGACGCCTTGCTGGCCCACGCCCTGATCGCTGGTGCCAAAGGTGAAGAGGTTCTGCCAGGTCCCCTCCTCTTCTTCTCCCCAGTAGCTTCCAGAGCTTCCGGCCCAGTTGATCCAGCACTCGATGCTGACACTCTCGAATCCCGAGATGAGACCATCGGGCAGGTTGACGTACTGCTCGTTCCCCGAGAGCAAGAGCCTTCCGCTGCCGTCGAGCAAAGCGCCAATGCTGGTGCCGTGCGCGCTGCCCACCGAGTCGAGTACGGCGCTGCCGCTGCCATCGAAGTCATAACGATGGGCCACGAGCGATGCGAGCTCGGTGACCCCTGGTTCTACTTCGGGTCCTTCGGGCCCAGCCACGGGTCCTTCGGGGTCAGCCACGGGTCCTTCGGGGTCAGCCACGGCCGCGCCGGCATCCGCCCCCGCGGGGGACGAGCCGCCGTGGCCGTTGAGCCCCACCTCGGGCAGCTCCGGCGACACCGAGAACGTGTCGTCGAGCAGCTGCGGGCAGCCGCCGAGGAGGCCCAGCATCGAGACCCCGGCAGCCCAGGGCGCCGCGCGAGCCACAGGTCTCGAAGGGTCCACGCCCTTAGTATGTTCCACGCACCTCACCCGGGCGGCTCCCCGCCGTCGTTTCGCGGGGGGACACTGCGACGCTGTGCGCGGGGGCAGCCCACCCGCGGAGCTGCGCCCCCCCTGTGCGACAGGTCAGTGCCATCCCGGCAGCGCACGACTCCGGGCCAGCGGGACAGTCCCCCCGGGCGCGGCCCAGGCTCACAGCTGGGCGTCCGCTCCGAGCGCGAAGCTCTGCGACACCTGCTCCGAGGTCAACGCGCTGCCATAGATTCTGAAGTCGAGAAACTCGCCGCGAAAGCCAGGATCGCCGCTGTATTGCGAGCGCCCGAGCCAGTTGTTGAGATCGGTGATCGCGGACAGGTCGATGTCTTGTCCCGCGGGCGTCGAGCCGATGCGCGCTCCGTCGAGATAGAGCTCCAGACTGCCTCGCGTCGTACTCGCGACCAGCACCACCTGCGTCCCCTGCGCTGGGTCCGCGGAGGTCGGCAACACGCTCGTGGTGTCGAGCGCCTCGGCGCTAAAAGACGCGGTCTGCCAGTTGAGCCAGGCCTCGAGCGTCGCGTTGCTCAGGCTGGAGAGGATCCCGTCGGGCAGATCGACGTACTGGTTCGTGCCCGAAAGGCCGACCTTGCCGCTGCCGCTGAGCGAGGCGCCCACGGTCGTTCCGTGCGCCGTGCCCACCGAGTCGAGCACGGTGCTGCCCGAGCCTTCAAAGCGATAGCGATGCACGAGCAGTCCGCCGATCTCCGTGAGCGGCTCAAAGGGAGCGTCCCCGCCTGCATCGGGGCGGGCGGCGCTGCCTGCCGTGCCGCCGGCGCCGCTCCCGCTCGAGCCGTCCGTGTCGCTCGCGCCGCCGCTGCCCGCCCCCGAGGCGGGGCCGCCGGCACCTGCGTCCGAGTCGCCCGAATCGAGGCCCGTCCTGGGCAGTGCGGCCCGGATCGCGAAGTCGTCATCGAGCAACTGAGGACAGCCGAACAGAGCCCCAACGAGGGTTCCGAGCACGCACGCTCGAGCCGCAGTCTCACGCAGCAACACCACTGATATTGTACGACGGCACGCTCCCGCCGCCCTGAACCGGCACCTTTTGCGTGGGTACTGGGCGGCGCATGTGGGCGGACCGCACCCGCGGTTCCTGCCACCGGACTTCCACCCTGCCCTCTACGTACGAGCCCCCTCGGCGATCCGAGGCCGCCTGCGTCTTGCCGCCCGCGCTAGACGGAGCTGCCGAGCATTTGTCGCGCGGCTGCGCGCTGCCTGGAGTGCGGCGCTCCAGCGCTCGCTTCGCAGATCGCGGGCGGACCAACGCCTGCATGGCCCACGCCCGCCTGCTAGCTTTGGCGCATGCCGTCCCCCGAACTTCCGCTCCCAGAGGAACAGGTCGAGACGCGGCGCTGGCGCATCTCGGCGTTGCTCGCGGTGGCCCTGCACGCGCTGCCGGCCGTGGTGCTTGCAGGGCCCCAGGTACACGCGCTGCAAGCGATCGAAGCACTGCGGGACGAGATCACGATTCAGCTGGAACAGACGCTCGTTCCGCCTTCCGCGGCGGGGCTGGAGCCCGCCCAGCAAGCGGCGCGCGAACAGCACACGCCCCCGCTGATACCCCTGCCGCCTCACGCCCCGGAGCCTCCCGAAGCGACCGACGAGCCCGAGACCCAGGTGACCCCCGCCGGCAGCGACTCCGCCCACGCCGAACCGGAGGACGGTGCGCTCGGCCCCATCTTGACTCAGGGCATCAGCGGCGCGGGCGACGGACTATTCGCCGGCAACGGCCAGGGCACCCTGCGCGCGGAGATCTGTTTCATCCCCGAAGCGACCCGCTCACTGCGGCAGATCCGCGACTGCCCGCCCATCTACGAACAATACCTCGACCGTATCAACATCCCGCAGCGGCCCTTCACGGCCGGCTTCCCCGGCTTTCCAGATCGCTTCGAGTTCTTCGCCGTGAACATCCAGGGCAACTTTCGCGTGGACGCGCCGGGCACGTATCATTTCCGGCTCAAGGCCGACGATAGCGCACAGCTGTTCATCGATGGTCAACTCGTCGTCGACAATGACGGCATGCACGATGCCATCTCGCGCAGCGGCGACGTGACATTGAGCGCCGGCCAGCACCGCCTGCGCGTCTGGTACTTTCAGGGCATCCGCTATGAGCTGGCGCTACAGCTGTTCGTCACGCCACCGGGCGGTAGCGAGCACATCTTCAGCTCCGAGCCCTGAGGCGAGCAAGGTCGCTCGTGTTCATCGTTGCCCCTGGTCCCTTCGTTTCGCGGCGCGCGCCGTACGCGGCCAGCCCCGAGTCACAACAGATGAGTGGCCCGCCTCGACGTTTACATAACCCCCAGACATCGTGGACGAGAATGAGCCCTGGCCACGAGCGGGCGGCGAGGTACCGTGCGCAGGCATGCTCGGCGCTCGCCTCCTCTCAGCAAGTCTAATCGTCCTGGTCTCAGCGTGCTCGGGGTCCGCAGAGGGGCCTTCGGTCATTGGCCACTCCAGCGCGAACGTCGAGCTATCCGGCGCGGATGAGGTGTTCGTGCTCGCCACGACGCTGAGCGACGAGAGCGGAGCTGACGCGCGCAGCCGGGAGGCGGCATCGCTGGCCACGGGCAGCGTGCTCGCGCGCCTCACGCGCGACGGCGCGCCACTCTTCGATCCTGACGGTCGGCGCGTCGGCGCCAGCTGCGGGGTGACCTTCGTCTCGCCCAGCTTTGCCGTGACGTCCAACCACTGCATCGAGGACACGGACCCAGAGCTGCAGGTCGAGGCGTATCGCCCGACGCTCGCCCTGAACCAGGGCTTCAGCGCGGGCAGCATCCTGAGCGGCACCTTTCCTGACTACGAGCATGCCCTGCTCGGTCCCGAGCACGGCTACTACACCGATCGTTTTTCTTGCCACCTCTTCGCCCATTGCGGCCCCGACGCGCCGGGCCCGTGTCCGCAGCTGAGCCCCGACATCGCCCTGCTCGAGTGTGATGGGCGACCTGGCGACCGCTACGGCTTTTTGGACGTGGCGATGCTCGATCGCCTCGACGCGGAGCCGTTCATGCCGTGGAAGCACGAGGTCTACGACCTCGACCAGAGCCCAGCGCCGGATCTGTTCGCACGCTACTCAGTGTACCCCGCGTACCCCCTCGACTACGCGGACAACTACCACTATCTCGCACTGGGGTTGGACGGTCGGGAGCTGCACCAGCTCTTACCGCTGGCATCGACGCGATTTGCGGTGGGCGTGCCGCACCAGAAGCTCGCGCTCGATGAGCTCGATGAGTTCGTGCTCACCGATCTGATGGGCTGCCACGGCACGTCGGGATCGGGTGCGCTGCAACGCAGCGAGTTCGGGCCCTGGCAACTGCTCGGGCCGGCGACCTTCGGCGACATCGAGCTCAACCTCTTTCTCTGCAATCACCAACCGTCGCTGTCCGGGGGCGGGCACGGCCCGGGAAACCCCGGCATCAGCTACGCGAGCCTGGCGCAGACGCGCGCGCTTCTCGCCACGGCGGCGGACCGCTTTCGGGAAGACTGCAGCGCCTGGCCGCGCGGAGAAACCACGCTCTTGACGCACCTCGCGTGTCCCCGCGACAGCCTGGCGGCCGAGCCCCAAAATCTCGAGCTCGCTCGCTCCCTCGTACCTCCGCGCGAGCCCGCGCCGCTCGACGTGCTCGGCCGCTGGCCCATCGCCCTCGGCGCCGAACGCGCGCTGTCGATGCTGGGGCCCGAGCTGGAGCACGGACAGAGCTACCGCGTGGGCCTGGACGTCACCGTCACGCAGGGCTGCGCGGCAGGGGCGTGTCCACGAGTCGCGGTTTTCCTCGACGAGGTCGAACTGGCAACGCTGGGCGATTTCGTGCGCGACGGGCAGCGCGTCGCGCTGCGAGCCACCGTCACCGCGCGAGCGACCGGGCGAGCGGCGCTGCGCTTCGAAGTGCACGGCGGCAGCGCGGCGCTGGATACAGTGAGCATCGTCCCCGTCAAGCACGCCCTCGACTTCGATCGGGCGTGGCAACGCTGGCAGGCCGTGCTGCTGGACCCGCGGGAGCCCGCTGCTGCACCGGCCATGGCGCGCTTCGTTGGTGACGGAGCCGACGGCTTCCAGGTGCGCCTCTTGCCCGCCGAGCGGCTGCTCCTGCCGTTCCTGGCACTGTCGCTCGACGCGGGCGTGGCGGGCTCTTTCTCCGTGCGGGGTGCGTCACGTTTGCGCTGCGGGCTGCTCGACGCCACGCTCGCCCCCGTGCTGGCCGTCGATTGCTCGGGCGGGTCTCTGCGCTTGCCAGCGGCCGCTGCCCTCTCGGGCCCCGCCGCCGCCTTGTTCGTCGAAAATCTGGGCTCGGAAGAGGTCCTCATCGATCGCCTGGCTGTCGCGTCCCCACCCGGCGCGGCCCGCACGGGCGAAGCCGGAGCGGAGCAGGACGCGGGCGCGCCGCCGGCCCTCGACGCGGGAGACTCCGTCTCGAGCGATGCGGCGGCTCGAGAAGCGGCACCGGATGGGGCACCACCGCCGCCTCCGCCCTCGCCTCGTTCCCCGGACGCCGGCACGGACGTGCGCGGCTGACCATCGGGCCTCGAGCGTCCAAGGCTCCCGCCGCCGGGGCGCCCCTAGCTCCGGGAGGGGGGCCGCCTCCGTTTGCGGGACGATCGCCACCCCCGCCTTCCTGCCTTGACAGTCCCGGTCAGGCCATCTAAACCCGCGTTCCTCTGCGGGAGTAACTCAGTGGTAGAGTGCAACCTTGCCAAGGTTGACGTCGAGAGTTCGAATCTCTTCTCCCGCTCTAACTAACATACGTACTATCGGATAGTTGAGAGCCGGCCCCGTGCCGGCTTTTCTTGTTGGAGCACCACCTGCCATACGCGGAGCACCACCTGGCGCACCACTTCGGCTCCGAAATGGGGGCTCGAATCCGGGGCTGTGCTGCACCGAGTGGTGCTCCGGAAATCGAATCCCGTTGGGTGCGCTAGGCGGCCGCATGCTGGCTCTCCTCAGGGGCCATCAGGGCGATGACCTTGGCGATGCTGGCGCGCTGCTCGGCGCCGCTGACGGTGCTGTAGTGGTCCTGCATGCGCTCGGTCAGATGGCCCGAGATGCTCCGCGTGACAATGGCCTCCACCTCTGCGGCGCGCATCAGGTCGTTGAACGTCCTGCGCATGCCGCGCTGGGTGAAGTGGTAGCCGAGCTCGATCGCGTCGGAGACCGTCGCGAAGGGCTTGTTGAGCACCGTCGGGGCGCGGAAGCCGCCCGTGACGCTGGGGAAGAGCAGGGGAGAGTCCTGCTGCTCCGGCGTCTCGAGCTGGGTTCGGATGTGCCAGCGGAGCACTTCGATAGCGGAGGGCGGCAGCTCGATCGTGTAGCGCGTCCTCTGCTTGGTGGTGTTGAGCACCGTCTCGCCCAGCGTCTGTGACTGCCGTACGCGGAGCTTGCCCGCGTCCAGCAGCACGTCCACCTCGTCGCCCTTGCGCCGGAGCGGTCGGAGAGACGAGGGCCGCAGCCCTGTCGCGAAGCCAAGGAAGGCCATCGCGTAGTGCTGCGGAAAGTGCTCACGCAACGCTGCCAAGAACGGCCCGACTTGCTCGGGGGTGAGCGAGTTGGGCTCTTCTTCGCTGTACGTCACGTGTGAGCTGGCGTCGAAGTTGGTCAAGCGTTCGGTCGCCAACTTCGGCAACTCGAAGTCCCGCTTCGCGGCCTTCAGCACGACCCGGAGCACCCCGAGCCAGCTGTTGACCGTGTTGGGCGAGTATTGGCCGGCTCGAATCAAGCCGCCCATCAGCTCCTTCCAGCGATCGACGTGTCCAGCCTGAATCTGGTCGACGAACAGCTCGCCGAAGCCGGACACCGCGAGCTCACCCGCGCCGTCGTGCGTGCCGCCGATCAAGTGGACCAGAATGTCCTTCCACTTGCTCTGCGTGGCGGCGCTCTTCAGCTCGCCGCTCGCGACCTTGCGCTCAAATACGGAAATCGCGTAGTCGGCGAAGCGCGCTTTCCGTGGCCGAGCCAGCACCGTGCCGGCGCGCACCTTCGAGCGCTCGGCCTCCAACCAAGCAAAGGCCTCCTCGGCGCTGCTCGCTGGCAGCACCTTCTTCAGCTCGCGCATCCTCCCCGTGGTCGGGTCGTTGATGCGAGCTCGTGCGATGTGACCTCCTTCCTGCATTCTCCAGATGCCGGGTAGCCGTGTCGGCTTCACCCAGCGCTTCCATTGTCGTTTCCAGTTCACTTTGCCCATCGGCATCCTCGTTTGGAGGCGTGCCCGGGCGACCCGGCACGACGGTAACACGCGGGCTCCCGGCCAGAAACAGGTCCAGATCGGCACGGCGCCACATCCAAGTGCCGCGGCCGCCGCGGCGTCCGGCGGGCTGCAAACGGCCTTCTCTCTTGGCTTTTCGGAGTGCGGACGTGGACTTGTAGCCGCAATACAGGGCGGCTTCGGCGGTGGTGAGGAACTCCCGCTCTGTCATGGTTTCGTCTCGCCGGCTGTGGCGCCACCGACGGGCGTCGGAGGCTTGCGCCGCACGCGCTTGGGCAGGGTTGAGCCACAATCGCAGGCCGGGGTAGCGGACTCAGCCCGTGCCATGAACCCCTTGGAGGCTTGAGTCTGGCGCGTTCCGTCGAGGGCCTGGACAACCTGCGCGTAGAGCTCGGCGGGCAGCTTCTGGCCGTTGGCCGTGATGTCTTTGGTCAGGTATTTGATGAGTTCCTGGGCCCCGCCTCCCGGGTCCTTCATCTCCCTAATGTCAACAATTACCCGCTGGCAGCGTTCGGATGGGCAACCCGTTGCGAGGAGCGCATTGCGCCAGAGGTGACGGATAAAATCCTGGTCCACATACGGGGCGAACAGCCACAAGTGGAGGTGCGGGTGCCCGCGCTCGTCGGTCTCACCGATGGTCCACTCGATGACGCGAAACCATTCCACATGATTGATCACGCTTTCGCGCAGGTGAGCGCAGAACCGCTTGAGGAACGCAGGCCAGGCAACACGCAATCGCACGATTCGCGTCGCGACGGTGTCGGTGGGCAAATGCGGAATCGTCAACGTGAGGAGCTTCTCCCCGTAGGGTCCACCACGGCGACGCCGATTGAGCAGTCCTGCGCTCTCGACGTCGGTGACGACGTCGGCGCGGGCAGCCAAGAACTTCCCGCGCTTCTCCGCGGCGATAGCCGCGCGGCAGCGAACGCAGTAAAGTCCTGCACGGCATCCCTGGCTTCGCTCGTGGTGGGCACCACAGGACTGGCAGGTGATTTGGAGTAGGGTTTGCCCGCAGTCCAGCACGCGAGCGATGCGCTGCTCTTGCGCCTTGGCGCGATCGTCGTGCCACTTGGAGTCCTCCCTCGCTCGGGCCTCGTAGTAACCGCTGTTGCGCGCCTGAGCGCGGCGAACTGCCCCCTTTGCGCGGTGCTCTGCTGCTCGCTGTTGGCGATGCTGGCGTGTTGGTTCCTCAAGAGCCCTTACAAAGTTGGCTTGAATGGCGCACCGCTCCCGAGTTGGGCGAGTTATGTCCGAGGTATCAAGGGAAGAAGGATCATCGTGCTGGCGAGCGTTCGGGGTCAGTGGATCGGGCATCGCTGCGGGGCCTCCGGCGGGACTCGCCGGCTGCGCCGGCGCACACCCCTGGGGGCGAGCGCAACCGGACAACTCACTGGCTTGGGGCGGGGAAGAGTCCAGGAGCGCTGACAGCGGCAGTGAAGCCTGCGAGCGGCCGGTGGCCGCCCCCAGGGGTGTCCCGCGAGTAGTCAATTCGCAGGCTTCATCGTCGTTGCCCGTGGTCATCGAGGGGCCTCCGGAGCGCGGTGTTTCTCGCCGGCGAGGAAGCGTTCGAACTCGCAGCGTTCGACAAGTCGGCGCCGCCCCGGGCGAACGCCGCGCAGCTTCCCGGTGCGCAGCCAGTGGCGTACCGAGGAACGGGAGACCCGCGCTTCCGCGGCGCATTCATCAAGAGTCAGGAATCGGCGTTGGTCGGCCATTGCCGATCATGTCTACGCTCGGCGAGGCGCTTCCGGGACTGGAGAGAAATAGGGCCCTATTTTCCGCCCGGGCCGGTCGTTCCGTCCTGATTGCTCGGCGATACCCTATCCGGAATCCCCGGTCTGAGGCTTCGGCAGTCGGGCTCCGCAACGCGCTTCCGGACGCGATCGATTCGCGCCTCGTCACCGCGGATCAAGTTGTTGTCCGGCACTAGCTCCGCGATCTCGCGATGTGAAAAACCCGACTTCGCCAGATGCTGCCAGAGAGCTGTGAGTGCCCAGTTCTTGGGACGCCCACGAGTTCCTGGACGAGCGAGGCGCAGCTCGTTGGATGACAGCCTGTCGCGCACCCGCGCAGTCAGGCCGTCGATGAGGTTCGCGAGAGGCTCCACTATGCGCAGCACCGTGATGCAGTCGTTCCAGGGGGCTTCTGCTATCCTCAACCGCTTAGCCAACTCCGCGTCTCGTTGGTTTTCGAGGTCGATTGCGTTCTGAAGGTTCGCAACCTGTGGCGCGAGATGATGCAACTGGCGAGCAAGCTCCGCAAGATCGTCGGCGATACCACGGGCGGGAGCAGTCTCTTCACATGCCAGGGTGTGGAGCTCCAACAACGCAAACGACGCTCCACTGACCCGGCAGGGCGAGACATCGCAACGAGGCTGTGGCGGTTCGCTGTCCGTCTGATAGGGGATGCCATGAAATGGCGCGTGAATGTTTGCCATCATCGCCGCGGTTGCCCACGCAAATGCTTCATCGCTAGCAGCAGCGCGCCTGGAGTTCTCGGCCCGCGAAACCTCGAGCAAAGCGTCAATTTGGTCGCGAGGAATCACCGCACTTTGCTCCAGCGTCTTTCGTGCGGCATCGATGTCGATAGGGGTTCGCCAGTTGTCAGTCCACTTGGTGAACTGCTCTTGAGAGACCACCCCCTGATCTAACAGGAACGCCACTAGGTTGGCTCGCGCCGTCTGAGGCTCAAAGCCAAGGTCCGTGTTCCGCGTCAGCGTGCTCGACATTCCTTTTCGTTACCTATCGGTACCACTCGGCGCAAGCCCGGAGGTCGTCTCGATCGTCGGTGACCCCGCCGAATTGTACGCAGTCGTCGACTATCGTCAGTGACCGCACAATGGGCTGTCGCGACAGGCCGTCGCGTGTACGCGATGGCACGTGCGTAGGGAATTGGCATAATTCCCCAGTGATCGCGAATTCGAATGACCCGAACCCCGGGCGACAGGGTGTCCGCGACAGGGCGACACTGACCCGCGGTGAAGTTGCTCGGTACCTCGGAAAACACGTGTCATGGGTCCGTCGGCGTGAGGGCTCGCTGTTACACCCCAGCCTGGAGAATGGTGTGAATCTGTTCGACGCCAGCGAAGTGGACGCGCTTCGTGAGCGGCTGACAGCCGAGACCGCGGCATCGTCCGCGGACAGCGCGTTGCTGTCCGAGGTGCACGATATGTTCGTCCGGCACACCGAGTTGGGGGAAGAGTTTACAATCGAGGGAATCGCGCGCCGAGCTGGCTTGCAAGCGGAAGGGGTGCGCCGACTACACAAGTCCTGGGCGGCTGAACGCCGGTCGATGGGCAGCGCTGCTCGGCCCTTGCTTTCTCAGGGCAAGCTTGCGGAACTCGTGCGACAAGAGGTTGTTGCGATCAACCGCGAGTATGACCAGCGGATTGCTCAATACGAGGCCGACGACGTCGCCTGGCGTCGAGAAGTTGATGAGCGACGACGAGAGATGGAGCGGGACTGGCTCGCCGAAGAACAAGCTCGGGAAGCCGATCGGCAGCGACGCGCAGAGAAGCGCGCTGCGGCCCTGCGAGAGACTCGCGCTGTGCGGTCGCACGCCAGCCTAGAGGTGCCGGCCACTCGCGAGCTTAACCGTTCCGACGTTCCGGAGTTCATGCAGTTGCTCTGCGCGATTCTCGGTGTCGCACGCAAATGACTTCAGGTTGCGAAGTCCGCCAGAACCGGCGCGTCCCCCGTTTGCACGCATCGACTGTGCGAGGGAGGCACCCCCATGTTACCCAATTCACCTCGGACGAAATCCAGGCTAGGCTGGTGATTGAGATTCGATCGGTATGCCATTTGAGCACCCAAAACCTACGCTGAGCACAGTCAAGGAGCTGTACGGCTGCGCGCTCAAGTGTGGGTTTCACGACTGCCAGGAGCCCTTGTTTATTGGCCACGCGAACGACTCCGGGCGTTCGCTGAATTCAAGAATTGCCCACATCTGCGCGCGGCGCGAAGGCGGACCACGGTGGGATTACAACATGAGCGCGGAGGAAAACCGCTCCGCCTCGAACCTTATCTTGATGTGCGCGAAGCACGCAGACGAGATCGATTTCCTCAATCGAGCAGCGCTCTATCCGGTACCCCTTCTGAGAGAGTGGAAGGCGGCGCAGGTCACCCTCTATGACAAAGCGTCTAGCGGGTTCCGTCTGACGGATGATGAGGCGGCGGAGGTTCTAGTTCGCTCCGAGGTGACGATCTCCCTCGTCGCCGAGACCATCAACCTGGGCGGAGCGGGCGGAATCAACGGCGGCAGTGGTGGTGGGGGAGCTGCGATCGGACTGGGGGCACTAGGGGGCCATGGCGGTCCGGTCGGGCGGATCAATTTGGACGGCGCTGACGGTATAGGGCCCGGCAGCGGAGGAGCCGGGGGCGGTGCAATTTCTCCTGGGGCGATCCCGCGTCGGCTGCATTATCAGGCAACCGAAGGCACTGGCTACAGTAGCGGTACCGACGGCAACGACGGCGGAGATACCACTATTAGTTCCGGTGACCGCGTGCTGTTGCGAGCGAAGGGAGGGAAGGGAGGCCTGGCGGGCACAGGCATCCGCGGGAGTAGCGACCGCTTGCGGGTATCAGCTTTGTTGCTTGTAAACCAGGGCGAGCAAAGGGAAGGCCTGCTTTATGTGTTGGGCGGCGGCTGGAACAACTGCGCACTACTGAACGTGCCAACGCGGGTCGGCTTCCCGCATATAATACTCTTCGAGGCCGGCGGTATTCCTGAAGCCGAGCTTACCGCAAGTATCGATGTCGTAGATCCTGCCGGCAGGGTTTGCGGGACACAGAGCTTTCCGATCACGATACAGAAAGCAGGTGATGTCTTGCGCATCGCCCGCCTCGGCACCGTAGCCGCGGACGTTCACTGTTTTGGCCTCCGGTCCGTCGCTGTCTCACCAGCGCCACGATCCCCGATGGCTTTCCGAGTGTTCCTGAGCACGGTAGCTGAGGGGACAAAGCGAAGCCCCCTCGGATAACTTGCCCATCAAGCCTCCGAGAGGGCTGCCTCCGGCTGTC
>Ga0315912_10003793_pt1 | contig 14765 bp, 9 predicted proteins | sample VfabasoilMG_FD_204469 | JGI IMG/M metagenome (GOLD analysis project Ga0315912, IMG submission 204469) | Garden soil microbial communities collected in Santa Monica, California, United States - V. faba soil | ecosystem: Environmental > Terrestrial > Soil > Garden | place: USA: California... | reverse complement strand
AGGCTGCCATTTAAACTAGGTAGCTATTTTGACTACAAGCGTAGTCCCGAGAGTACTGATATCGAACGAATTTGTGGCGAACTTGAAAAAATTCAGTGAACTGAAATCAGATTACTTCAAATTCGTTTGAAATCGTTCGTAATCGTTCAAAATCATTAAGTAGCCCCGGTAGGAATCGAACCTACATCTCAAGTTCCGGAAACTTGCATACTATCCATTGTACTACGGAGCCAAAATAAAGCGTGCAAAGGTAATGTTTCGAATGATTTAATAAATCCTGACCCGCAATACCTAACTTCCATTCGTTTTAGAATAATTAAAAAATAATTTGCAAACGATTGTCCACCCTTTTTGAATGATTTACCTACCTTTAAAACCTAATTATTGCACAACCTTGCACACTAACTGGCAAGGTATGCAGCAATGGATAGCACGGGTTCGAACCAAATGGAGGGATATATCACAAAATGACACACGGAAAACCCGGATGTTATTAGTGATGGAGCTTCTAATGGGCTTCGTTTTCGTGGTCTTTCTGCTTTTCTTGTTCAGGATTTTCTTTTTTTAAACAATTAAAAAACACCGTATGAAATGTAAACTTTTACCAAATGCTTTTAACCGAATGGCGTGGCTGCTGGTGTGCCTGCTGTTTGTGGGATCAACTGCCTTTTCACAGGATGTTCCTGTTACTGGAGTTGTGAAAGACCAGAGTGGCGGAACACTGCCAGGCGTAAACGTGGTTATTAAGGGCACCACACGAGGCACCACAACAGATGCCGCTGGCGCTTTTACCATTGATGCCAAGTCTGGCGATGTTCTGGTGGTATCTTTTATTGGTTTCAAAAGCCAGGAAATTACAATTGGCTCAGAAACAAAATTAAGCGTTACCATAGAAGAAGATATTGCTTCCTTGGGTGAAGTAGTAGTTGTAGGCTATGGAACACAAAGAAAAAGCGACCTTACCGGAGCCGTCTCCAACGTAAGTGGTGAAGAACTGAGAGGTACTGTTACAGCCAGTGTTGATCAAGCTTTAATAGGACGTGTTGCAGGTGTTCAGGTAACGCAAAATTCAGGACAGCCCGGTGGTGCAGTATCTGTGCGAGTGCGAGGCGTTTCTTCGATTAATGGTAACAATGAACCATTATATGTGGTTGATGGCGTAAGGATGAGTGGACGTGCCGGTGGTATTACTGGTTTCGACTGGCAGGGAGGATCGGGCGGCCAGCAGGCAGCGGCTATTAATCCGCTGGCTTCTATTAACCCGAACGACATTCAAAGCATCGACATCCTTAAAGACGCCTCTGCTACAGCTATTTATGGTTCCCAGGCTGCCAACGGTGTAGTGATTATCACTACAAAGCGAGGTAAAAAAAATGAATCTAAGATAAGCTATAATGGCTACTATGCAGTGCAGGACGTGTACAAGACTTTTGACATGATGGATTTACCCCAATACGCAGCATACAACAATGAAGTGTCTGCCGAAGTAAATCAGGATCCAGATAGTCGTTTTGCTGATCCCAGTCTGCTGGGCCCCGGCACCGACTGGCAAGAGGCTATCTTTCAGCCCGCTCCCATGCAAAGCCATTCCTTAACTGTATCCGGAGGCACAGAAAATACAAATTATATGGTAGCTGGCGGGTACTATGCACAAGAAGGTATAATAATCGGTTCGAAATTCGACCGATTTAACTTACGGGCTAACGTAGACACTAAGATAAAAGATTGGTTGAGCATAGGTGCCAGTCTTGCACTTTCGAGAAAGAATGATATTATTACCTTACAAGATGGTGGTGATGGTGTTATCTCCCAGGCCGCCCAAACTTCACCCGCGATTCCGGTTAAAAATTTTGACGGCACGTATGCGGGCCCTTTAGTCGGAAATCAGTCGTCTAATACTGGGTCTAATCCTGTTGCTTTGGCGCTCCTCCGTCAAAATACCGTGTTGTCGAACCAGACCACAACCAACTTGTATGCCGACTTCAAAATTATTGAAGGCCTTAAGTTTCGCACCGAGTTATCGGTGAACTATAATAATAATGTGGGCGTGGCTTTCCAGCCTACATATGAATGGGGAACAACTACAAATACAACAAGCAGATTGAGCAATAATATGGGCCAAGGTTTTTTCTGGAGTTGGTCGAACTATGCTACGTATACCAAAAACTTTGGCAACCATCAGCTGGTGGCAATGGCCGGAACCGAGGCAATGAAAAACACTTATGATGGCTTTACAGCTTTCAAGATAGATGTACCCAACGATTTACCCACAATGAACCAGGGGGACATCTCTCCTCAGCCAAATGTCGGTTACAAAGGCTGGAACACTTTAGGTTCGATCATGGCCAGAGTAAACTATACGTATGGCGATCGTTATTTGATAACAGCCACTGCCAGGAGGGACGCATCATCAAGGTTTGGTGCGGATAACCGCTGGGGATGGTTTCCTTCTACGTCAGTAGGTTGGAGAATTTCCGAAGAGAGTTTCCTTTCAGGTGTTGATGCGATCAGTAATTTGAAATTGAGATTTGGTTGGGGTTTGGTAGGTAATCAGGATATAGATAATTATACTTTTGGTTCAGCACTCGCTACAGAAATCACTTATTTTGGTCCCGGTGTGCGCAACAATGCCTATTCCAATCCAAAAGTGAAGTGGGAAGCAACGGAAATGCTCAACATAGGTGTGGATCTGGCCTTGTTCAAAGGCCGCATAGAACTGACGGGTGAAGTTTATAACAGGAAAACCGATGATTTGCTACTACGGGTAACCTTGCCTGGCACCTTTGGCACTCTGGTGCAAGGTCCTTATGCCAATGTGGGTAGCATACAAAACAAAGGCATTGAATTAACCCTTAATACAGTGAATATTGAAAAGGGCAAACTAAAATGGAAAACAAACACGAACATCACGATTAACCGTAATAAGGTTACAGGGTTAGCCGGGTCTGATCTTACGCGTGCACTCTACTGGTATACAGGCTTTGAAACCGCTACCCGCACATCAGTTGGGCAGCCTGTGGGCTCGTTCTTTGGGTACGTAATGGAGGGTATTTTCACTTCGAAAGAAGAAATTGAGAGCCATGCCACACAAGTACTTGCTCCCGGCACCATAACATCTACTGACCCAGGCGGACAAAATCTGATCGAGCGTTCCACAGGTGTTTGGCTGGGCGATGTGAAGTGGAAAGACATTAATAATGATGGAGTGATTAACGCGTCTGACCAAACTTTTATTGGCAACCCAAATCCGGATTGGCTTTTTGGTTTCAATAACTCAGTTACCTATGGCCCCTTCTCACTCGATGTATATATGATTGGTTCAATAGGTGGAGACATCTTAAACTATTCAAGGGCACGAAATGAACAGATGTTTTACCGGTCGGATAACCAGGCTGCCTCGGTGGCAAATCGTGCCCGTACGGAGTTAATTGACCCTGACAATGGAGACATGGGCAATATTGACGATGTACGCCTAATCAATCCCGGTACTAACATCCCAAGATTTGACAATGGAACGGAAAACAAAAACTTTTATATGTCAAGTCGCTGGATTGAAGATGCTACCTACGTAAGGATTCAAAACATAAAGTTGGCTTATACACTGCCATCCGCCCTTACTAATAAAGCAAAAATATCGAGGGTGCAGGTGTATGCAAACGTGCAAAACGTGGCCACTTTCACACAATATTCTGGACTTGATCCTCAAATTGGTGCTTTCAACCAAAGTTCCCTTACGCAAAACATTGATATGGGACGCTACCCATCTCCCCGTGTGTACACGTTGGGCGTGAACATTGATTTTTAAAACGATAAGTTGAATAATTATGAAAAAGATATATAAATATTTCCTGGTAATTGCGCTGACGTTTTCGTTCATCGCATGCTCCGATAGTTTTTTTGAATTTGTTCCTCAAGATCAGGCAACAATAGGTGCCTGGTATCGTACTGAGGCTGAAGTGCGGCAGGTAACAGCCACCTTGTATGGCCGGCCTTGGTGGTCTTTTACAGATGTGTTTCAGTGGTGCGCGAGCGATTTGCAGGCGGGTGACCTGATTCACACCTGGGAGGCTGAAGGCGAGTTTTTCAAAAACAGCTATACCGATGGTAATCGTCACATCCTGGATGGATGGAGAGGACTCTACAACGTGATATCATACGCCAATCTTATTATTGACGACATGCCGGTAATAGCGGGGGGGTATGGAGTAAGTGGTGAAGTTATTAACAAGGGATTAGGTGAAGCAAGGTTTTTCAGGGGAGCAGCTTATTTCCAGCTCGTGGAATATTGGGGCGAGGTTCCAATTATTGAAAACCCGGCAGCTAAAGTTGCGGCCAATGACTTGCAACCTCCCAAACATACCGTTTCAAGTATTTATGAGTTTATCCGGAGAGATTTAGTGTACGCGGCAGAAAACCTGCCAGCTACCGATGATCCCGGTCGGGTTACCTCATGGGCTGCTAAGGGTATGTTAGCCAAGTTGCATCTTACCCTAGCCCAGAGAGGCTCGGCTGCCGATTTTGCCATTGCAGCAGACTATGCAGAGGACGTAATTGATAATAGTGGCAGGGTTCTATTCAGCAGCTATGAAAATATGTTTAAAGTGGCAAACGAACACAACCCGGAAATACTCTGGGCCATCCAGTGCGTTAATAATGGCTGGAGCACCGGCAGCAGCCGCCAGGCTCGTTTTGCACGGCACACAGCTGTAACCGGTGACGGTACAGCCTGGGGTGGTGGCAAGGGTCCTACCTTGAGTTTTGTTGATAACCTGATTAGCAATGCCGGTGGCGACACAGATTTGCGCCAAAGGGCTATTTATATGAACCAAGGTGATAATTATAATTACCTCGCTACTCAGAATGGAGGCTATACTTATTCTATCGTTTACCGTGATGAAGAAAATGTAGCCTTAAATGGCCCAGATCCTACCCTTACTGCAGTAAAAAAACATATTATTGGTAATGCAGCCGACAATGGAGGTTATACCATTACCAACCAGGACTCGCCCTTTGATATATACATGCTTCGCCTTGCTGATGTGTATCTGTTGCTGGCTGAAGCTGAGTTGGGAAGTGGAACTACATTGAGTGCAGGATCTGGGTTAGACGCACTAAATGCTGTCCGCATGCGGGCCGGCCTTGACCCAAGGACATCTGCCACCTATGACGATATTTTCAATGAACGCAGGGTAGAGTTTGGATTTGAATCTCAGGGCTGGATTGATGTGAAACGTAGATATTACCGCGATCCATCTGGAACGCTGGCTTACCTCAATAGCCAGGGTCGCGCAACTCGGTATTATGGCAATCTTACTGGCAATCCCCAGATGGCTCAAGAAAATGATCCAAATGCCTACTCTAGAGTTTACTCAACTTCAGATGCGACCGCAGTTCCGCCCCTAGGGTATCCATACATTGGAGTTACTCCAACGGGAGGTACCTATACCGAGTCAATAAATGCATTTACAAGTGAGAAGATGATTTTGCCCATAGCTACAGCCGAAGTTTTGGTGAACCCCAACCTGGCTCCCGATAAAGAAGCAGTGGATTATTTTTAATTAAACAATCGAACTAAAATGAAACTATTAAGATATATAAGCATTGTACTCATACCCTGTGTGGTGATGAGTTCGCTATTCTTTATCTCCTGCGAGGATGATGATGGTACATACATAGAGACACCGAATGGGCCACCAGTTATTGACTACATTCGGCTTTCTGATCCTGAGTCTTCTGATTCACTGATCGTAAGTGCTACCTTAGGAACCGGGATTGTAATCATGGGAAAAAACCTGAGTGGCACACGCGAAATTTGGTTTAACGACCAGAAGGCAACTGCCCTCACCCCAAATTGGGTTTATAATGGTAACGTATTTGTCAGCATTCCCACCACTGCCCCAATTGTGAAAACCGACAAGCTTTATTTGATTGATGCCAATAAAGACACACTGGAATACCCTTTTGTGGTGGCAATTCCACCACCTGCACTCTCCTCGGCAAAAAACGAATGGCCGCAGGAAGATGAGCATCTCGTTATCAACGGAAATTACTTCTTTGCACCAGTAACAGTTACCTTTACTGGAGGTGTAGAGGGTGAGGTAGTGTTGGATAGTTTAACCCAAACCAAACTGGAAGTTATTGTTCCTGTGGGTGCTGCTGAAGGGCCTGTAACAGTGACGACCAACTTCGGTGAGGCTGAGTCCTCTTTTCATATCTGGGACAGTAGAAATATTATCCTGGATTTTGATACCAAGTTAGCCAACGGATGGCGTATCGGTCTGCGTGAAAACTCGAATGGTCCGCTTGCTGGAAATTACCTGGTAGTTAGAGGCAACATTGCTGCCAACCAACGCGATGAAGGCCCCGGTGCTCCTGCTCAGTCTCCACTCGCTATGGAATATTGGGGAGGTCCTGCCGGTAGAACTGAAAACTTCTATCCATATTATCCCAATTCATACAGGGAATATGCACTTAAATTTGAGGCTAAGGTTGTAAAATGGTATGGTGGTTATCTAAATCTCTGCTTGTCAATACCAACCCACTCAGGCAACAACCAGGAGATATGGAGTAACACCTATAATGCAAGGGCAATTTGGGGGCCATGGGCTGCAAAAAATGCAGAATATAAAACAGGCGATCAGTGGATCACTGTGGTGGTACCGATGACGGAGTTCCAATATTATATGGGTGCCCCCAATGGTGTTGTGTATACCGCTGGCCAACAATTTGTAGAATCCGCAGCAGGAACATTCAGTACCTGGATGCTGGGCTCACCTCAAAACACTGGCAATGCTGTGGAATACTACATCGACAACGTCAGATTTGTTAAACTTTAAACAAATAGCAGAATGAAAAATATTATGTATAAAATTCAGGGGCTTACTTTGCTGCTTACGTTGGTAGGCTTGGTGTTCCTGTCTTCTTGCGAGAAAGATGATGAAGGTTCTGGTGCCGTGGTACTGCTTAGTTTCGGTCCATCGGGCGTAGAGCATGGTGAGGAAATAACCTTCTTTGGGCAAAACATGGATGCGGTAACAGCCATTGTGTTTCAGCCTGATGTGGAAGTACCTAAGAGCGCTTTCAATTCAGTAACTTCCGATCGAATTATTGTTACTATTCCAGAAGCTGCTGAAGCAGGCATAGTGATTTTGAAAACACCTTCGGAAGATATTGAGACCAAGACTATTCTCAATTTTGAAGTTCCCGTAATAATCACTAGTATAACTGAAGAAGCTAAACCCGGGACTAACATCACCATTACTGGCGATAAGATTAACTGGATTGAAAGTATAACTTTTACCAGTGATTTAGTGGTTGAGAAAGCAGACTTTGAGAGCCAGTCGATTACCCAATTAGTGGTAACAGTGCCTATGGAGGCTCAGACAGGCTTCCTGATATTTGCCACAGGAGGAACGGAGCCTTTGACTTTTGGATCGGAGGAACAACTGATCGTAACATTACCAGTTATTACTTCCTTTAGCCCTACCGATATCAGGCATACAGATGTCTTAACAATTGCCGGAACTGATCTTGATTTGGTTACTTCCATAGTGTTTGCTGGAAATTTTACAACAAACACTTTTGTTAGCAAAACCGCCACTGAGATTAAAGTAGCAGTGCCGACTGGAACTGTGAAAGGTAAGTTTACTTTAATGCAGGCTTCGCCTGTTAATGTTGTTTCTGCCAGTGATCTGACAATTTTATTGCCAGTAGGCACTGGTATTTCACCAAAACCGGCTGTGCCAGGCGTTGATAACATTACAATAACAGGTACTAACCTGGATTTAGTAGGTAAGTTAACTTTACCAAGTGTTGCAAACCCTATATTGGCTGCTACTTTTGTTAGCCAGAGTGCTACTCAAATTGTGTTGGCAGTTCCTGCTGAGGCAAAATCCGGAAGTATTTATTATGAAACAATTCACGGGTATTCAAACAATTTAGGAGTTACTTTAGTAATTCCTGCCCCGGGGCCTCCTCCGTTAGCTATTACTATGTATGATGAAACTGTTGCACCGGGAGGTGGCAACTGGAGTTGGAGCGGAACGGCTACTGTGGCAAGCGGAGAGCAATTTTACTCAGGTGATGTTTCCTTCAAATTTGTTTCTACAGGAGGTGGAGGTGCTTCAATTGGTGGTATGACATCTATTGATGCAAGTGGTTATGGCACATTTGTATTTTCTCTATATGGTGGTCCGGGCACAGCCGGAAAGCAAGTGGCTGCTATTTTAGGTGATGATTCAGGGGATGAGTGGGGTAGTTACAATGCAGTGAACATTGTAGAAGGGCAATGGACTGAGTTTCGAATTCCCTTTACAAGTTATCCTACAGTAAACTTCACTGCCATTAAGAGATGGATTTTTAAAGTTGAAAGTGATGATCCTTCTACAATTTATGTTGATAGAGTAGGGTTTGACCCACCAGGCCCTCCACCATTAAGTATAACTATGTATGATGAAACGATAGCACCAGGCGGTGGAAATTGGGGTTGGAGTGGAACAGCCGATGTGGCAAGCACAGAAGAAGCTTATTCAGGAGATGTTTCATGGAAATTTCAGTCAACAGGCGGGGGAGGAGCCTCAGCAGGTGGTATGAACCCTATTGATGCAAGTACAAAGACTTATTTCAAGTTTGCTTTGTATGGAGGACCAGGAACAGCTGGGAAGCAGGTTGCTGCAATTATGGGGGATGATACAGGTGATGAGTGGGGTAGTTACAATGCTGTGAGTATTGTGGAGGGACAATGGACAGAATACCAAATTCCGTTGACTAGCTATCCTACTGTAAATCTTTCTGCAGTGAGGAGATGGATTTTTAAAGTTGAGAGTGACGATCCGTCTCTTATATATGTAGACAGGGTTGGATTTGACTAAGTTTCAAAGGCACTTGATTTGATAAAAAAAGAGGCTGTCTCGAAAGAGCAGCCTTTTTTTATCGCTTGCTGTTCAGCATTTCAAATGTCTAACGACAGATGATAGGGACTTTTAATCCTCATAAACTGGCACAAGCATTTTGCTTGTGCCAGTTTATTTAAACGACAAACTGTAAAGGTTTATTAACCAGTCCTGGCCGTAGGAAATTATTTTAGCGGTCTGTACTAAAACGTAGTGCGAAATCAAAATCTACGACATCCCTGACTTTAACCATACCCATCATGCGGGTAGGGGCAACCAAACCAAACTCGGTTAACCGGAGGGACTGCTTGCCGTAGATCAAAATACTTTCGGGGTTTTCAATCTTACATTTTACAGTGAGCAATTTAGAAATGTCATTTATGATTATATGAATCTCAACATCTCCATCTATCCATTGTTCCTCCGTTCGCCAAAATGGAATAATAGTCACTAACTCAACTTGTAGAAAAGGATTATCAGGCTCGTTCATCATTTTACGGAAATCACCGTTCATCAACCCGTTACCGGAATCAAATGCTTTTACCTTTAGATCAAGCAGACCACCAGAAATTTTGAGTTTGTGATTGTCCCGGATTACGTGAACTGGTTTTTCGATACTGATTTTTTCTGTGTATTTAAATGTAAACTGGTTTACATTGGTTGATCCGTTGACAAGAATTCGACTGGATGGATCAATAAATATTCGGTAATCCTGTGCTTCGGTGGCAACCGATATCAATAATAACCCATAAACAACGAGCGGATGTCGCATTATTAATTTAAAGGAACAAAAAAAATATTTATACGGGAAATTGAAAGGGAATAGGCTTGTCCCAAAAAGTTCTCCTTCTATCTTTGGCTGTTAATTTATTTTCGTTGACTTATATCCTCTGGTTTTCGCTCTCCCTTTTTCTTATCCAATTAATCTATTGGCTTGTATTTTATTTCTCGCTTAGCCAGGATATAAAATCAGGTCAGGCTATGAATGTACCGGTTTCAGTGATCGTGTGTGTGCACGATGAAGAACAAAACCTCCGTGAACTGTTGCCCCTGCTCTTGTCGCAAAATTATTCTCAATTTGAAATAATAATAGTGGAAGACCGGTGCAACGATGGAACCTACGATTTCTTGCTGGAGGAGACCAAAAAGCATGGTCGCCTGAAAATGGTTCACGTTGACTTTAAGCCTGAGCACATTAACGGTAAAAAATTTGCCCTTACTTTGGGCATTAAAGCTGCCCAGCACGATTGGGTTTTGTTGACTGATTCCGATTGCCGGCCAGTTTCCAACAAGTGGATACAGCAAATGGCAGGAGGGTTTCAACAATCAACCGATATGGTAATTGGCTTTTCCCCTTATATGGAGAAGCCTGGCTTATTAAATTCCTTTATCCGGTTTGAAACAATTGTAACAGCCATCCAATATTTTTCTTTTGCGTTTATCGGAATACCCTATATGGGCGTAGGCAGGAGTTTGGCCTACCGCAAAAAACTTTTTCTCGACAACAAAGGGTTCAATGATTATTTGTCTATTGCGGGAGGTGATGATGATCTATTCGTGGGCCAACATGCCACAGGCCAAAATGTGTTTGGGGTGTTAAATAAAAACTCAATAATTTTTAGTAAACCAAAGACAACCTGGAAAGAGTTCTACCAGCAAAAAGTAAGGCACCTGGCTGTTGGAAAACGCTATAAGCTGAAGCACAGACTCTTACTGGCACCCTTTGGCTTGAGCAACATTTTATTTTGGCCGTTGATAATTGCGTCCCTCTTTACACCTTATTGGTACGTGGCTATTGGCTCTGTTTTATGGAGATGTACGCTACAAATAGCAACGGTAGCAGCTTTCAAAAGAAAGTCGGGATTGCAGTTTGAAACCGCTAAAATTCCATTCTTAGATTTTATTTTTTGCTTTTACTATCTTGTTGCGGGCTTTAAGGCCCTAGTATCAAAACGGATAAAATGGAAGACCTGACCGGGCGGTTCTCAACCAAAGCAATTGAAGATTTCAAGCTGATTGACATGGCCGTGGGCGGTGATGACAAGGCCTATGCTAAGCTTTTGCAGCGCTATAAAAGGCCGGTTTATCACATGATTTTGAAAATGGTGCGCAATGTGGACGATGCCGAGGATCTTACCATCGAATCATTTGCGAAAGCCTTTAGAAGTCTGGCCAAGTTTAAAAAGGACTTCACGTTCAGCACATGGCTTTTCCGGATTGCCACCAATAATTCGATCGATTTTATCCGCAAGAAAAAACTCAATACCCTGAGTATTGAAAACACCTATACGGATGATGACGGCCAATCGGTTTCCATCGACATTGAGGATTTAAACCTGAACCCTCAGGACGTTGCTATAAAAGCTCAGAAGGAAGAAATTATTCAAGTGTTTGTCAATATGCTGCCTGCCAAATACCAAAAGCTGGTGAGGCTGCGCTATTTCCATGAATTGTCATATGAAGAAATTGCGGTAGAGCTGGATGCCCCGCTGGGCACTGTTAAGGCTCAACTGCACCGGGCGCGCGAACTTATGTATGATTTGGTGAAGAATAAGAAGGAGCATATTTAGAATTCACCGTTTGTTGGTTTCGGGTTCAACTAGTTTAGTCAAAACAAAACAGACAATCGGCAATTGTTTGCCATTTTATCTTCTCTTCAGTATTTCCGGATTACCCTCATAAGTAATACTGCTGGCCATCCCGCTAGTCATTTCAAGAGTTGAGGTTACATTTACTTTGGCCGTAGATGCACCGTGGGCTTCCACCACCGCGTTTTCTACTTCATAACCAAAAGCTCTCAACCCGGATGCTCCAGTTATGGTTGCCTCCAAGAAGTTACCTTCGCCTTTTAAATCGAGGAACGATGCACCTGTAATATCAATATTTAAATTATCGGAATTGATGTTTCCTTCCCCGTTAACAGCTCCTGTTAAGTCTATCTCCACATCGGTTTCCTCAAAACCTTTAAAGAAAACTTTACCAGCACCTGTCGCTGATAAATGTTCAAGCGAGGGCAGAGTAATTTTGATTTGTATTTCGTCCTCATCTTTCCAAAATCTATTGTTCCAAAAAAAATCCCGATTATCTTCATACGATATTACCAGGGTCTCACCATCTACATAAACTTTGTAACGTTCTTTTAGTTTATCGTTTGTACCTAAATCAACACCAAACTCATCTCCTCGTTGAATGCGTACTGTAAATAATCCACTAACCTCAACGGAATTGAAATCTCTGAAACCGTATTGATTATCTAAAGAAAAATTTCCTGAAGCCCCTATGTCAGCCGTTGAAGGGTCGTAGTCCGGGCAGGTAAGACATTGCATTCCACTTCCAATAAATTTCCATGTATGCGTTTGATTATCGTGGCGTGTGCGAGGGTTGTTGCTTACCAATCGCCAGAGTGCATCTTCGATAACGAAAGGTTTATTAAACGGAACGTATACGTCCATTTCCAAACGCTGGGCCCGGAAGAGGGCATCTTTTTTAAATGCGATGTTAGAGTCAAATATCAACACGCTATCTTGTTGCTCCACGTTATATTCAACCATTCGTGCGTTTTCAGCAGCAATTTTGCGGTTTCTGCCTTGCGATTCAAAGCGTTGCAAGAGTTTAATTTCCGTTCCTTCATAGCCATGAAAGGTGATTTCGGTAACATCGTAATCATCTAAACCTGTTTCTTTAATTTTGAATTGAGTGGTTTTTCCGATCAGAGGAAATGTTTTCTCTACCTTCACTTCACCTTCTTCTTTGAACGACAGTACAAAACTAGGTACGCTAAAACTCAAGAAAACTATGCTCGTGAAAAATAGTACGAACAAGGTCCATCCTACCAATTGTCCAAACACTATTTTCTTGGCAATGGTTGAGATGCCCAGTAGAAAAATTACTAAGGCGGGAACGAATGCTGCAAAGAAAGCAAAGGTAAAGGTCCAGGCAGGAACTGTATTTGTTAATGCCTGAACAACTGCCGGGGAGAAAAATTGAACGTTCCATGATTCCGGGAAATGGGCAGCTGAGAAAATTCCGGCTATAATGCCAAAGACAAAAAGCAAAGTGAAGATTAAGCTGAAGCCTGTCATGGTAATGATCGCTCCAACTCCAATGCGCATCACGTCAACAATAACGCTGAATAGTGGGCCCAAACCTTTTGCGACCGCATTTAGCACGGCAGCAATAGCACGGAAGGGGAATAAAATTATTTTAGCGAGAATACTCTCTTCCTGCCCGTCTTTTTCGTTCAGGCCTTTTTTAACTGAACTTTCAATGTTCGACAGGGTAACCGGCTCTCCCTGCATTTCCATTTTTTCCGTAATGGTTTTAGCCTCTGGCAAGGCTATCCAAAAAACGATGTAGAGAATAATTCCAAACCCAAAAAAACCAGCTATAACAAACAGCAATCGTATAATGGCCGTATCTGTTCCGGTGAATGCTGCCAACCCTGAAGCCACACCGCCCAGCACTTTGTTTTCCTGGTCGCGGTACATTTTTTTGACTGATGGCTGGTCATCCAGCTCATTTGAATCAGGCAGTACGATCCAGAGGATAATGTAAACAATGATTAACCCACCGTAACTTCCCAACACCAACAAGGCGAAGAGAACTCGCGGCCATACCGGATCTATGTTGAAGTAATGTGCCATGCCAGCACAAACACCACCCAGTACTTTTCTTTTGGTATCACGCACCAGTTTTTTCGATTCTGAGGTTTTGGTGGACGAAGATCCTTTGCTCTGCTCCTGGTGTGTAGAAGATGTAGGTCCGGTTGATTCTTCCTCGGCAGCTTTGAAATCGGTAACGCTTCCCATGGTTACCATTAAAGCATTTACATCTTCGGCCGTAATAACCTGTTTGCCCTCATTTAGTTTGCTCAGGAATATTTCCGCCATACGGCTTTCGATATCCGAAATAATTTCGCTGCTATCTTCGAATGAGGAAAAATATTTATTGATGGAGTCAAGGTATTTGCGAAGCGATTCGTAACCATCTTCTTCTATATGGAAAATGATGCCGCTGATGTTGATACTGATATTCTTTTTCATCTTAATGGTGTTGACGTGTTGATGTTTTTAATGTGCTGAAGTTGGTTTAAGCCGTTGTGCTGGAACGGGTAGTAATCATTTCTGTGGAATGAATCATTTCGCTCCAGGTGGTTGCCAGACCTTGTAAAAATTCTTCGCCATGGTCGGTCAATTTATAATATTTTCTGGGCGGCCCTGATTTCGATTCGACCCATTTGTACTCAACCAGTCCCGCATTTTTCAAACGTGTTAGCAGCGGATACAGCGTACCTTCTACTACGATCATCCTGGCTTGTGTTAGTTCATCAATCATATCAGAGGCATACACTTCCCCCCGGCTTATGATGTGCAATATGCAGTACTCCAGAATCCCTTTCCGCATTTGCACTTGTGTGTTTTCTAAGTTCATATCCTTCGTTTTATTTTTTGGCACTTTTAAATTCCAGCTTCCAACTTCTAAATCTTGTAGCTTTAATTGTGCCTTTCTGTGAGGATAAACGAGGGTGTACTATGTATGACCAAGTACTTTACAAAATAATTTCATTTTTTGCGTTTTTAAAGCAAAAAGGGCATTTACTTTGATCTCGATGGAGTGTATTGAGGATGTTTCATATGGTAAAACTGTTCACTTTTAGATGAGGGGCTGTTCGCTTTTAATACAACTTTTTCTTGTTGGATGGGTGGTTACAGCCTCGGCTCAGTTCGGTAATGAGTGGATAAACTATAACCAGACGTACTATAAGATTTCTGTAATCAAAAAAGGAATCCATCGTCTTACATACAGCGACCTGGCCGCTGCGGGCGTACCGGTAAACGCAATTGACCCAAGACGTATTCAAATTTTCAGGAGGGG
>Ga0315912_10003792_pt1 | contig 14771 bp, 15 predicted proteins | sample VfabasoilMG_FD_204469 | JGI IMG/M metagenome (GOLD analysis project Ga0315912, IMG submission 204469) | Garden soil microbial communities collected in Santa Monica, California, United States - V. faba soil | ecosystem: Environmental > Terrestrial > Soil > Garden | place: USA: California... | reverse complement strand
CCACGAACTGCATTGGCAAGGGACTCGGCAGCACCAGGCCCAGCAGCAGCGCCGGAATACCCGCCACGACTCCATGAAGGAATGGCGAGTTCGCGCCGAGCACACCCGCCCAGACGCCCGTCAGGAACTGGACCAGCGTCCAGGTGGCTGCGACGCGACTGTCGGTGGCCACGCCCGGCATCGCGAAGATGACGAGCAATGCGCCGAGCAGGTTGAGAACGCCGCTGACCAGCAGTGCGCCCGGCCGGAACCCGTGGGAGGGGGCGGATGGATTCAAGAGATGTCCCTGTCAAGCAACGACACAATCGGGGTGCGGATTGTATTACCGTTGACACATGAAACATCCCGAAACATTTCAACCGCTGCGCCGGTCCCTGGTGTGTTTGTTTGCCTGCCTGGCGCTCGCGATGTCGTCGCTGTCGGCGATGGCGGCCACGGCGCCCAAGCGTATCCCCACGCACGAAGACATCTGGCTCATGAAGCGCGTCGGCGCGCCGCAGGTGAGTCCCGACGGTCGCTGGATCGTCGTCTCGGTGGTCGAACCAGCGTACGACGACAACGCGCAGCTGAGCGATCTCTGGCTGATCGATACGAGCGCCCGCCAGTCGAGCCGTCGGCTGACCTCGACGCGTCGTCCGGAAAGCGGCGTCACCTGGAGCCCCGACAGCAGCCGCATCGTGTTCAGCGCGCAGCGCGACAACGACGACCTGCCGCAGATCTATTCGCTCGACCTTCGCGCGGGCGGTGAAGCCCAGCGCCTCACCAACGTGTCGGGCGGTGCCCGCGGGCCGGTGTTCTCGCATGACGGCCGCCAGCTGGCGTTCGTCTCGTTCATGTATCCGCGGGCCATCGACGAGGCGTCTAACAAGGCGATCATCGAGGAATATCGCCTGCGCAAGCACAACGCGCGTATCTACGACGGCTTCCCCATCCGCAGCTGGGACCGCTGGCTCGACGAGCGCCAGGCCCGCGTTCTCGTCGTGGGGCTCGACGAGAACGGATCGCCCACGGGAGATCCCAGGGACCTGATGGCCGGCACCAGGCTCGCGGCCAGCCCCGGATATGCGGGACGCCAGACGGACACCGGCGAGGAGATCGACATCGAATTCACGCCGGACAACCAGTCCGTCATCTTCGCGGCTACCACCAATCGCAACGAAGCGGCTCATGCGTTCACGGATTCACAGCTGTTCATCACGAGTCTCAAGGGTGGCGAGCCGAAGCCGCTGACACAGGGCGGCAACACCTGGTCGCAACCGCGTTTCACGCCCGACGGCCGCACGCTGCTCGCGATGGTCGAAGTGCAGGGCGCGAGCGTCTACAATGCGTCGCGGCTCGCGGCCTTCGCCTGGCCTGACACGTCGAAACACGTCGTCATCACTGGCGGACTCGACCGGGCGGTGAGCACGTTCGCCGTTTCGCCGGACTCGCGGACTCTCTTCTTCACGGCCGAAGACAGCGGCAGCGAGAAGCTGTACTCCACGGGCATCGCGGGCGGAAAGGTGAAGACGCTGTTCGAGGTCGAGAGGGGCAGCTACAGCAACCTCACCATTCCGGCGCGGGCCAGGAAACTCATGCTGTACGCGAACTGGGAAAGCGCCAGTTCGCCCGGCGAGGTGGCGCTGATCTCGCCGCAGAACGGCCGGCCGCTGGTGCTCACGAAATTCAACACCGCGCGTGTCGCGCAGCTCGACCTGCCCACCATCGACGAACACTGGTTCACGAGCAGCCGCGGCAAGCGTATCCACAGTTTCGTCGTGCGCCCGCCCGGGTTCGATCACTCGAAGAAATATCCGCTATTCGTGGTGATCCACGGCGGTCCGCATGGCATGTGGCGCGACCAGTTCTTCGTCCGCTGGAACTATCACCTGCTGGCCGCGCCGGGTTACGTGCTGCTGCTCACTAACTACTCCGGCTCCACCGGGTTCGGCGAGGAGTTCGCGCGCTCGATCCAGGGCGACCCGCTCAAGGGTCCCGCGGACGAAATCAACGAGGCGGCCGACGCGGCCATCAAGCAATACCCGTTCATCGACGGTAGCCGCCAGTGTGCCGGTGGCGCGAGCTACGGCGGTCATCTGTCAAATTGGCTGCAGGGCACGACGACTCGCTACAAGTGTCTGGTGAGTCACGCCGGCCTCGTGAATCTCGAAGCACAATGGGGCACCAGCGATACGATCTACTCGCGCGAAGTCAACCTCGGCGGTCCGCCGTGGGAGCAGGCCGCGGTGTGGAAAGACCAGAATCCGATTCGCTACGCCGCGAACTTCCGCACGCCCGTGCTGGTGACGGTGGGTGAGCAGGATTTCCGCGTGCCGTTGAACAACACGCTGGAATACTGGAGTGCGTTGCAGCGCATGAAGGTGCCGAGCCGGCTCGTCGTCTTCCCCGACGAGAACCACTGGATCCAGAAAGGCGAAGACAGCCGGTTGTTCTACTCGGAGATCGCCGGGTGGCTGGCGCGCTGGCTGAAGAACTGATCAGGAGCGAGCTGTTTGTCCGACGAGTGGGATTTCTATTTCGCGCGCGTCAATGACGCGGTCTCCTCCATCTTCGTTGACCTCGGTATCCGCGATCACGTGCCGATGGAGGCCCGCCCGTGGCTCCTGTGGGTCTGGGTGCAGCTGCTGTCGCCCAAGCCCGATGGTCTTGCGACGAACGAAGAGTCGCGCCGTCTGCACGAGATAGGCGAGGCCCTCGATTCGCTGGTGTCGGCAACCTGTGGCGCGCAGCTCGTCGGACGGATTACCGGAAGCAACCGACGCGAGTTCTACTTCTACGCCGCGGAGCCCGGCGAACTCACAGCCTCGGTGGCGAGCGCGATGAAGGCGTTCCCGGACTACAAATACGAAACCGGCAGCACGTTCCAGCCCGAGTGGGATCAGTACCTCACGCTGTATCCGTCCGACACCAACATGGAGCGGATGCACAACCGGCGGCAGCTCGAAGCGCTGGCGGAGCAGGGCGACGTGCACGAAGTGCCTCGCAAGGTCGATCACTGGCTGCACTTCCCCGATGAAGCGTCGCGCGACGCATGCCGCGAGACACTGCTGGCCATCGATTTCGCGGTGGAAGACGAAGGCATGTCGGAAGAAGAAGGCGAGGACATGCCGTTCGCGCTGGTGGTGTCGCGCGTCGACAGCGTGGATACCCACACGATCAACGGCGTCACGCTCGAACTTGCGCGGCTTGCAGGTGAGTACTGCGCGCGTTACGACGGCTGGGAATCGCCGGTCATGCTGGCGGAACCGGTTCAGTAGTGAAGCTCGCGGCAGTGGGCAAACTTGTGCTCGCGCTGCTCATTTTCAGTACGCTGCTGGTTGTCGGTTGCCAGGCGCTGGTGCGAAAGGTGCTGTTCTATCCGACGCACCACGCTGGCGATGAAGGCCTCGCGCACTGGATGCACGAGGGCAGGCTCATCGGGTTTGCGCGTCACGTCGACGATCCGCAGAACGTCTGGCTGCTGTTGCATGGCAATGGTGGCCAGGCTGCCGATCGGCGCTACGCGCTTCCCGCGTTCTCCGATCGGGACGCGGTGTTCATTCTCGAGTATCCGGGCTATGGGCAACGCTCGGGCAGATTGTCGCGGGCCAGTTTCGACGCGGCGGCGCGTGAAGCGTACGAGTCCCTGCGAGCGCAGTTTCCGGACAAACCCGTCAGTGTCGCGACGGAGTCGGTCGGCAGCGGTCCCGGCGCCACGTTGGCGCGCCTTGCGAAGCCTCCGGATAAATTCGTGTTCATCGTGCCGTTCGATGACCTCGTGTCGCTGGGCCGCGAGAAGATGGGCTGGCTGCCCGTGGGTCTCATGCTCGCCGGTAGCTGGAACAACGTGGAATCGATGAAGGGTTATCGCGGACCCGTCGACGTGTTCGGTGCGGAGCGCGACGAGATCATTCCGGTGGCCCATGCGCGTCGCCTGGCCGAAAGCCTGCCGCAGGCGAAGTTCGTGCTCCTGCCCAGCGGGCACAACGATTGGGCGAGCGAGCCCGCGGTCGTCATCCGCAATCCCTGACTACAGCGTACGGCCGAATACGACGGTCAGGTTGTTGGCGGGCATCCGCACGATCTGCAGGCGTTGCAGGCTGTGGCCGGCGGCCACGCGCGTCACTTCCTCGAGCTCACGCAGTCCCCACTCGGCGTTGCGGCGTTTCAGGGAGGCGTCGAAGTCGAGATTGGATTGCACGGCCTTGCCGTTCTCGAGATACGGCCCGTAGAGAATCAGCTTGCCCTGCGGCGCCAGCAGTTTCGCGACGCCGCGGAACAATGCGTGCGTGGCGCGCCATGGCGATATGTGGACCATGTTGATGCAGAGCACGGCGTCGTAGCGCTCGTGCACGGGCCAGTGGGGTTCGAGCACGTCGAGCGAGATCGGCGCCGCCACGTTTTCGAGAGCGGCTTCGCGGATGCGCGTGGTGATGGCATCGCGCGCGGCTTCATCGGGCTCGGTGGGCTGCCATCGGATGCCGGGCATGGCTTCGGCGAAGAAACACACGTGCTGCCCCGTGCCGGATGCGATCTCGAGCACGCTGCCCGACTCGGGCAACACGGATTCGAGCACGGTGAGGATGGGATCCTTGTTGCGTTCCGCTGCCGCCGAGATCAGGAGCTCGTTCGTCATGGGGGCACACGCTCGGCGCGGATGCGCTTCACGGTCATCCATGTGAACAGGCTGATGATGCCGACCAGGACGCCCATGAGCACCGCGAGCCACCAATGGAAGCGGGCGGCTTCGACGAGTCCCCACACCACGCCGACAGGAGTGATCGTGAGGATGAGCGGCTTTGCAATCTTCATAGGTGCCGGGAGGGGGTTTGCGTGTTTGGCGAACGATGCCAGAAGCGGGCTTGCGATCCAAACACGCAAACCCCCTCCCGGCACCGCTCTCTCAAAGGATGTACCGCGAGAGATCCTCGTCCTTCGCGAGCGTGCCGAGGTGCTGGTCGACATACGCGGCATCGATCTGCACGGCGCTGCCGCCGTTCTCGGCGGCGTCGAACGACACGCTCTCGAGCAGCCGCTCCATGACGGTATGCAGTCGTCGCGCGCCGATGTTCTCGGTCTTCTCGTTCACGCTGAACGCGATCTCGGCGAGGCGACGCACACCATCCGTGGCGAACTTCACGTCGACCTGCTCGGTGCCCATGAGCGCCTTGTATTGGGTTGTCAGCGACGCATCGGGCTCGGTGAGGATGCGCACGAAGTCGTCCACTTTCAGCGAGTCGAGCTCCACGCGGATCGGGAAACGGCCCTGCAGCTCCGGGATGAGATCCGACGGCTTGCTCATGTGGAACGCACCCGACGCGATGAACAACACGTGGTCCGTCTTGATCTGCCCGTATTTCGTGGACACGGTGCTGCCTTCGACGAGCGGCAGCAGGTCGCGCTGCACGCCTTCGCGTGACACATCCGCGCCATAGCTGTCCTGGCGACGCGCCACCTTGTCGATCTCGTCGATGAACACTATGCCGTTCTGCTCGGCGTTGGCAATCGCCCGCGCGCGCAGTTCTTCCTCGTTCACGAGCTTGCCGGCTTCTTCTTCGACGAGCAGCTTCTGCGCCTCCTTCACCTTCATCTTGCGCGGCTTGGTCCGCTGCCCGCCCAGGTTCGCGAACATGCTCGACAGCTGCTCCTGCATCTCTTCCATGCCGGGCGGCGCCATGATCTGAACGCCGGGCGGAATGGCGCGCAGGTCGATTTCGATCTCGCGGTCATTCAACGAACCTTCGCGCAGCATCTTGCGGAATTTCTGGCGCGTCTCGGAATCACGCGCGCTCGGCTCGGGATCCGTGGAGAAGCCCATCATCTTGGGATTGGGCAGCAGCGCGTCGAGGATGCGTTCCTCGGCGGCGTCCTTCGCGCTTTCTCGCACCTTCGCCACTTCTTCATCGCGCGCCATCTTCACGGCGACTTCAACCAGGTCCTTGACGATGGAATCCACGTCGCGGCCCACGTAGCCCACCTCGGTGAACTTCGTGGCTTCCACTTTCACGAACGGCGCATTCGCGAGCTTCGCGAGGCGGCGCGCGATCTCGGTCTTGCCGCAGCCCGTGGGCCCGATCATGAGGATGTTCTTCGGCGTGATTTCCTGTCGCAGCGGATTTTCGATCTGCATGCGGCGCCAGCGGTTGCGCAGCGCGATGGCGACCGCGCGCTTGGCGTTGCCCTGGCCGACGATGTGTTTGTCTAATTCAGAGACGATCTGTTTCGGAGTCACTTCAACTCCTCGATGACGAGGTTGCGATTGGTGTAGATGCAGATATCGGCGGCGATGTTCAGCGAGCGCTCGACGATGCTCCGCGCATCGAGCTCGGTGTTCTCGATGAGCGCGCGCGCCGCGGATTGCGCGAACGGGCCGCCCGAGCCGATGGCCACGACGTCGTGGTCTGGTTCGATGACGTCACCGTTGCCGGAAATCACGAAGAGTTTGGTCGGATCACCGACGAGCAGCAGCGCTTCGAGGCGGCGCAGGTAACGATCGCCGCGCCAGTCCTTCGCCAGTTCGATGGCTGCGCGCGTGAGGTTGCCGAACTTTTCGAGCTTGCCTTCGAAACGCTCGAACAGCGTGAAGGCATCGGCCGTGCCGCCGGCGAATCCGCCGAGCACCTTGCCGTTGCCGAGCGGGCGCACCTTGCGTGCGTTGCCCTTCATGACCGTGTTGCCGAGGGTGACCTGGCCGTCGCCGCCAATGGAGACGGCGCCGTTGCGCCGCACGGCCACGATGGTGGTGCCGTGCGGATTGAAGCTTTCGCTCATTCCTGACCTTTAAGACCCTTCAGGTCTTTCGTTTCGCCCGGGGATGGGAAGCGTCGTAGGTGCGGGCCAGGTGGGCGAAATCAAGGTGGGTGTAGACCTGCGTCGTGGAGATGTCGGCATGGCCGAGCAACTCCTGGACACCGCGCAAATCCTTACTCGATTCAAGAAGATGCGTGGCGAACGAATGCCGGAACAGGTGCGGATGCACGTGGCTGGGCAGGCCCTTGCGCCGCGCCCAGTACGCGATGCGCAATTGAACGGCGCGATGCTTCAGGCGTGAGCCGTTCTTGCCGACGAACAGCGCCGTGGACTCGGTGTCGGCCAGCGCGACGCGCTCCTTGAGCCAGGCGCGCAGGGCCTCGACGGCCTTGCGCCCCACAGGCACGACTCGTGTCTTCCTTCCTTTGCCCAGCACGCGCACCGTGCGGTCCGCGAGATCGAGCTGGCCGATATCGAGCCCGACCAGTTCATCGAGTCGAAGACCCGAGGAATAGAAGAGCTCCATGATCGCCCGATCTCGTACCGAGAGTGCGTCTTCGGCGGGAATGTCGAGCAGCTGGTTGATCTGGTCGACGTCGAGCGTGCCCGGCAGACGTCTCGCCGCCCTGGGTGCGCTGATGTCGACGGCCGGGTTGCTGGCCACCACGCGCTCGCGCAGCAGGTAGTTGAAAAAGCCGCGAATCGCCGAGAGACGGCGTTGGATGCTGCGCGGACCCAGTCCACCGGCGTGGGCGCGCGCGGCGAACACGCGCACATGCTGGCTGTCGACCTTGCTCCAGTCCGCAAGGTTGCCGCGATCGACGTAGTCCGCGAGCGCGCGCAGGTCGCGAGCGTAGTTAGACGCGGTATGCGGCGAGAGTCGCCGCTCGGTGCCGAGGTGCCTGAGGTAGCCGTCGATGAGGGTTCTATCGATGGCGGTCATATAAGAGGGGACAGGCTGAAGCCTGTCCCCTGGCTAACTAGGGGCGCGACAGGGCATCGGTGATCAGCTCACCCATGCGCTTCAGGAATTCCGTGCTCATGCCCGGATGGAAACGCTCGCGCTCCGCGCTGCCGAGAGCCAGCAGGCCGAGCGTGCCGTTCTCTCCCAGCGGCACCAGCGCCACGGAACCGATGCTCGCGGCCTCGGGCCCGAACAGGAAATCACGCTGCGTGTCACGCACCTGGCCGCAACGCGGCTTGCCGGTGGCGAGCAGCGCTTCGAACGTGCGGATGTTGGCGTCATCGGCAGACAGCTTGCGCAGGAACGGCTCGGCTTCCACACGATCCAGCGACGCAATGGGCGCGGTGAGCACGAGCGTGGAATGAAACGCGTCGAAGTCTTCGCGCAGGCTGGCTTCGAGGGTCTGGATGGCGGCGGCCGGGTGAGGCGCGCGCAGCATGCGACGCGTGAAGCGGTGGATGCGTTCGGCGAGCGTGTCGTTGGCGCGCGCAACCGCGATGAATTCGGCGAGGCGGCGATCCGAGTCGGTCTTCTGTTCACGCAGCACTTCCACCTGGCGCTCGACGAGCGAGACGGTGGAACCGGTGCGCATGTGTGGCAGGCGCATGCGCGCGAGCAGTGGCTGGTGACGTTCGAAGAAGTCGGGGTTCAGGCTGAGGTAACGCTCTATGCGTTCTTCATCCGTCTGACCCGCGGCCAGTCCACGTGCGGTTTGCGTGCTCATGCTTTATTCAGCTCCCTGGATTTCGACCCGGCCGGTGAAAGATACAGCGGTCGGGCCTTTCATCCAAATGTGTTCGCCGGGGGCGGCAAAGGTGATCTCGAGTTTTCCGCCCGGCAGTTCCACTTCGACGGTGGCGTCGAGGCGTCCATGGCGTCTGCCAACGGCGACCGCAGCGCATGCACCGGTGCCGCACGCGAGCGTTTCGCCGACGCCACGTTCGAACACGCGCAGCTTGATGTGGGATTTGTCGATGACCTCCATGAATCCGACGTTCACGCGCTTCGGAAAGCGCGGATGACGTTCGATCGCAGGTCCGAGACGGTCGACGGGAGCGCTGGCCACCGAAGCCACCGTGAGAACGGCGTGCGGATTGCCCATCGACACCGCACCGATCTCCACTTCGGTGCCCGCGACGACGAGCGGATACACGTGCGCTTCGGCAGAAGCGTCGAAGGGCAGCGACTTCGGATCGAAGTTCGGCACGCCCATGTCGACCGAGATGAGGTTGGCGTCGTGAACCTGGGCGCGAATCAGTCCGGCCGGGCTGTCGAGCACGATCTCGCCCTTGTTGGCCAGGCTTCCGCGGCGGTGCAGGAAAGACGCGAGGCAGCGCACGCCATTCCCGCATTGCTCCACCTCGCCACCGTCGGCGTTGAAGATGCGGTAGTACACGTCGGTGCCGGCGCGGCGCGCCGGTTCGAGCACGAGCGCCTGGTCGAAACCAATCCCGGTATGACGGGCGGACATCGCTCGCCACTGCGCGGCATTCGGCAACCAGCCGTCTTTCGGGGCGTCGAACACGATGAAGTCGTTTCCGAGGCCGTGCATCTTGGTGAACTCGAGCTGCATGGCGCGAAGAATACCTTACGATCCGGCGGCATGCGTGCAGCTCCCCTGGTCGTGGCCGCGCTCGCGATTTTCGCGGGCTACAAGCTCTATTCGCGCCGGGAGATCGCGCACGCGCCCGGTGTGCTGGCGGCCACGGACCCGCAGCAACGCGTCATCGACTCCGACGCCATCATCGAGCGGGGCGAGTTTCGCCTGCGGCCTCGCGCCGAGTTCGACGCCACGGTGCGCATCCTGCATCGCGAGGAGTACTCCATCGGCCCGCTGGCGAAGCTCGTGCCCACGGATTTCGCGGTGGGCTGGGGCCCGATGTCGGACAGTGCCGTCCTCGCCGACATCAAGATCAGCCAGGGAAACCGCTTCTACTTCTGGCGCACGGACACCTGGCCCCTCGATCGCGCCGGGATCGAGTCGCACTCGGCCAACTGGCACGTGATCCCCGCGAACTCCGGGGTCAGCGACGTCCTCGGCCGCCTGCGCGCAGGCAGCGTGGTGGAGTTTCGCGGCCGCCTCGTGGATATCGAGGGCGGGGACAGTGGCCTGCGTACGTCGATGACGCGTACTGACACGGGCGCCGGCGCCTGCGAGATACTGCTGGCCGAGTCCGCGAGAATCCTCGAGGAGAATCGATGACCGTCGATGTAGTTAGCCGGGGGGCGCTGCGCATCCGGCGTGCGACAGCCGCCGACGCCGAGGCCTTGTCGGAGATCGGGGCGCGCACGTTCTTCGAGACCTTCGCCGCGGACAACACGCCCGAAGACATGAAGCTCTTTCTCGAGTCGACGTGGAGCCCGGAACTCCAGCGCGCCGAGATCCTGGATGAAGGGCTGGACACGCTGCTGGCCTGCGATGCTTCAGGCGCCATCGCCGGATTCGCCCAGCTGCGCGTCAATCATCCGCCCGAAGGAATCGTCGTTCGTGCGCCCGTGGAGCTCAAGCGTTTCTATGTCGACAAGCCCTGGCACGGCCAGGGCCTGGCGCGTTCGCTCATGGAAGCGGCCGAGCGGGCCGCGCGTGCGCGCGGTGCGCGGGAATTCTGGCTCGGTGTCTGGGAGCGCAACGAACGCGCCCAGGCGTTCTATCGCAAGTGCGGCTTCCGCAAGGTGGGCAAGCAGATATTCGTCGTCGGAACCGACCCGCAGACGGATGACGTGATGCTCCGGGAGATCGAATGAGCGTGCGTCTCGAACATGTGGGTCTCTGGGTCGCCAATCTCGATCGCGTGGCGGCCTTCTATGCAAAATACTTCGGCGCGCAGGTCGGCGAGCTTTATCGCAACGAGCACAAGCGATTCGAATCCAGGTTCCTGACATTCGGTGGCGGCGCCCGCCTCGAAGTGATGACTCGGCACGACGTCACGCAGCCACAGCCGATCGAGCAGCTGGGCCTGGCGCACGTCGCGCTTTGCATCGGTGATGAAGCCGCGGTCGATGCGCTGGCCGCGCGCCTGCGCACGGATGGCTTTGCGCCGGAGAGCGGGCCGCGCCGTACGGGCGATGGCTATTACGAATGCGTGGTGCGGGATCCGGAAGGCAATCGCGTCGAGATCACGGCGGAAAAATGAAGACACAAGGATGGTTGTGCGCGGCGCTCCTGGCGTCGCTGGTGGCGGCGCCCGTCATCTCGCAAGAGCAGGTCCGCGGCAAGTCCGATTCCCAGGTGTGGCCGGCGGTGACCGTCACCGCGAAACCCTGGACGCGCTGGTGGTGGCCCGGCAGCGCCGTCGACAAGGCGAACCTCACGAAGCAGCTCGAAGCCATCGCCGCTGCGGGGATTGGCGGTGTGGAGATCACGCCTATCTACGGTGCGAAGGGCGCCGAAGCGCGCTACGTGGATTTCCTCTCGCCCAAGTGGATGGAGATGCTCGACCACACGACTCGCGAAGCCGCGCGGCTGGGATTGGTCGTGGACATGGCCACGGGCACGGGCTGGCCTTTCGGTGGTCCCACGGTCGACGCCGCCGACGGGTCGAGCACGCTGACCCTCGCGGATGGAAAGCTCACCGGCAAGCCGACCGCGATGAAAGTGAAACGCGCAGCGCCGGGCGGCGAGGGCCTGGTGCTGGATCCTTATTCCACGGCAGCGCTCGACCGCTACCTGCAGTCGTTCTCGAAGGCGTTCGATTCGCTCCCGCGACACTCCTGGCCCGGCGTCCGAGCGCAGTTCCACGACTCCTTCGAGTACTACAACGCGAGCTGGACCGCTTCGTTGCCCGAAGTGTTCCGCAAGATGCATGGCTACGACATCCAGTCGTACGCCGCACCGCTGGCCGGTTCGCAGGCGCTCGATGACGACACGCTGTCGAGAGTCAAAGGCGATTACCGCCGCACGCTCGCGAGGCTGCATCTCGACTATGTGAATGCGTGGGTGCGGTGGGCGCACGATCACAAGTTCAAGGCACGAAACCAGGCGCATGGCGCGCCGGGCAACCTGCTCGATCTCTACGGCGTGGCAGACATCCCCGAGACCGAGTCCTTCGGACTCACGCAGTTGCCCATCGTGGGTCTTCGCGGCGACGCCGTGGGAGTGAGCATCGATCCGGACCCGCCAGAGGTGACGATCGGCCGCATGGCGTCTTCGGCTGCGCACTTCATGGGGAGGCCGCTGGTCTCGAGTGAGACGCTCACATGGCTGCGCGAGAATTTTCGCGAAGCGCCTGCGGCGGCGAAGCCGCAGCTCGATCGGCTGTTCGCGGCCGGCATCAACCACATTTTCTATCACGGCACTGTCTACTCACCGGCCGAGGCCGAATGGCCCGGCTGGTTCTTCTACGCGTCGACGCAACTCACGCCGGCCAATCCGCTGTGGGACGACTTCGGCGCGATGCATGCGTACGTGGCGCGCGTCCAGTCGGTGTTGCAGGCAGGCGCGCCCGACAACGACATCCTGCTGTACTTCCCATTCGACGAAGTGGTCGAACATGCCACCGGGGTGATGGAGCAATACGGTGTGCACGAGAACCGATGGCTCACCGAAGCCGCGGTGGGTCGCCTGACTGCCAGGCTCATTCGCGCCGGGTTCTCGTTCGATCTGGTCTCCGACGCGCAGTTGCAGCGCGTAAAGGTGCGCAACGGGGAGCTGGTGGCGCCGGGCGGCCGCTACCGCGTGGTCGTGGTGCCGGCGACGCGGCGCATGTCAGTCGAAACTCTCGAGCGTCTGCGCTTGTTGGCCCGCCAGGGTGCGCACGTGCTGTTCGAATCACTGCCGCAGGATGTGCCCGGGCTCGGGAACCTCGAATCGAGACGCGCGAAGTTCCAGGCCCTGGTCGCCGACCCGGCGTTGCGCGAGAGAGTGGTGGGAGAAAAACTGGAGAGCGAGCTGGCGGCAGTCGCGCGTCGCGAACCCGCCGCAGCGGCCGGACTTTCCTGGATTCGTCGCGCGCAGACTCGAGGGCACGACTACTTCTTCGCGAATCTCGGCACCCCGGCTTTCGATGGCTGGCTCGAGCTCGGTGTCGCGGCCGAGTCCGCCGCGCTGCTCGATCCGCTGACGGGACATGCGGGCGAGGCGGCTGTGAAGCACGTCGATGACAAGACCTCTGTCTACCTGCAACTGGCTTCGGGTCAGTCGGCGATCGTTCGTACCTCTCTTGCGAAAACTGCGCCGTCCGCGCTTCACGCCTGGAAGTACACCCGGCCCGCGCACGAAGGTATTTCACTTGCGGGCCCGTGGCGCATCGAATTCATGGAGGGCGGTCCGGTGCTCCCCGGATCCTCACAACTCGAAGAACTCTCCAGCTGGACGTCGCTCGCCGGCGAAGAAGTCCGGCGCTTCGCCGGTACGGCGCGATATCGGGTCGAGTTCGACGCACCCGAGAAGTCTTCGGATGCGTGGCAACTCGACCTGGGCGACGTGCGCGAAACCGCGCGTGTCACGCTCAATGGCCAGCGACTCGCCACTGCCTGGAGCCTGCCGTTCAAGGTGCATATCGACGCGCTGAAGCCTCGCGGCAACGTGCTCGAGATCGAGGTCACGAACCTGCCCGCGAATCGCATTCGCGATCTCGATGTGCGCAAGGTGCCCTGGAAGACCATGCGCGAGATCAACCTGGTCAGCGTGAAATACAAGCCATTCGATGCTGCCGCCTGGGAGGTGGAACCGGCCGGGCTCCTTGGGCCTGTGACGCTGGTACCGGTGGCCGTAGTTAGACCCTGATCACTCCATCGTGGAGCGGTCGCGGAACATGCAGCGGTTCATGACCGTGAAGATGCCCGCGTCGCGCGCTTTCTGCGCAGCGGCTTCATCGATGACGCCGTCCTGGAGCCACAGCGCTGGCACCTTGAGCCGGATGCAGTCTTCCACGATGGCGGCCACATGCTCCGGCCGGCGGAACACGTCGACCACGTCCACGGGACCGGCGCCGGCGAGCGCGGCGTCCAGGTCGGGCCAGGCGCGTTCCCCCAGTATCGCCGTCGCCGTGGGATTCACCGGCACGATCCGGTAGCCAAACTTCTGTAGCGCTTTGGCGACGTTATGGCTGGGGCGGCCGGGAGTCTCGGACAGGCCGAGCACGGCGACCGTGCGGACGCGGCGCAGGAAGGCATCGATTTCCGATTTCGTGGGGTTGTCGAACATGGACGGGCCTCGCGTTGTGCTAGCGTCCCCCCGCAACTACCTGGGAGGGTCAGTGATGAGATTTGCCAATATTACGGGCGCGCTGGTGCTCTGCGCGGCTTTTGGTGTCCCTGTCTACTCACAGGATTCGCAGGAGGCGGCCGAAGCCCAGCCCGAAGCCACCGAAAGCGAGCAACAGGTTGCCGGGGGCGAAGAAGAGGCGCTGCCGGAACTCAAATATTCCACGGGCGACATCGTGCTGCCTAACAAGGTGGCGACGCTGCATCTCGGCGAGAAGTACCACTACCTCGCGCCGGCTGAAACGAACCAGCTCCTGCAGATGTGGGGCAATCCGCCCGACGACGAAACCCAGGGTGCGATCCTGCCCGCGGACGTGAACCCGTTCAGCGCAAACGGCTGGGCGGTCTTCCTGACCTATACCGATGACGGTCACATCGACGACTCCGATGCGAGCGAGATCGACTACGACGACCTGCTCAAAGACATGAAGGAAGGCATCGAAGACAGCAATGATGCTCGCAAGGAAGCGGGTTATCCCACGATGCACCTGCTCCGTTGGGCGGAGCCGCCGCGTTACGACGCCGCGACCAAGAAGCTCTACTGGGCCAAGGAAATCTCGTCCGACGAAGGCCAGGTTCATTCGCTGAACTACGACGTGCGTGTGCTCGGTCGCGAAGGCGTGCTGTCGATGGAAGCCGTCGCGCCCATGGATCAGCTCGAACAGGTTCGCACCGACATGCGCCCGCTGCTCGAAGTGGCCGAGTTCAACGAAGGCTACCGGTACGCGGAATTCGACGCGAAGACCGATCGCATGGCGGAATACGGCCTCGGCGCGCTGATTGCGGGTGGCGTGGCCGCGAAGCTCGGCTTCTTCGGCAAGCTGTTCGCGCTCCTGGTGGCATTCAAGAAGATCATTCTCGTCGGCCTCATCGC
>Ga0315912_10003791_pt1 | contig 14773 bp, 9 predicted proteins | sample VfabasoilMG_FD_204469 | JGI IMG/M metagenome (GOLD analysis project Ga0315912, IMG submission 204469) | Garden soil microbial communities collected in Santa Monica, California, United States - V. faba soil | ecosystem: Environmental > Terrestrial > Soil > Garden | place: USA: California... | reverse complement strand
GCCGGGGCCCGGGGCGTGCCGGCAGCCTGCGCCACGACGGCCGCGGGGCCCGCGGGCGAGAGGCCGAAGCCCAGGCCGACGAGCAGGGCGAGCAGCCAGCGCGGCCCCCGGGCCGGCCGCGCCGACCTCCAGGGTCCGGGGCCGGTGCGACGGCGATCCGAGGGTCGGGAGGTGCGGGCCATGGGGATCTCCTCCTTCGAGGCGTCAGGGCAGGGCGAGCAGCGGCAGCACCAGCGGCGCTCCCAGGCCACGGCCGTCGGTGCTGGCCAGTGTTTCCTGCAGTTCCAGCTGGCCACCGGGCGGCCAGCCTCCGGCAGGTGCGGGCACGAGCAGCGCGTCGTCCTGGGCGAACGGACTGATGCCCACCGCCGTCCCGCCGGCGTTCCGTAGCACGACCGAGGTGCCATTCACGCTCGCCGGGTCGAGCACACCGCCCTCGAAGAAGAGCGCGAAGGTCTCGCCGGAGCCGAGGCCGTCGGCGAGCGGCGGATCGACGCTGCCGAGCCGGAACACGGGCGGCGCATCGCTCTCGATCTGCCCGGGGATGCCGCCGTCCGGCGCACCGAGCGGCCCGGCGTCGCGCGGCGCGGCGCCCGCCGGCACCATGGCCGCGCCCTCGGCCACGCTGCCCGGCAGCACGCGGTAGTCCTCGATGACGTCGTCCCCCGACTCGTAGGCCCACAGCCGCGCCGGCGTGGCGAGGAAGAGGGGCGTCGGGTCGAGCAGGATGCCGTTGCTGCCCTGGAAGCCTGTGAGGCTGCGCGGCACGCCGTCGTCCTGCAGCTCGATCGCGTCGCCGGTCTGCGGCTGTCCGCCCGCGGGCGACAGAGTGAGCACGCCGGCGTTGAAGCCGGTGACCACGCCGAACACGGTCGGCAGGCGCGCGAGGGTCGGCTCGGTCGGATCGTCCAGCACGAGCGAGGCCGTCGCCAGCGTGTTGACCACCGGCGTGGGCTGCAGCCAGAAGATGCTGGAGACGACGCCCGCCGGCACGGTCTCGGCGCGCACGCCGCCCAGGCTGTTGCCGGCCAGCACGGAATGCGAGAGCAGCAGCGAGGAGTTGCCTCCCGTGGAGCGCAGGCCGTGGCCCAGGTTGCCGCTCAGGTCGGAGGCCGAGACGACGGCCAGGCCGGCGAAGGTCTCGGAGGTGACGAGCAGGCCCTCGCCGCCGTTGGCGTTGCAGCGCACGCGGTGCAGGAAGGTCGGCGCGCGCCCGTCGAGGTCGAGGTGCAAGCCCGAGAAGCCGTTGCCGCGCGCCGTGACGCCCTGCAGCAGCACGTCGGCAGCCCACAGCGGCTCGAGCTCGAAGTCGATGTCGACGAACAGGCCGTCGAGGGCGTTCAGCTCGAACAGGCAGCCACTGATGCGGATGCGCGTCAGCCCGCCCTCGATGCCGCCGAAGAGCGGGGCCGCGAGATCGATGTCGGCGCCCTCGCCCCCGTTGCCGGAGAAGCGGCTCTCGATGAGCCGCGCGCTGACCGAGCGTCCGTCGGGCGAGACGATGTCGTTGCAGTCGAGCCCTTCCTCGGCGTTGTTGTCGAAGTTGCAGGCCCGCACCGTGAGGTCGGACGCGCCGCTCAGCGAGATGCCCTGCAGCAGGTTGCCGACCCCGGAGCAGTCCACGAGCTTGGCCGAGACCGTGTTCGTGTCGTCGGTGGCGTTGATGCGGAAGCCGGCGCGCAGGCAGGCGGTGGCCGTGACCCCGCGGAACTCGACCACCGAGTCGGTCACGTCGATGCCGTTCGTGGACTGCGCGGCGCCGTCCACCACCACGCTCTCGATGATCACGGGCGCGAGCGTGTCCTGCACCGCGATGACCGGCTGGTTGGGGAAGCCGCGCAGCACGCTCCGGGGGGCGTCGGCCGCGCCGGTGGGGAAGGCGAAGTCGGCGCCGAAGCCGCCGTACAGGCTGACCCCGGGGAACATGGGCAGTCCGAGCGGCCCGTAGTCGCCGGCCTTCAGCCAGACGTTGCCGCCGCCGTTGGCGAAGGCCGTGAGCACGGCGATGAAGGGGTCGGGGAAGGCGGTGGCCGGTGTGAGCCCGTCGGCGCCGGAGGCCGGTGCGGCGGCATCGACGTAGAGCGGCGCGCCGGGCACGACGCTGAGCAGCTCGCCGCTGGGCAGGAAGCCGCTCTCGGTGACGCGCGCCAGGCCGAAGAGCAGGGGCACCCCGTCGGCCAGGCCCTCCACGACGAGCGTCTCGCCCTCGAGCGGGTCGACGAGCGGGGCGCCGAGATACACGTCGGCCGGGGTGCTGCCGAAGAAGAGCGCGAGCACGACGGGTGGCGGGTCCTCGCCTTCCGGCGCCGGCGGGGCCGCTTCGCCGCGCACCCAGCGCAGCGCGACCGAGGCCGGTGCGCCGATGGCCGACACCAGCGTGGGCGTGGTCGGCGTGACGCTCTCGCCCAGCGGCGGCAGCACGGGCCGGCCCGGATCCGTCGGGCCGCCGCCGTCACCCGAGAGCCGGCTGCAGGCAGCGAGCAGCAGCACGACGAGGCTCGCGAGCCGCCAGGGCGCGTCCGAGGCAGGGGTCGGCGAGGTGCGAGGCTCGGCGGCCTGGGGAGTCATGGGGGGGAAGCCACCCGGAGGAGACAGCGTACCGGCGAGCGTCCGGACGATTCCCGGCGCGGCACGCACGGGCAGCGATGTTCGTGTAGTCAGGTGCCCGGATCCAGTGCGACCCGGCACGTGCAGGGCGCGTGCCGGGTCGCGAGGGGGAAGTCGCTCGTCACCTGCTCCGCCGGGCGTGCGGAGCAGGTGACGGGCGGGGTGTCAGTCGAGGTAGTCCACGCGCATGCCACGGCTGAGCGCCCAGCCGCCCGCCGTGGCCGGGTCTTCGACCAGCACCTGGCTGAAGCGGCTGGTGCCGACGAGCACCGGAGCATTCGGGATGGGCGCCGCGATCGTCAGGTTGCCGCTGCCGGCCACGCCGCGCGTGCCGCCGAGCTTCACGAAGAGCATCTCCATGTTGATCGGCCAGGCCGGGCCGCCCACGCCGTTCTTGCCGTGCAGGCCCGACACGAAACCGTCGCCGGCGAAGGGCGTGGTGAAGGTGTCGACGAGCAGCGTGCCGCCGTGGAAGGGCACTGCGGCGGAGGCGAAGCCCGAGACCACGACGGCGCGCGCCTTGCCGCGGGCGTTCGACACGACCAGCGAGTAGTCCGGGTTGCCGATGCGGCCCGAGCCGCCGCTGCTCACCAGGGACGGGACGAGCCCGCCGGTGCCGGCCAGCCCGGCGCCGTACAGCACGTGGCCGGGGCAGTTGGGCAGCGTGGCGTTGAGCAGCTTGGCGCCGCTCACGAGCTGGCCGGGGTTGATCGACTTGCCGTAGGGCAGGGCGTAGGACGGCGTGAACTCGATGGTCCACGTGCCGGCCGGCACCGCCACCTGGTACTGGCCCAGGGAGTTGGTGCTGTCGCCGCAGAGCACGATCTCGTTGCCGAAGGCGTCGTTCACGTCCACGTCGATGCCGGCCAGCGGCTGGTTCAGGCTGTTGCGGACCGTGCCCGAGACCGTGAAGCCGGCCTGCAGCGTGAACGTGCCCGCGGCCAGGTTCGACGTCACGGGGACGTTCTTGAAGCCGAGGGCCGCCAGGCCGGTGCCGATCGCCGGGCAGACCACGAAGTCGTAGGTGCCGGCGGCCAGCACGATGTCCACCGCGCCGAGGTTGTTGGTGTTGTCACCGGGCGTGTAGGCCAGGTTGCCCGTGGCGCTGTCGAAGGTGTCGGTGTCGGTGTTCGCGACCGGCAGGCCGTTCGGGCGCAGGAAGGTGGCCGTCAGGTGGAAGCCCTGCGCGAGCACCACGTCGCCGAGGTTCTTCGCCACGCCGTTGGTGGTGTCCACGGTCTGCACCTTGGGCGCCAGCGTCTGGCCGAACACGCCGAGGGTGTTGTAGCGGAACTCGAGCACCTGGGCCGGCACGGCGATGTTGAACTTGCCGAACAGGTCCGTGTGCGCGCCGGGGATCACCAGCAGGTTGCCGCTGGTGTCGAGGATGTCGAGGTTCACGTTCGCCACGGGCAGCAGCGAGGGGTTCACCAGGCGCGCCTGAACGCCTACGCCCTGCGCCAGCGTGACCACACCCAGGTTGGCCGTGCCGGACACGACCACCGACGTCTTCTTGCCGACCAGCAGCGTGCTCGCGGGCGGCGCGGGCGGCGTGAAGATGATGTCGTAGAAGCCGGGGTCCACGGTGGTGGTGAAGAAGCCGCCGGCATCGGTGCCTTCGTTGAAGGAGTCCGGGCGGCCGCCGCCGCGCAGGTTGTCGAAGTCGAGGTCCACTCCCGCGACGCCGACACCTTGGGGGTTCTTGACCTGACCGACGACGAAATCGGCCTTGAGGTCGCCGGCGAGCACGAGGGCGAGGGCGGCGGCGAGTGACAGTCGGGCGGTTGAGGCGAGCACGGGTTCTTGTTTCCTTGGGTATTCGAGGTGAGTTCGGGACGGTTCGGGCTGGTCGTCCGCGGGGTGTGGTCCGGGCAGGACCGGTCACCCGCGCGAACGACATCGGGCGACAGCAGAGGACGCAAACCCGATGCCAACCGCTCGGCAGCGCGGGGAGGGCGTGTCTCGCCGCCTGCGCAGGGAGTGCCGACGCCGCGGTGTCAGCAGCGTGTGGCGCCGTTCCGGCAGCAGGTGCGAGCACGACATCGTCTGGATCCTGGACGACTGCCCGGAATCAAAGCACCGATTCCGCGCGCCTGCCCAGATCCTGGACGAATCGTCATTCAACGGCCCGCCGCATGCCCGTCCGACGTGCCGCGGCGCACCGGGCGACGTGCGCTGCGGGATGGCGCATCGAGTCTCCGGAGCGCGTGCCACGCCTGCCGTGCGCTGGAGACAGGTGCGGAGCACGCACGTCGCTGCAGCAGGAGTGGTGCAGCGCGGTGCGCACGCCATGCCACTGCATGCGCCCCCTGCGCCGCGGTATTGGCACCGCGATTGCAATCGACGACCTCGACGCCCGCCGTCCCCGGTCTGCCTGCCATGAAGCTGCACCCCTTCGATCTCGCGAACCTGCCCCCTCGAGCCGAGGGCACGCGCGTCCTGATGTACAGCCACGACTCCTATGGGTTGGGCCACTTCCGGCGCACGATGACGCTGGCCGAGGCCTTCTCCGCGAGCCTGCCCGGCGCGAGCGTGCTCATCGCGACGGGTTCGCCGTGCGCGTCCCACTTCGGTCTGCCCGACCGGGTGGAGGTCATCAAGCTGCCGTCGGTGACGAAGGACGGCAGCGGTGCCTACGTCTCGCGTGCGTTGCCCTGTTCGCTCGAGGCGGTCCTCGAGCTCCGGTCGCGTCTGCTGCTCGAGACCTTCCGGGCCTATCGGCCCCACCTCCTGGTCGTCGATCACCAGGTGGTGGGGTTGAAGGGCGAACTCCTGGCGGTGCTGGCCGAGGCCGAGAGCGCCGGCACCGCCACCATCCTCGGGTTGCGCGACATCATCGACGAGCCCGCGGCCGTGGCGCGCGAATGGGGGCGGCCCGAGGTGCGCCGCGCCCTGGTCGAGTCGTACGACCGCGTGTGCGTCTACGGCAGCCCGCACGTCTTCGATCCGCGCATCGAGTATCCGCTGCCCGCCGAACTCGGCGAACGCGTGGAATTCGTGGGCTACGTGGTGCGCGAGGCCGAGGCGCCGCGCCTGCGGCCGCTGCCGGCCGAGCGCCCGTCCGTGCTCGTCACCATGGGCGGGGGCGAGGACGCCGCCACGCGCATCGAGACCTACCTCGACTGCCTGCAACTGAAAGCCGCCGACTGGGACACGACGCTCGTGCTCGGCCCGCTGCTCGACCACGAGCGCGGGCGCAGCATCCGGCAGCGCGCCGGCCTGCTGCGCGGCGTCGGCGTGCACGCCTTCCGCAGCGACCTCACGCGCCTGCTGGCCGAGAGCGACGCCATCGTGGGCATGGCCGGCTACAACACGACGGTCGAGATCCTGCAGAGCGGCACGCCCGCCGTGCTGCTGCCGCGCACGGCGCCGCGCCGCGAACAGGAGATCCGCGCCAGCCGCCTGAAGCGGCTCGGTCGCGTCGACATGCTCGTCCAGCCCACGCCCGAGACCCTGCGCAGCGCGGTGGAGCACGCCCTCGGTCGGCGCCGCCAGGCTCCCGGCGGCTTGAGGTTGGACGGAGCCCGCCAGATGTGCAAAGTGGCTGCCGAACTCGTCGCCACCACCCACGCCCGCCGTCGGATGCCACTCTCAGCATGACCGCACCGCAGCTCGCGTACCTGCTCAAGAAGTTCCCGCGCACGTCTGAGACCTTCATCCTGAACGAGCTGCTCGGGCTCGAGCGCCAGGGGATGCCGCTGCGCGTGCTCTCGCGCCGCCGCCCCGACGACGAGCCGCAGCACCCCGAGCTGGCGCGGCTGGCTGCCGAGGTCGAGTACCTGCCCGAGACCAAGAGCATCGACTTCTGGACCATGCTCTTCGGGCCGGGCGACGCGGTGCGGCGCAAGCGTCTCATGGAGCAGCTGGGCGAGATCGTGGCCGACTTCGGCGCGCTCGGGCACCCGCGCTTCCCCCTGCTGCTGGCCGAGAGCGTCTACCTGCTCGGTCGCTGCGAGGACCTGGGGCTGCGCCACCTGCACGTGCACTTCGCGACCGACGCCGGAGTGGTGGCGCACCTGCTGCACCTGCTCGGGGGCCCGAGCTACAGCCTCACGCTGCACGCCAAGGACATCTACCGCGACACGGTCGACCGCGTGATCCTCGACCGCATGGTGGCCGGCTCGGCCTTCAGCGTCACGGTCTGCGACGCCAACGTGCGGCACCTCGAGGGCCTGCTCGGCGTCGAGGCCCGCTCGCGCCTGCGTCGCCTGTACAACGGCATCGACCTCGAGCTGCACCGCGACCAGCGCCGCCAGCGCGACGAGGACCACATCCTGTCGGTGGGCCGGCTGGTCGAGAAGAAGGGCTTCCTGCTGCTGGTCGACGCGCTCGCACGGCTCGAGCGCCAGGGGCGCCGCGTGCGCGCCACCTTCGTGGGCGAGGGCGAGGACCGCGCGCTCATCGAGCAGCGGCTGGAGGAGCACGGGCTGTCGTCGTCCGTGACGCTCACCGGCTCGCTGGCCCAGGACGGCGTGCGCGAACTCATGGCGCGCGCCACGCTCATGGCGCTGCCGTGCCTCGTGGGTGACGACGGCAATCGCGACGCCCTGCCCACGGTGCTGCTCGAGGCGCAGGCCGCCGGCCTGCCCATCGTCTCCACTCCCGTCACGGGCATCCCCGAGATCCTCGACCAGGGCCGGGCCGGCTGCCTCGTGCCCGAGCGCGACGCCGGCGCCCTGGCGCAGCAGATCGGAGCGCTGCTCGACGACGCGGCGCTGCGCCGCCGCCTGTCCGCCGCCGGCCTGGCGCACGCCGCGCAGCACTTCGACGTGGTGAAGAACACGCGCGTGCTGCACGGGTGGCATCAGGCCGCACTCGAGGCAGGCCCGCGCGGCGCGCGCACCGGCGCGCCGGTGTCGAGCCCGTCGCGCGCGCCATGAGGCTCGCCTCCGTCAACCAGGATCGCGGCATCCGACCCGGAGCCGCCAAGGGCGCGGCCGTGCACCTCGCGTCGATGCGCGAGGCCTTCGAGCGCTGCGGCGCCGAGGTGCTGGAGATCGACGAGAAGGACGCCGCCGAGGTGGACGACCGCCTGCGCCGGCTGCACGCCAACTCGGCCATCGACGCGGTCTACGAGCGGTACGCCCTGGGCTGCGACGCCGCCAGCCGCTTCTGCGCCGACACCGGCGTGCCGCACGTGCTGGAGGTGAACGCCCCCTTGATGGAAGAGGCGGCGGCGCACCGCGACTTCGTCGTCTCGCCGGAAGCGGTGGCGCAGGAGACGGCCGTCTACCGCGGCGCGCGGCTCGTCATCGCCGTGTCGCACGGGGTGGCGGCCTCGGTCCTGGCGCGCGGCGTCGACCCCGGCGCGGTGTGGGTGCGCGGCAACGGCGTGGACACCGAGCGCTTCGTCCCGCGCCGGCGCCCCGCCGGTCCGTCCGGGCCCTTCGTGCTCGGCTTCCATGGCCGGCTGCGGCCCTGGCACGGCTTCCCCATGCTGGTGGACGCCTTCGCCGCACTGCTCGAGCGGGGCCACGACGTGCGCCTCGAGGTCGTGGGGCAGGGCGAGTTCGAGGAGGCCCTGCGCGGGCGCGTGCCGGAGAGCCGCTGGACGCACACCGAATGGGTGCCGCACGACAAGGTGGCGTCCTGCGTGGCGCGCTTCGACGCGCTGGCCCTCACCTACGCGCCCGATGCGCCCTGCTACTTCTCGCCGCTCAAGCTGCTGGAGGCCATGGCGGTGGGGGCCGTGCCCGTGGCGCCGCGCCTCGGCGATCTGCCGGACGTGGTCGAGCACGAGCGCAGCGGCCTGCTCTACCCGGCGGGCGACCTGCCGGCGCTGGTGGCGGCGGTCGAGCGCGTCATCGTGGACCGCGACCTGCGCGCGCGTCTCATCGAGGGCGCCGTGGCCGTGGCCCAGCGGCATTCGTGGCGTGCCCTGGCCGAAGAGGTGCTCGCCGACCTGCGACGGGTGACCGCCGCGCCATGACCGGGCTCGATGGGCCGCTCTCGGGCGGGCAGGGGCGGCGCGGCTCCGCGAGGCACGCGAACGGTGCGCTGCGCGTCGTCGGCGCGGCGCACGCGCTGCCCGCCCTCGTGGCCCGCCCCGGCCGCACGCGGCGGCGCCGTCGGGAGCGACGCGCGTGAGCGGCGCCAGCCTGCGACGCTGGGAGCGCGACGCCGGCCTGCCCGCCCGAGCGGGCGATGCGCAGCTCTCGCCGCTGCCGCCCGACGAGGTGCTGCGCCTCGTTCACCAGCACATGCTGCGGGCGGCGCCCGAGGACCGGCCGGTGCAGGCCAGCTGGACGTACGCGCGCTGGAAGCCAGGCGTCTCGCTGTGCAGCGCCTACGAGCTGACGGCCGCGGACGGGCGCCAGGAGACGCTCGTCGTCAAGTGCCACGTCGGCGCCAAGGCGGCCGGGCTGGCCGAGCGCGAGCCCGAGCGCGCGAGCGCGGCCGACACCGAGTGGCCGATGCTGCTCGGCCCCCCCGTGGCGCTGCCGGAGCGCAACCTCTACCTGTGGGGCGCGCGCGACGACCGCGAACTGCCCGCGCTGCGCCGGCTCTCGGACAGCGAGCGCAACCGGCAGCTCATGCGGCACGTCGGCACGCTGCTGCCGGAGGGCACCGAGATCCGCAAGCGCCGCTCCACGTCCACGCTGCTGCGCTACCGGCCCGAGCGCCGGGCCGTCGTGCGCCTGGACCTGGCGCTGCGCCTGCCGGACGGCGGCAAGTCGAAGCTGTCGCTCGCCGCGCGGGCGCTGCCCACCGTGCGCGCCGAGGAGGTCGATCGCATCCGGCAGGCGGCGGGCACCTTCGGACCCGCGCCGCGCTACCACGGCATGGCCGAGCGCGACGGCCTGCTGCTCGAGGAGTGGCTCGACGTGAGCGTGCCGAGCGGCCAGGAGTTCGGCCACGCCGATCGAGCCGGCAGGCTGCTCGCGCAGCTGCACGCACAGCCCCTCGCCGCCGGCCTGCCGCAGCGCGCTGCGCCCGACCTGGAAGGCTTGCGCGCCTGGTTCGACTGGTCGCCCGAGCTGCGGCGCGAGAGCGAGGGCCTGCTCGTCGCTGCCCCGCCACCGGAACAGCCCTGCTGGACGCACGGCGACTTCCATCCCGACCAGGTGGCCACCGACCGCAGGGACGGCAGCAGCCGGCTGCTCGACCTGGACGAGATCTTCCCGGGCGACCCCTTCGTCGACCTGGCCAGCTGGGTCGCCGACCACCTGGTCGTCGCCGACGTCGGCCTGGAGGAGGCCTCGTCGGCGCTCTTCGCCGGCTATCGCGCGGCCGGCGGCCGGCTCCCGCCGCGCGCGACGCTCGCGCCCTGGATCGCCGTCGAGCTCGTGCAGCGCGCGGCCGCCTGCTGCCGGCGGCTCGAGCTGGGCGGCGAGGCGACCGCCGTGCGCCTGCTGCGCCGCGCGCGCGCCCTGCGCACGGCGCCGGGAGGCGGGGCGTGAACGCCGAGCTCGCCGCGCTCCTCAGCTCACAGCAGGCGGGCGGCGCGCCCGTGCAGGTGGAGCGCCTCGACCCCAAGCGCGACGGGGGCCTGTTCGTGGAGGCCCGGCTGTCGGGCGCCACGCGCTGGTTCTCCGTGCACGAGGGCAGGAGCCAGCCGCTCGACCCGGACAGCGATGCCAGGCTGCCGCTCAGCCAGCGCGTGCCGGCGCTGCGCGCCGCGGGGCCGCTGGAGGTGCTGGCCTATCGGCCCGAGCGACGCCTCGTGCTGCGCCTCGGGGAACTCGGGGCCACGTCGGGACTCGTCGTGCTCAAGGGCTACCGCAAGCGGCAGTACGAGGAGTCGGCGCGCCTGCACGGCATCGCCGCGGCGAGCCTGGGCGAGCAGCCGCTGCGGCTCCCGCGCCTGCAACGCGTGGATGCGGCCGCGGCCGCCCTCGAGTTCGAGTTCGTGGCCGGGCGCCCCATCTCGCTCGCACCGCGTCACGCCGACCAGTTCCGGCGCGTGGGCGCCGCCCTGCGCCGGCTGCAGGCCGGGCCGGCTGAGGGCCTGTCGCGCCACGGGCCGGCGGAGGAGCTGGCCATCGTCGATGCGCTGGCCGCCCGGGCCCGCGCCGTGGGGGTGAACCTGCCGCCGGCCCACGCCGAGGTGGCTCGCCGCGTGCACGCGGGCGTGCCGTCCCACGGCGATGTGCTCGCACCGGCGCATCGCGATCTGCACGATGGCCAGCTGCTGAGTGCGCGCGACGGCCTCGTCGTGCTCGACTTCGACCTGCTCTGCCTGGCCGACCCCCTGCTCGATGCCGCCAACCTCGTGGCCCACCTCAAGCTGCGCGAGCTGCAAGGCCTGCGCGACGTCGACGAGTCCACGGTGGATGTCTGCGGTCGCGCGCTGCTGGAGGGGCTCGACCGCGAGGCGGACGTGCAGTACCGCGAGCGCCTGCGCTTCTACCAGGCGGCCACCTTCCTGCGCCTCTCGCTGGTCTATGCCCTGCGCCGCCGCTGGGCGCACCTGTCGCCCGAACTCCTGGAGCTCGCACGACGCTGTGTGGACGATCGCTGACCGGATGCGGGCGCGCCGGCGCGGCGCGTGGCGGAGCGGGCTGCTCCTGCTCGGGGCATGGCTCGCGCTGCTGCCCGTGAGCCTGGCTGCACAGGACATCTCGCAGCTGCGCGTGGGCCACTGGGTGCAGGTCAAGGGCTCGCTGGGCGCCGACGGCATCTTCGTCGGTACCGGCATCGAGGTGACCGAAGCCAGCGACGAGGAGAGCTTCGTGGCGACGCCCACCGACGTGGACGTGGACGCCGGCACCTTCTCGGTCTTCGGCTTGCCGATGGCGACCTCCGCGCGCACCGACTGGCACGGCCTCACCATCTCCGAGCTGGATGGCCAGGTGAAGATCGAGGGCCACTACCGCGGCATGCAGAAGTTCTCGGTGCGCTCCATCGAGCTGCGCAAGAACCCCGGCCGCGATCGCATCGAGGGTCGGGTCGACGGCCTCGAGCCGCGGGACGGCGGCTTCGCCCTGCGCATCATGCACTTCACCATCCACGTGCCCGCCGACGTCGAGGTGGAGGCCGAGCGGCCGCTCGACCAGTACCTGCTGGTGCCGATCATGCCGTGGGCCACGCAGGTCGTGAAGCAGGACGACGACGACGAGGTGCTCGGCTCGTTCCAGCTGGGCGACGACCTCACCTTCGGCGGCCGCGTCGAGTGGAAGACCGAGGCCGAGGACGAGTTCGACCTGAACGAGACGCGCCGTCGCAACAAGACCAAGCGCGACCTGACGCTGCGCGGCCAGCTGATCTGGGAGCCGACGGACGACTTCTACGGGCTGCTCTCGGCGGAGGGCAACCGGGCCACCGACCGCGAGGCCACCAAGGCCGACTCGCACACGACCGACGGCAAGATCAACGAGGCCTTCGGCATGTGGCGGCTGGCCGACGGGCTCGACCTGCAGGTCGGACGGCAGGACTTCGACGACGTGCGCGAGTGGGTCTACGACGAGAACCTGGACGCCGTGCGGCTCGTCGTGTCGAATCCGGACATGCGCCTCGAGCTGGGCGCCGGCAGCGTCTTCTGGGACGGCTCGCACCGCGATCGGCACAGCGACACCTTCGTCGCCTACCTGTCGAACAACGACGAGGACCAGCACCTGGCCGCGTACGTGGTGGACCGGCGCATCAACGATCCGAAGGACGAGCCGCCGCCGGGCAGCACGCCCAACCCGCTGCAGGCGCGCGACGACAAGCCCATCTTCTTCGGCCTGCGCGCCATCGGCGACTGGCTGCCCGACCAGGACGTGTGGGCCGACTTCGCGGTGGTGCGCGGCTATCGCGGGCCGACCGACTACGACGGCTGGGGCCTGGACGTCGGCACCACCTGGTCGGCGGACGCCATCGACCCGCTCTACCTCACGCTGTCCTGGGCGGTCACCTCGGGCGACGACGACCCGAACGACGCCGAGGACACCTCGTTCCGCCAGACCGGGCTGAACGACAACAACGGCAAGTTCGGCGGCATCACGTCCTTCCGTTACTACGGCGAGGTCTTCGAGCCCGAGCTGAGCAACATGTCCATCCTCACGGCCGGCGTCGGCGCGCGCCTGACGCGCAAGACCTCGCTCGACCTGGTCGCGCACAGCTACCGGCAGGTGGAGGCGGCGGCCACCGTGCGGGACAGCAACCTCGACACGCAGCCCGACGGCACCTCGGCCGACCTGGGCTGGGGCGTCGACCTCATCCTGGGCAGCCGCGAGTACGACCCCTGGGAGCTGGAAGCCGTGGTCGGCGTCTTCGATCCCGGGCATGCCTATCCCTCGGGCTCCGAGCAGGCCACCTTCGGCAAGCTGCAGCTGCGCTACCGCTTCTGAGCGGCCACTGCCGGATCCGGGCGGCACCTTTCGTCGACACCGGCTCCAGTTCCTGGATTTGCCCTGCCGACGAGCTGGGCCTAGCATTGACAGCGATCCGTCCAGTATCTGGACGGCCTCCATCCAGGCCCCGGAGCCTTGGTTCCAGACCATGTCCAAGCCGCCCGTCCAGGCGCAGTCAGACCTTCCTCCGGGGCTCCTGGCCGTGCAGGAGCTGTCGAACAGCGACAAGGGCGCCGTGCTGCGCGTGCGGCGCGGCAGCGAGGACCTGGTCCTGCGCATCGGCGTGGACACCGCCAACATCGCGCTCGAGATCGCCCTGGCCGGGCGGCTGAAGGACCCGGCCCTCGTGCCGCCGCTTTCCTGGGGGCGGACGCCCGGCGGCCGGCCCTACGTCCTGCGGCGCTTCGTCGAGGGGCAGCCCTTCGACGCGGTGGCCCCCGGGGCCAGCGCAGCGCAGCTCGAGGCCTGGGTGCGGGCGCTGCTCGTCTCGCTCTCGGCGCTCCACGAGGCGGGCCTCGTGCACCGCGACATCAAGGGCAGCAACGTCCTCATCTCCGAGGCCGGGCCCGTGCTGGTGGACCTCGACCTGCTGGCCGGCGCCGAGGCCGCGCCGGGCGCCGGCTCGGCCCTGCACATCGCACCGGAGGTCCTGCTCGGACACCCGGTCTCGCCGGCGGCCGACCTCTTCTCGGTCGGCGTGATGATCGCCCTGGCGCGTTGCGGTCGCTGCTCGTCCGACTTCCATCGCCGCTTCCCGCAGCGCTCGTTCTGGGAGGCGTCGGGCCTGGAGGCCGGCGCCATCGCAGGTGAGCTCGGCTCGCTCGTGCGCCAGCTCGTGCGACGCAACCCGGCCGACCGGCCGGCGTCGGCGCGCGAGGCTGCCATGCGCCTGGAGGGCGAGGTCGACGTGCTGCCCGCGCTCACGCTGCCCTTCGTGGCCGGACGCGACGGCGCGTTGCGGCGCATGGTCGTGGAGATCGAGCCGCCGGTCACCGAACGCATGGCGGCGCTCGTCGCCGTCTCGGACGACGAGGAGGTGCAGTCGCTGCTCGAGAACCTCGAACTGGCGCTCACGCTCAACGGGCGCCGCGTGCAGCGCGCCGTGCTCGAGGACCCGATCGAGCCGTGCCTCGCGCGCATCGCACGGCTGTCGGTCGACGTCGTGCTGATCGACGGCGTGACGGCCGCCGAGGCCAACGGCCTGTCGGCGCTGGTGGACGTCGTAGCCTCGTTCCTGGCGGCGCCCGGCGGAGCGGGGCACACCCTGGCCCTGGCCGTGAGCCCCACGCTCAGCCAGGAGATCATCGCCAACCTGCGCCGGCGCAGCCTCGACGAGGGCGTCTCGCGCATCCGGCTGCTGAGCTGGCCGCGCGTGCCGGTGGGGGCGCTCGGCCGGCACCTCGAGCGCCTCACGGAGGGGGCGGCGCCCGACGCGGCGCACGCCCTGGGACGCACGCTGCACGAGCTGACGCTGGGTCGCCTGGGCGACTGCAACCGCGTGCTCGAGCAGGCCATCGTGGCCGGTGTGCTGCGCCCCGACGGCGGGCACTACACCATCCTGCGTGGCGACTGGCCGGCGGGCGTGGCGCCGGCTGCCGACCTGCGGCTCGACGCCGACTGGTCGGAAGCCCAGACCGCCCTGCTGCAGGCGCTGGCCGTGGCGGCCTGGCGCCCCGATGCGGCCGCCGCCTGCGAGGTCGCGGGCCTGGACGCGGCCGCCGCGGCGCAGGCGCTGGCCGGCTTGCGCGAACGCGGCGTGCTGCGCCCCGCGCGCGACGAGGGCGCCAGCCTGGACGTGGCCGACCGCCGGTGGTTGTCGGCCGCGCTGCGCGACCTGGACGAGGAGCGTCGCCGCTCCCTGCACGAGCGCTGTCTCGCCTGGCTCGACGCGC